>Ga0307517_10011023_pt1 | contig 12569 bp, 8 predicted proteins | sample 23_EM_MG_FD_194515 | JGI IMG/M metagenome (GOLD analysis project Ga0307517, IMG submission 194515) | Populus trichocarpa ectomycorrhiza microbial communities from riparian zone in the Pacific Northwest, United States - 23_EM | ecosystem: Host-associated > Plants > Roots > Unclassified | place...
TAAAGAACTTTTAGAGCATGTTATAAACTGTTAGCATGATACATGTTATGAACTGTTAAGAACATTGATAATTGTTCTCATGTTAATTGATTGTGTTTGCAGGAATTTCTGTTTGATTTGAACTTAATGCTTACTAATCCATTTTTGTATGTTTTGTCACAAATCAAGCCAAATGGGGAGATTGTAAATGTCTTTTTGTTGGCTTAGATTAGTGAAGATCTTTTTACGGTTGGTAAAAAGATAATTTGGCTAAGATAGAAGTTTATCAAGATTAGTTAGCATTATCTTCTTTGTAATTATCTGATTAGTTTAGATTTCTTAATAGATAAGTTTGGATAGAGTAGAAAAAGTTATCCAATGATAACTTTATCAATGATTTTGTAAAACAAGTTAACAGTCTGTTACCAACATGATAGACTATGAAACTTTAAGATTATCCTTATCCTTATCATATAAGACATGTATATAAGAAAGGTTAAGTTTGCAAAAAGGCATGCTTCTTGTGCTTTAAAAGAGAGTATTATCGAGGAGAATTTGTCCCTGAAGAGTTTGAGAGCCTGTAGACTCCTAGAGGAAATTCTTGTGTGAACTGTTAGCAACTGGAGGTTTCAGTTCGGATGACAACAGTTTGAAAATCATTAGATGTAGTAGCAAACTATTGCGGTAGGAGACATAACATGGTTCACTGTCTCATCAAGTAAGCTAGTATAGAAACAAAGGGTTATGTTTAGACATACTCCTCTTGTAATCTTTAAAAACTAGTGAAAAAATTGTTTATCCTGGGTTTAGCTGCCCTAAAGGGTTTTTTTTATCGTTTAAAGAGTTCTTCAAAAGGTTTTCCCTTCGTAACCAAATACCTTGTGCATTTGCGTTTTCTACATTCTTTATTTATTTGGTTACTGATTAGTGTTTGCAAAGTATTATCAGATCATCTTTTAACATGTGGTAGATAGAAAAAAGGACTTTCACTTTATTAAGACTAGACCTTAATCAGAGTTGTTGAGACCAATACATGTTATGGTTTTTCTTTTATGGAAGGAAATAGTTGTTCTTATAAGCTGAGGTATGATGAATACTTGGAACTAATATATAGGTGCTTTTCAGATGGAATGCGTATTGAACTGACCCATAAGAGGATTCTATATGGAGAGATCACACACGTCTATAGAAAGGCTCAAGTGACAGTTATGTAAATGATTCTTATACTTGAGATCACTAAGTTATCTTATATAAAGAATTCTAATCACTAAGTTATCTTATATAAAGAATTCTATGCTTTGATCCTTGCTATATATTGTCTTAATTAAGGGTAACAAATGGGTAAATATTGGGTATATAAAGGTATTTTAGTGATCAAAAGATTAGTCATTACCCTATGTGAATTAGAGAAAATATTTCACATATTTTCAAATAGTATTGGTTATAAAATTCTTGTGCATGGCGGAATGAGATTTAAAAATAGTTTCAAATCTTATTAAAAAAAGTAATGACTATAGTGTTGAGAGCAAATATAATTTTACAAAGTCTACACACTTTATGCTGAAATGTGTAGAACATTATTGATAAATGGATAATAATTTTATTAATAACATGATCATTAAAAGATTAAGTCAAACCACTTATTACTTTCAATGGTAACAAACAAGATAATATTTGGTCATGATATGTTGATAAACATTACACTTGATTTTTAAATATAAACAATTCAATTTATTGAATTGATAATAAGTTAAATTTTGAACTATTTAATATTATTTTGATTAGGGTTGTGATTTATATTTGGGCTAACATATTAGAAAATTTAATAGGTCGCACACATAAAGAACCATGAGTAAGAAATTAAACTAGGATGATTAATCAAGTACGGTTTAACTGTAAATAAGTTTTACAAATTAAGAACTCTAATGTGATTTATTAAGAGGATTACAGATCTAGACATAAAAAAATCAAGTGGGGACTTGATTACATAAATATTTATAATTATCTTAAAATAATATATGTGATATTATTTAAGAGGAAAAGTAATATTTTACCATTAATAGGGTTATCAGTTTTTTTCCTATAAATAGAATAATATGCCTTATATTTTTCTCAGTAGATGTCACACTCTACACATCAAATATACCTATACAAATAGGTAGAGTAGAGAAAAGAAAGAGCTAGAACTTAAGGCATTGCAATCCCTCTCTTTTAAAAGGGTTTTAAAAGATTTCTTTCTGATGGTTCATATAGATTACTCTTAGAGATCGGATAATTGGATGACTTGTAGTTAGCAATAACCCAGCCTTGAAAAGTTGATCAAATGTAGAAAGAAGAAATGTTTTTTAGGTAATCTTCTCAAACCCTAAATAACTATAGATTGTCTAATAGGACCCTCAGAACTCTTGAAAAATTTAAAAATTATTGTTTCCACTAAGTTTATGTATTTCAAGAAACCCAACAAGTTTACTTGAAGACTATAAAGTAGTACATAAGAAACAGGACCTTTTAAAATCTTCTAGCATAATTTTATGCTTTACATCACCTCAGAAGGAATTCTCGAAGCTTACTTCGCCCAAATATCATGAATTAGCACATTGATTACATCTTTGATCCTTTTGGTTCTTGCCCTTGTAATTGGTCCAATTGGAACATGCAATCTTCTTAAAAATTAGTGTTGCTTGTTGATTCTCATCAGCATCTATTCAGAAACCTCTATATACTCAGAAATCCTTTTAACCTTGTTCAACCAGTCTATGATCTTTTTTTGCTTGTAAAGTTCCTGCAAATTCAAGGATCTTGATACAAAATCCAAAATCTCATGTTTTGTTTTCTTCCTGATCAAGAGGCTTTCCCCTCTGCTCCTACCTCTAGAATGTGTTTTTCATATTGGCCAGGGACCTATTGTCATTCTAATCCTAGCCTTGGTCTTATAGGTTCTTTTGTTTCAACCAACAAGTTAACTCTGAGATCTGACATTGCATGTCCTCTATTATGAACCTCCCCATCCCTTCCTATCTAACCGTGTCCTCCTTAGTGGCATCTTCCAAACATGGTTGATGTAGGTAAAAGCAACATAAAGAAAGATGAAAGAAAATAAAGAGAGACAACAAACACAATAACACATAAAGAAATAAATTGGGATCAATGGGCTCTGATTTCAATTGATGCATTGAGGCAAAAGCAACATAAAAAAGTCAACATAAGAACACAAACTTTTATTGAAAAGGGATCACATAAAAACTCTAATTCAAAATTTTATTATTAAATATTTTACCACACAAATATTATAATTAAAACTCTTCTAGTCTTCTTATATACTAGAAAAAAGTCCTAAAAAAATATTTATAATCCAAATAGAAAAAATAATCTTAAATCAACTATAAAAATATAGCAAATATTGAATAGTAACTTATGAGCCTTAATTGAAGACCTTTCTAAACTTCGATTGATATGAATGCTAACCTTAAAGGAATTAAAGCCTCTAAAATCTTTTAGCAAAGTTTTAGTTAATCTAATGGTTGAATCAAAATTTATGCCCATTAACATAAAATTATGCTTTAGGAAAAAGTCTCCTACGTCATAATGCTTAAGAGGATGGAGCAATAAAAATAAAGATATGAAAAAATAACAAAATATGCTTGAATGATAAATAAGAGTACATTTATTAATATAGGAAAAAAGCCTAAGGCATAGTATAATTTGAAAAGGTTGATAAACTATCATGTTTGAATTTTTTTTAAGTTTAAAAGTCCTAGAAACTTTTAAGAATGCTTAATGGTTGATTAAAAAATAAAGATAAAAGTAACAACAATTATCTAAAAACTGAAGTAGTGTATTTTTTATTACTGGAATGAATGAAGTTTAGTTAATATCTCATTCTTTGAATTGATTGCTTATTAGAGATTCTTCGATAAAATTTTAAAATATATATTGATTTAAGCCCTTGTTTTAGAATAAAAAAGCAAAGATTTTGGAGAAATTTGATGAGTTTAAAATATATAAATACCATATACTTCATTTAAATTTGTTTAGTAGTTAGTTTTTTTTTTTTTTGTAAATTTCATGTATTTAGGCTTCTTTAATTTATTTTTTCTTTGTGTTATGTTTGAGTGAATAATAGAAAATAGAAATTTTTTTGTAGCAAAATCATAAATCAATTAAAATTCTTAATATGAATTATACATAACCAAAAGAAATCAAAAGAAGATATATTTTTGGAAAAACATTCAATTTTTCTGTTATGCTATTGGAATTTTTCCTTCTTGGATTCTTAGAGTAGCCCTTATCATTTTGGATATGACTTTTTTTCTTGTTAGGAAAATCAAGTGATTCTAGTGGAATTGAAAATCTAACTTAAAGGACTACAATTCATATGTTTATTACTTGGCCCAAACTAGCTTGCATCAAAGAGAAAAGGCCACAAAACATTGACATGATATAATCATATATGAAAATAGTTATTTTTATATTAAGTTAACTCTACTAATTGAATTGAACATGCTAAGGAATAACCATGTGACATACCATATATGATTGAAAATACATAAAAGTCTAGTTTCTAGATAATTTTACAGTTCATGATTTTGAGTATAACACCTCATCACTATATTTACCAATTGAAAAGGCAAACAAAACATGTTTATTTACTTTCATTGCACCGTCATCATTCAACCACTATAATTTATAAGATATGGAATGTTTGGTAGTGTGCAAATTTAACTTTCTCACCAATTTAGTACTAGCTATATTAGTGCAACTACCACCATCTATAATTAAGTTGTATACCTTATTATGAATATGACATCTCATGTGGAATATGTTCTCCCTCTGACATTTTGAATCATTTACCTTGACATGCATATTCAGTGTTCTCCTCACCACAAGTGTCTCTCCCTCAACCAGATACTCAACATAAACATCATCAGCATCATCCAATGGTGGCATTTTCTCCTCTTCATCCTCCTCATCGGTCTTAACCTCATTATTAGCTTTCATGACCATGACTTTTTTGTTTGGACACTATAAAGCAATATGACTAAAACCCAAACAATAAAAGCATTTATTTTCATGGTTACGAGAAGTAGGATTAATATTGTTACTTTTAACAACGACCAGGGTGTCTTTCTTCTCTCTAGGGTTTTTAGCCTTGCCCTCCTTATTCTACTGTGATGGACCACCCTAATGCTAGCCTTCCAATTGGGTTTCCAAGGTTTCGAGGGGCTTAATAGTTGGCTTTGTCGAATGGTACCCTTTCATTTAAGTTATTTCTCCACCTTCACAACCATATGCACCATCTCCTCCATCTCCACATAATGATACAGCTCCACAATATAAGTTATATCATATTTAAGGTCATTCATGAATCTAGCCATAGTAGTCTCCCTATCCTCCTCAACATTAACTTGAATCATAACAAGTTTCATCTCCTTAAAGTATCTCATTAACACTCTTTATACCTTTACTCAAACTTTACAACCTTTGATACAATTCTCTATAATAGTGGTTAGGCATAAATCTCCTTCTCATAAAGGATTTCATCTCATCTCAACTATCAACTTGCCTCTCATAATTCCTTATATAGTTTGTCACCAACTGGTCCCACCATACAATAATATAGTCAATAAAAGCAAGCTTAATTTTCTTGGGCTTCGGATAATTATGACACTCAAAAATCCACTCCACCTTCTTCTCCCATTCTAAATAAACTTCAGGACCATTTTTCCCTTGAAAAACCAATATTTTCAGCTTAATTGTACACAAATCTCAGCATTAGATCATTTGTTGGCACTTAAAAAGAAGGTTAGAAATGAATATAATAAATGTATTCTATAAAAATAATTCTTAAAAAATAATTTGGAATGGAAGAACATAAGAATTCAAAATATGAAAAATAGCCCCTTAACTAGAAGGGTCTATAAGTTATTGTTAAAGTTCTGGAGGGAGGTAATATCACCAAGCCAACAAAGATAGGAAATTGCATTATCGATCAGTTAATGGTTGATATTTAAGAAATATTAAGTTGGTAGATGGTGTTACTAAAGGAACTAAGGGATTCACCTAGAAATTACAACCATAACATTACTCCAAAAATATATCAATGGTATTTCAAGTATAATTAATTAGGCTTAAATTCCTTAATTGTTCAAATCTATGTTTTTCCTTATAGCATGAGTTCAAACTATTAAACAATCAGTTAATATATATATAAAAAAAGGAACATTATTGTGTGAATAAGATTTAAAAAAAAATGGTTGTATTTCACAAATATCCAGTACATAATCATTGTTTAGTTGAGAAACAAATAATGATCCTTGCTCTAAAAGATTCCAAAGATGAATGAACCCTATATAGGTCATTTGAAGCCTCTTTGTTGATGGTCTTTATTACCTAAGAAGAATGAAGGTGGTGTTCTCTTACTTCTAGAGAGGTATATTTTTTTACATGATTCATGACTTTAATCTCTCTAAAACTTAGATTAACCTTAGCCTTAATAAATTCCTTCTCTACCCTATCTAGCTTTTCCCTTATAAAAACCACATTGGCTTCTTGAGAATGGACCTACAAGGAAACATTTTTAAGGGACTAGTTAACCTATTGGATAGTTGAATACTCATCTTCCTATTATTATCTCTATGCTATAAAAAAAAGTCATGGATAGCCTCATAGTCTTGTAACATTTTTGTTATATATCTCTATTAGTAAATAGAGGATCAATATCCTTCCATAATTGTACCAAGACTTTCTTAACACAATCATAGATAGTTGTTCTAACTCCATGGCCTCTTCTTCTTCAACAATAGATGCAAAAGCATCAATATAGTGGTTCTAATGTTATTGAGGAAAAAAACAGCTTTAACCTTTGGACCATCAAAAAGATGATTGACTGATGAAATAAGCTAATCTCTCAAGCTATTTTTAATATGGTTAACCTTCATATTCACCTCATACCATTAAAGTGGGAGGATATTATCACTCATGATGTTAGTTAGTGGTGGGGCTTATGAGATAATAGGAGCAGCGATGCTGATATCTTTATTTTTTTCCTTGTTTTTCTCTACCTCTATTATCTTCTAAGCTAGAAAGGTAATTTTCTAGTAAAGCATTTACCCTAGTAAACATAGTTTCCTATAGGGTGCACTCACTTTTGACATGAATAGCACATACCTTGAGAAGTTTTATTATTGAAGACTTAGGAGTACTAACTCTAAGAATAGGTAGTGAAGGATTTTTGTTAGTAGCATTAGGACTTGGTAGAATCTTTTTTGAATGACCAATAATAGAATAAGGTAGTGTTTCAACACCTTTAACACTTGGAACTTCAAGAGTTACAACAACAGTAGGAGATGATATTTTTTAAAAAAGAAGAGTCCATAGTCAATGATGTTTGCATAACAAAACTCTATTATCATCTCTATAGAAAAGAGTAAAAGAGGAGGTGTGATTGAAGCAACTGACACCTATTCAACAACAACAACAACAAAAAAAGATAAGTTAGGATGCTAAAATACTTATTAAAATTTTATGCGGAATTTAATAAGATATATTAACCTAGGCCTAGTTCTCAACTTAACAATGAGAGCTTTATCTACACTATCATTTTCTAGGATAAGAGGATTTTAAGGTTTTTTAGGGTCCACTATTAGTTTAAGTTGAGGAAGTAATAGAGGTTAAGAAGTTGGGAATGAGAAAGCACCATAAAACATAAACAGATAACCAATTACGATCAAAATAATTAAAGATAAGTGTTCTTACATGAGACTTATTAAGTAGGCCATTTGCTTAGCCTTCTAACCAAAACAATAGAGGTTTTCATGCTACTACCTTTAATAGAAGACTCCTTATCATAGAAAAACCTTTCTACTATTTGTTTTACGGATCAAATATATAGTATATTTATAGTCTTCTTGTACAAAAAGGAAAATCTTAGACAATAACCCATGATAAGGGATAAGTCTTGTATATTGAATCAAGCAAAATAGTGTTCAACCATTTTAGTAACTTCTTCAACTCTATCTAATCTATTAAAAGTTGTCATGTTTGAACCAGTCATGTTTAACGTATAATATTTTAGGAAAAGGATACCTTGGATGAATCTCAAATGTATTTTTTATAAAAAGAGGCTTGTAGGGTTCACAATAACAATAGTTGTTTTTTGACACTAAATCAATCGCTAGCCCAAATTTTAGATCCTGTATGTTAAAATATTTCTCTAAACTATTATGTTTCCTTTTCATAATCCAACCTTTTATATTTGGGAAGTAAGACTCATAAAGATCTTGTCCTCATAGATGCAAGGATAGACATCAAATACCAATCCTCTTTGTAAGATACATAAAGGTTTTTTTGAATCTTTTAAAAGAAGGATTCTCAAATAAGTTTTTAGTATACTATTTTCTATGCAAATAGAATTTGGGTTCAAGATTGCTTTAATATTGCTAAATTCTTCAAAATAGACAATAACCCAAGCATATATCCATCATGAGACTTTATAATTAATGTCTTCTATTATTAAAAGGTGATTTTCACATCTAATTTGACATTACAAAAGGTCTTAAAGCAACTATCTTACCTTTTGGTTAAAGTTAGTGCTATCTTTAGGTAAGCTTTAATTGGTTTCTTGGACTTAAAATAGATTAGTATTTGTATATCTAATGTACCAAGAAGGGTATAATATTTATATTTCCCTTTTTTCATCAATGCATTGAATTCATAAGCACCTATTAATAAGCCCACGAAGGGACTTGTATAGATTTGGGTAGAAGCTTAATTCTCCTTACTTGCTAGTTATAGGCTTCTCATTAACAAAGTAATAGTTCAGATCCTATACTTGAAGAGGAAGATATTGTTGGACTTTGACCATAATAGAGGAAGAGTGGCTAATAGTTGCCTGTCAGGGTTTAGCTTATTTATGATAGTTGAATAACATTAAATCTTTATTGTAGCCTACCTAACCATGATATGCAACAGGCAAGGGAAAGGGCAGTACTTAGTCATATTGAAATTGGCTTCATCAATGTATTAAGATTTACATACTCATCTTTTAGGGGAATCCTTTCTTTTTTAATAACCAGAACAAAATGGTGGTATTCTTCTTGTTTCGGTAATTTTTCATAAAATAGGTTAAGATATTTTCTATCATGTATCCTAGTGCAACACTAGCAATAGACTAGTTGATATTTGGAAAGCAATCTATATGGTTTAACTAATAGGGAAGAATCATGGATTTTGATGGAGAAGAGCTCGAGGATGCCATTATTATTTTTAAAAGGAAGGGAGATTATTTAAGGTTCTTGATTAAGTCTTTAATGAAAAATCTCTAAAGCTTTGAGGGAATATATGAATTTTTTGTTAAAGATGAAGAATTATATGTAATTTAAGAAACCTATAAATCACGCCTAAAAGCTAGAGCATGTGAAGTTTTTTAAATTAAATTTAATTGACTAAAAAGTTTGACATATCATGTATGTTTTAAAAACATGATCGACTAATTTATGGTGACCAATTTTATTATTTACCATATTATATTTGATTGATTTCATTAATCAATTTTAGTGTAAGTGTGATTGGTTAATATTTCTTCATTTAAGAAATAAAACAACTTGAAGGCATTTTTTACATCTAAAATAAACATACATGAGTCAAACAAGGACAACAATGATTATTCACCAGCAAACCAGGGAATAGAGTTGAAATCAATTGTGAATCAGAAGAGTTGAACGATTTGAAAGAGTTCTTAATCGATTAGGAGAGTTGAAAGAGTAATCAGCTAAGAGATCATATGTTATGATTAACCTAAAGAAGTGATAGATCAACAGATTTTAAACACACGCACAACCAGAAGATATAATTCTATTTAGAGTAGAAGTCCTCAATAGAATAACTAATCAAAAGTCAGAGATTGGACCAGGATTCAAGTGAGTATCAACAGAAATGAAATTTAGCTTGTATTAGGATTTAATAAGCCTTTTTATCTTTTAACAATATCTATATAAAATTAGAAATATCTATATAAGTAGGATTTAAACTTTGTAACATTACTAATAATGTTAAATACTATTGTAAACGATGGTCAACCCCAGTTATTCAAATTCTTATAATTTATCCTTTTTCTCTTTAAATGGTTTTATGTGTTTTAATTTATTTATTGCTTTATCTATTTCTCCTATAATTTCTTTTTAAACTCATGTGTTTTTTTCTATAATGGTGCTTTTAGAATAGATAACCCTTATGAAGGGTTCAAGATTTAAAGTCTCAATTTCATTTGATAGAGGTAGTTGTCGCATTGTTACAAATTTTGTCCTAAATCAGCTTAATTAGAAGCAAATTTTAACATGTACCAATGCAATTTAATATTAGAAAAATACAAACACTAACATAATTTCTCTATCTAGTTACATCTTTCTTCAATTTGTATAATACATGACTAAGATAATACATAGCCTTTTCATGCCCAAAATCATTTTCTACTACCAACATATTGCTTCTTCTTCTACAATGAATATTTGGTTATAACTAGAATGACATCTATGAAACTAAGTATTTCATTGCTAGATGCTGAATCGATTAGCATATCAATAATTACTAGAGCTTTTGACTTCATTTAGTTAATCTTACACAATTTATTATTACTATTATAAAATTTAAAATCCTCGTGTTGATGATGAAAGGATCCCTTAATTATTCAAAGCTTCTATCGAACAACATTAAAAATATTTCCACCTAATATTTCAACATATTTTCATGTAAATTAAATTATTTAAAGATTCATTAAGTTTTTTGGTTTTTTCTACAATCTTGTTAATCGAGTAAAAATATCTTTAGCTTTCACTCAACTACTGGTGTTTACTAATGGTAATAAATCAAGGATAAACACTCAACATAAAAAAATTGAAAATAAAATAACTTGAAATTTAAATTTTGTAATGAAAACTAGACTACATCAAAGCCTTAAAAAAATAACTTTAGCTCATAATGAATTTGAAATAAATCATGCTCTTATTAGAATACATCAAAGAAAAATTAAGGAGAAAAATTAAACTCTTTTGCTTAGAATCAGTTAACGAAGTAACAACATCTAGTTTTTTTTCTCTCTTATCCACTCCTTCTCTCCTCTATTTTTTGGTAAAAGAACCTCATTTTCTTTAAGCTCTGTTCATGGTCTCTTTCCTTAATCTCCTCCTAGTTCTTTTGTCCGAAATATTTTTTTATTTGTTTCTTGATTTTTCTTTCAAAACTGGCAAATTCTAACTTCTTACTTCGACTTCTATTTTCACTTTCATAATGACTTATTCTGAGAAATATATAAATATAAAAGTTGTAAATATCTATCTTAATTTTTTTTTCCACACTAAGATCGTGTAATTTGGATATTTGTATAGAAACTTATAATTGATTTGCCAAGATGTGTTCCTGAAATTTTTGATATAATTTACTATTTTTACAATAAAAAATTTCACTTTTCTATCTCTCTTCTTTCCCAAAAACACATATACACGATCTCTTCAAGGTAAATTTCCTTATTTTATTGACTTATAAATGTACTTCCATGAATTTATTAATAATAATTTCTACTAGCAAACCAAAGTAATTAATTGATAGCCAAATTTTCTGACATACCAAGAATCAAAGGCATTAATTTTTGCTCTACTAAGTTATGAGTTTGAAATTATATGCAAAAGATTTGGCAAATCTCCTTAGCTTTGAAATTCTTTATTAATATATTTTTTAATCTCGTTACAAATAGATAGTGTAATGTTTGCATAGTTACGTTATAAGATATACAAAAGGATCATAAGTTTTTGGTAAAGATCTTTTAAAATGTTAAGGTGATTTTATTACAAAAGTTACTTTACAATTTTTGTAACTTGTTAAACAGACATTACATTAAAATAATTGTAATGAAAATTTATAATAATTTTTCTTAGTAAAAGAAAGTAACAAACTAAATGACAAACCAAGAATTCAAATGCACTTTTGCTTTGTTCAGTCATGAGTTCGAAATTGAAAAAGAAAAATAAATCAAGTAATTAATATTTTTTTTAATTAATCTTGTGGTAAGTTTATACATTTCAACTATAATTTATATAGTCAAGTTATATATAAGAATATTATAAAAAATTTATGATGATCTTTTAAATTTTGTGATTTTACTACAAGAATTTTAATTTTGAAACCGAATAGTACATTTACTATAAAATTTTAACAAAAATGATGTAATCCATCTAAAATCTGTTTTCACGTTCAGGGATTTAATTAATTAAATAATTTTGACTTCCTATACCAAAATGTAATGTTTTAAGTAAAGAGGACTAAAATATATATCTCTCAAAATAAATAATCAAGTTTTCAATAATTTTCTTCAATTTTTTCTCAAATTCAACCGTCTCCAAACGTCAAAAACATTATTGTAGCTATCAAAATTCATTAGAGCTTCATGTTTAAACATCTCAAAAAAACAAAAACAAGAAAATTGAAATTTAATATTTTGAGGAGTTGTGTCATGATATGTTGGGTATCAATGGCTTTGGACCATTTGGAATGCTGCTTTTGTGGTTTTGATGACCAAATTTCAGCAAGGACATTTAATA
>Ga0307517_10011024_pt1 | contig 12566 bp, 15 predicted proteins | sample 23_EM_MG_FD_194515 | JGI IMG/M metagenome (GOLD analysis project Ga0307517, IMG submission 194515) | Populus trichocarpa ectomycorrhiza microbial communities from riparian zone in the Pacific Northwest, United States - 23_EM | ecosystem: Host-associated > Plants > Roots > Unclassified | place...
ACCCTGGTTGTGGTGGGGGGGGTGGGAACGACTGGTATCCACCGTGTTGTTGTTGTTGCTGTTGCTGTTGCTGAGGTGGGGAAACACCATACTGTTGACTTTGATAGTTGACAGGAGGGGGCGGAGGTGGGAGCCCACCAACACCCCATCCTTGAGACGGCCGTTGTTGGTGTCCGTACTGTTGCGGAGATCCATACCCTCCAGGTTGAGGAGGCGGGTACGAAGGCTGTCGCGTCGGGGGAGGTGGGAGTACAGGCCCCTGCTGATAATGACCCTGCGGTTGCTGTTGTGGTTGCTGCTGAGGTTGATACGGGCTATGCTGAGGCGGAGGTGGCGGGGGAGAGTACATTGTTTGTTGCGGCTGAGAATATGTGTTCCGTGGGGGTGGTGGGGTGGAATTCGAGAATGGCGAACCGGGGCCATTGTCTAACATTCCTAACCCAGCGTAGGGGTCATGGATTGGTTGCTGTTGAGGGGGTGGAGGTGGTTTGATGTAAGATTGTGAGGGTTGCTGTTGATGTTGGACCGGTGGAGGTGGTGCCGCACGATATTGGTTTGGCGGCTGCGCAGGGTTGGACCAACTGTACTGATTCTGGGAGGGGGGAGGTGGCGGAGGCGGAGACATGGTAGGTGGGCGAATGTTCATGGAGGCAAAAGATGATTCAAGACCTGTCTGAGGCTGTCGAGAAGGCTGGGGGGGTGGGGGGACGGGAGGTCGGGGCTTCTCCACTGGCGGTGGCGGCGGGGAGGTGATTACGAGGCGTTTATGTGTTTCCAGTTGCGATACCAAGGTCTCTCGTTCGGCACGACGGCTGGAAACAAACAACTTAACGCTCTTTGAGAGGGTAGAAGCGAGTTCGGTGAGCTCGTTATAGAATTGAAGACCCTTACTGTGGATAGTAGAGGACCACTCAGTCACCAATTATAGGATATCGTTCCGAAAGTACTCACGCAATACCGTCTTTGACTTCCATGTAACCATCTCTTGCACGGGAAAATCGTTTGATAACGTCCTTCTTCCGCTTTTCACGTTCTTCCCATTTCTTGGCACCAGGTCCTCGACTGGCGTGGTCCCGAAGCTTCTTCCACAGGCCCGTTAGTTCTTGCAGTGTCACTTGCTGGTGGTGAACCGTCGAAGCTAAGCGTTGCTGATACGGGCGGAACTTCTCCAGTTCGTTCGCGAACAGTGTGGTCTCCACCCCAGTGTTTCGACGATTTAGGAGCAAGAGGTGTGAGACGTCATCGGTTTGGATCTACGGAGGTGGGTGAGACTTGACCGGCACGAACAGTAAACCCGGATTCACCTTTTCCTTCAAGTCCTTCAGGACCTGGTCTCGCTCTTTGCTGATCTTGTGCAGCCCATTCAATCGATCCTCGATCTCGCTCACCAACTGCTCAATTCGCCCCTTCTCCTCCTCATCCTTCATCTCACTACTCACATCCAAATCCAACAAACTCTCACCCTGGTTGGAACTCCTATCGATACTCTCTCGAAAAACCACATCCAACTCCTCCGACAGGAGCAGTCTGATGTCGCTATTAACCGCACCCCAGAGCTGCGCAACCTGCCCGTCCGACGTACTGGCGGCCTCCAACGCCGTAGAGTGTGACTTGAGGTCCTGACGGATGTTCTTCGTAAGCGTGGCAGAAGGTTCTTGGGACCAGGAGTCGTATTTGACTCGCATGGTCTCGCAGTCTTTGCTCTCGATTTCCAGATCTCTCGAAATACCGTCCAATTCTGCTTGAACGTTAGCTTTCAAGGAGGCGAGTTGGGAGAGAAGGCGGTCGACCGGTTCACGTTCCTCGATAACGCGGATGTCGTCCCTCCAACGGCGAACCTCGAGCGGAACTTCCTCCTCCCGGCCTATTGAACCTTCTATCATGGATTTGTACCGAGAAAGACCTTCCCGGACTCCGAGAGACTCCAAGACACTCTTGACTTCACCCTCCACAACATCGACTTTCTCCACCTCGGACCGCACCAACTTCGCTTTCTCCTCTGAGTAGACGCTGGCACTTTCGTGAACGCTGAGAGGAATAAGCTTGACGAAGATGTCTTGTCCGATGACTTTCTGGACGTCGGGGTTCCCGTAAACCTCCTGGATAGTGATCGGGGTCGTGGCAGAAGTCTTGTCAACAGCTGGGAGGGTGTCGGCGCTGGGCAGCATGGCATTATAAATTAGGTCGTTCGCTTTCTGAGCGTCATTCTTCTGAGTAGTGCAGACCGCGAGATGCGCCTTGGTAAGTTCTTGGAGCGAGGGACCAGCATCGGGTGGGAGGTTTGGTGAGAGCTGGTTGACGAAGAGAGAAGCAAAAGATAGGGCAATCCGGTTTGCCTCTTTGGCGTTGGTCTCCGCGAGGGTGAAGCGGACGAGAGCTTCACCGTGTTTACCCGCAGAATCATCCACGAGGCCCCTCTGGAATTGAGTAACCGACGCAAAGTATTTGGCCTTGGCCTGGATCACCGTAACCCAGTTCCGGTCGAGGATGCCTTTACCCATGAATTCCTTCACCTCCTCAGAGAGTGAGGTATACGAGTACGCGACATGAGACGCCAGTTTGGATATGAGTATCGGAGACTTCTTCTCTGAGATGCACTTCTCGAGGAAGACCTCGTTGCCCTGAGCAAGGATGACGCCGATGAGGAATTTGACTACGTCCCGACTAAGGTCGGTGGAAGGAGCGTGGAGAAAGTTCTCGTTGATGTAGGTGAGCATTCCGGCGCACGTCCGGAGGTAGTGGTAGGCCCGTTTGAGGCCTTCGGGGTCGGATCTATTCTGGCTAGCAGCGATAGAAGAATGGGTAGCTGCGATGAGGGAGATGACGGAAGCCTTTTCGTAAGCGATGGAGGTCTGGGTGATTTGTTTGTTCGTGAAGGCATCTCTCCAGGGGAAATTGACCCTGATCTCTGGGAATCGAAGTTCCACGAGTTCCAGCTGGCCGAAATATTTGTAGAGGAGATCGCGAGCTGGCGGACAAATCCCAGTCAGATTCGAAGGATGGGTTGTATGTGGGGTTGCGGGACGGACCTGTTAGATCGCTGCCTGCGCCCTTGACGGCGTCCTGTCTACACCGCTGAAGAGCGGCGCATTCAGCGGCGTAGGTATCTGGACTCTCTCCGTAGGATTGGGCGATTACACTTCGGATGGGACTAGTCCAATCGACTTCGTCCGTACCCTTCTTCGGAATTGATATCATTGGGGCCTGGTGCGTCATCGCGAGCGAGGGTCACGGACGTATGAGACGGTTGGACGCCTGGGACGTGTCGTCGCCTGCGGTCTGCCTGTGGTGGCGGAAGGAGGAAGTTAAGGTCGACTGCGGTGCCGATCCCCGTTGGGTTGTGGGTCACGGCGGGGCGCGGATGGATAGACCCTCAAAGTTGTTGCATCACCTCCATGTCCTTCCTCGTCGGCACAATATCAGGTGCACTCGTTGCCGGCGGTGTATGTGCTGCATCCTCATACAGACATGCTGGGAATTAACGACGGCGCAGGTCTACTATGGTTTTTCGAATACGATTGATACAAGGTGAGCAATTCCTTCGTATCTGCAAACCGTGTTCCTCTAATGACCAAGATTTGTTGGGCAGAACTAGGAAGTTGCGCACGGAGTGGGTTTGCGGGTGCTTTCAGCAAGTTCAGGCTTCTGACCATCAATTTCTACCCAGCCTACACGCTCTTTCTCACCGGTTCGAAGTCGATTCAGCACAACTGACGACCCCCACCGCCTCCGACCGCATTACTCAACGTCCATTCTCCACTCTCGTACAAAGTCGCTGGAACCAGCAAGTGGACGTCCTCTTCAAGAGTGTTACAGAATGGGATAGACGTGCTGCTGCCTGGGTCAGGCAGGTTCTTTATGGTGGAGACGTTGCGTCAAAGGAAGACCCCGTCAGAAAGTAACAGCCCATCTCTTCTCCTGTAATTTATTCCCGTCTTGCGCGCATGACTCTCCTTGACATCTCCCCTGAACTACGCCGTCCGGTGGTTTCCTATCTTGCTCTCTTGTTGCCCCGACTCCCTTCCCCACGCACAGGGCCTTCGTATCTCCTTTCTGCTGGAACCATTCATCAGGTGTTTGGCCCTTGTGACGTGGCGGCGAAAGTAGCTATGGTTGACAACGTTGACGCCTCAGGTCTGGTTTGCGTTTCTTCTAAAATCAACCCTGCGTTTCGGCGCCAGTACCTTGGCGGAACCTACTAGAATCCTCATTCAACTGTTAAGTTCAAGGCAGCCCAACGACAGACTGGTTTTGTACCGAAAGCGCCCTCAAAACGAGCGCTCCTAGCGGCCGGCCTGGAGAGGACCCCCAAAGGATCGGTTCGTGTACCATGGACCTCACTGAGGAAGAAATCGCTCTGTGACGAACTATCGGTGCCGTCCACAGGGTCCATTGGATTCTCGCACCCCACACGAACATACATGTATGATTGGAATAAATATTGTATGGGTTATTAAATGCGCTTGCGATAATAATAATACATTGACACAGAAGAGGGGGGTGATATATATAGGCGAAGGGAGAGAGGAAGTGGGAAGGCGATATCACCAGCAATCACCAAGGGAAGAGATCCTCCACCATCATAATCGTACAGTGCGTCCAATGCAGGAACGTTGATCGAGAACCGTGAACGAGTTAGTAAATAATGTTGAGTGAACGAATCGTAACCTGAGAATAGAGAAAGAGAAAAATGACAGAAAGCGGCCCTGAAACACAAAAATACAGTAGTCCAAATTGATCAAACAGCTGGAACCCACTTGGCCCCGTTTGAGGGCTGAGGAACGGGAACCCCCCTCGATAGCGGTGACGAAGGGGTAGGGGGTACTGAGCCAGGAACTTGCGGCTGGGTGACTTGGGGTTCCCAGGGAGGCGGTATCCGGTCGACGTCATCCAAGTTCTTGTCCGCTCGGGCGTCGCGCAACCTGTCTCTGTCGTTCATGCTCATGCGTACTCTGCACCGGATGAGCCTCAGCTTTGTCCGTTTGATCCCTGCGGGAGTGGAAGAGTCAGATTTTGGCGATGATAAATGAGACGAGGGAACACACAAGTTGCGATCGTTTCCCGATCCTCCTGCAGGAATGGATTGTCCTCTTGTAACAGATCATCCTGCAGCGCATACAAGCACCATAGTGACTCTTCATACAACTTTTCGCATTCATCTGTGCTCAGAGCTTGATCTAGAAGTTCCTTCCTTGCGGCACTCCGACTCTGTGGTTAGATCATCAGTTGACCCTCGCTCGCCACACGCTCCCTTCATCGGAACTCACAAGAGTCAGGGCATGATCATAGATCATCTGGTCTAGGTAATGTGGTGCCCCCGTGTACTGGGTTGGGAGCCAAGTCTTGACCAGCGACGCTCTATCGTTGCATTTCATGAAATGCTCCTTGAACCACGACAATGCTGAAAACCAGACTATCAATCGGTGTGAAAAATGTGAAATCGAGCCGACACCCAGAGAGTCAGGGAGGTGGGGATGAGCGTGACTCCCTGCGCGGACAAACTCACCATCGTCAAAGCCTTCGCTGACCACGAACTTCCCGTCCGGGTGTTTCATCTTCATATGCTCTTGGAAGTCTGCCAATCTGTCTATCCCCCTCTGGGAGAATGACATCAAGAGCATATAGAGAGCCACGCAGGCCATGGCGTTGTACTCCGCCTGTATATCCGCGTTCTTCCGCTTGGTAGCTTGCCTGTCAGCCTCACCCCTGCGCCTCTCGAACTTGTTGGGGTCGGGCAACGGCTCTAAGAATAGGCGGTCACTTTTATGGGAGATTAGGGTTCCTTAGCAATGGCTTACTGATGGGAATGGCCTTCACGAACTCATACATCTCATCTGCCCAATGCGTCAACACGTCCGTTTTCTGTGCCAGATCCTCGAGCTGGGCTAACAGATCCTCCTCCATCGGGTCGCGTTCCATACCTGCCGTCCTGTCTCCAAACTTGCCAGTACCATCCCCATCCGCTTGTGACCGTCCGAATGGTATCGGATTCCTACGAGGGGACGAGGAAGAACTCGAATCACGATGGTGCGAAGAGGGTTTTGTGCCCGGTACACCAAACAGTTTCTTCGATGCCAGATTAAGGGCCCGAGTGAGGGCATTTGAGCCACGTGACCCTGCGCTGGATGGCGAAGACGAGAGAGGCGGAGCATTTGCAAGGTTCGGAACAGGCGGAAAAGTATTCGCTGAACCGGAGGGGATTGGGGATTCCACAGGGGAGTAATCCGGTCGTTCTATATGACGTTCCTTGAGCGGCTGTTGCCTCGATATAGAAATCTCTGAAGTACGAACGAAGGTTAGAAACTCCCGAAAGAAACCCGAGGAAAAGTACCAACCATCCACGGTGCGGTTGAACTCTACTGCTCTGGTATCGCCGACCAAGACATATTCCCGACGAAGTAGCCCATCCTCTTCCGTCTCTCCAGGAATAATTGAGCCCTCCGTAGATAATGGTTTCGTGCCATTTAAACCGCCAAGCCCATTCGTTGTGGTTGGTGGGGAAGATGACAAGGATAGGGCCTCCTTCAGGTCCACGGGCCCTGGAGGTCCGCCGTTCACGGTGGGCGGGGGCCCAGTGAGAACTCCCTCAATATCCCTCCTCCTGAAATTAAACTTGCTAGGGGGAATCAAGGCCTTGGGGTCGAGTACCTCCGGTGGTATAATATTGTGGTGCTCGGGCACATACCCTCTCCCACCCGTGTCCAAATCCGTCGTCACGATCGGCGATGGTTGTCGCGGTCTCGGGAACTTCGACTTGGTCACCGCGGTGCTCGAGAAGAACTCGTCGAAATTGGCACGTTCTACGGGTTTGCGCTTGAGTAACATCCTAATAAGCTGCTTGATGTCTTGCGGGACTGGTTTCTCGTCGGGGTCGGGGTTATGACGCGGGTCTTCGTCCGGGAACTTGATGCCTTTGGAGTTCTCAATCTTCTTGATCAACTCGATGTGATTCATCGCGCGGAAGGGGGCCTTGCCCACAGCCATCTCGTACAGCACCGCACCCACAGACCAGAGGTCAGCTTTGGCGTCATATTTCTCATACCGAAGGATCTCTGGTGCCATATATAGCCTTGCCAAATGTGGATATGTGAGTGGTTGATCAGAGATGGGGTTTTTCGTACTCACGGGGAACCGCATAACGTCTCGGCAAGCATTGCGTTAGGAAGGGAGCGAGCAAAACCAAAATCGGCAATCTTGAGTACGGGAACGCCCATTGGGTGACCACGCCTGAGTTCATCTTCCCCCACAGGATTAAGGAGTAGATTCTATGGGTCGCGATCCGATTAGTCATCGGACGCGAACAAGGTGGACAGTCATACCTGAGGCTTGATATCTCTATGTATGAGATTCTTCTGTCGTAAGAACTTGAGTGCTCTGGCTGAAAGAAAATAAACCAAGGCATCCCATCTCCTGTCGACCACGACGTACCCAGTTGTCGGAGGAAGCAGCGCACGACAACTTCGTCCAAACCCCCCGTCCTCGGGTGTTCGTAGTACTGAAGCTTCGCGCCCTCATAAGGAGCGTATTGTAACCCTTCAACACGACCGCGTTTCTTGATATAGTTCGTGAGATCGCCGCCTGAACAGTATTCGATAATGAGATAGATGTTCTTCTCGGCGCGCTAAAGTAATGACTGGACTTAGAGGGGGCGATGGGACAGATTCGCGGGAACGCACGACTATATCCAAGAGACGAGTGATATGTCTGTGAGATAGGGCCTTGAGGATTTCAATCTCGCTCTGGAGGTTCTCGAATAGCTTTGTAGTAAGCTTGCTCCTGCTGACGGTCTTTATTGCGACTTGCTTATGAGTTTCCTAGTGTGATGACTCGGATAAGTTGTGACAGCTCAGGCGACTGAGACTGAGACTGACAGAGTGGTATCCCTTGTAGACTGTGGCGAAAGAGCCCTTTCCGATCTCCGCTACCACGACATAAGGCTTAACCTCCTCGTCCTCTTCTCTCGTGACTGCGGACGGGGAGCGTATCATGTCTGGAGGAACATTTGTCTGGGACGTTGGCATTCAAGCAGCAGAGGGTGGTGGTAGTGGTAAGTGAGAAAGAGAGAGTTGAGGCAGTACGACTGATCGGCTGCCGCCTGGCCACTGTCGGTGGCGGGAGAGAAAGCGGCAGATCAGATGAACTGCCGCTAACAACCGACAACCCATTTTTGAGGCAGCGCCGTTTCTCCTTGACCAGCATGACTTCCAAGTTCGACCCAAGCAACGCCCAAAACGCAATAGAGGTATTTATTTGTTTCCCCCCTTATTTATCCCTTCCGCCAGAACTGACCACACACTCTCGTTCTTAGATCGAGAAACAGTGAGTGTTGGCTCATCCCCGTTTTGAGCTCTCGCACTTGCCCTGACTACTTCTCCAAAGGTTCGCTGTCAAGGCTGTTGAGCACGCGCAGGTGATCCCTCGTTCTAAAATCCCTGCATGTTGTTACTAACGGCGTTGACTCTCAAGACATACTGGAACTTGCTCGAGAAGGTCCCTCCAAGGGAACTCAGACTGAGCAAGTACGAATCTGAACGGTCCCTGGCTTCCTGCCCCCTTAGATCTCACCCTCGCACTCTCATGTCAGGATTGACGATGAGATCTTCGAACACACCATGAAAGAGTTCCCGGAACTTGCGACGGAACCACATGAGAAACTGCGTAAAATCGACGAGGACTGGATGAAGAGTGCTGATGGAAAGAAGCGGTGGCGCAAGTTTATCGAAGCGTGAGCTCCACATCTCCGTTTCCCGTATGGGGTAAACACCAAACCTTTTTTATTTTCTAGGTATGAAGGCAAAGTTACCGACCACAATTTTGGCTCCCTCATACGCATGAATGCCGAGGAAGAATACTCTGAATCAAACACTATCTTTTGTGCGTTCCGCAAACTGGTGTCCGGGTCCGCGACTGAAACCATTCGCAGTGATGCGAGTGCAATTTTTGGCGTTCGAGGTGAACGTTACATCATGGATGTCCCTTTGCTCTCGAGCACTAATACGACACCTAGATCGCCCGAAACCGCCTGGGATTGAACGATAAAGCTCACGAAATCGCAAAGGCAGATGCCGCAAAGGAGGCTGCGAAGAAGGAGAAGGAGAAGCTGAAAGCGGCCAAGAATAAAAGCTCCTAGGAAACACTCGAAGCTCAACACAAGCAGAGTTGTAGTTATAATGTGTTACCTCGCAAAATACCAGGGATATCTCGAGGCGTATATACGTGACAACCGACTGATTCGAACTGACGACCTCGGTCTATGTTCACCCGGGCCGGCTTCCCGCACCCGATGTCCTTCACCCCGCGACGTCCGCAGTCCCTTGCGATCCCCTGAAAATGCTGCAAATGGCATCCAGGAAGGAGAAAGCACCCTTGAAGCTCGGAAATTTGGCCGCGGGACTGCAGTGGGCGGTTCAGTACCAGTGTGAACGAACCGCATAAAATACAACGTTGAGACCACTGTGCCCGCGATATCTGCAGGGGATAGGTACCAAGTAAACTGTAGCTCATTGAAAGAAATGGGTCCTGCCCAAATACCTAGAAGATGGTCGTAGCCCCCTCCATCCCTTTCCCAATTGACGTTGTACAAAAGTCAACATGATGTCACGATCATGCCGCCACAGAATTACAGCTACCACCAATTGGGCTCCTCTGAGCGATACAACCATTGGAACCGAGCTAATAACTCTTCTGCATTCTCTATGTACCAGTCCCGAAACTGCGGCGTTTGGTCGGACGGAGTGTTGATAGTACGTATGATCTGAGGGATTGTATCAGTATGATTGTCCCCCCCAGGGGGAAGATCAGCGCAATATTTGAGGAAGTCGGAAATGTGTTTGGGATCCCCCACAGGCGGGGCAGATTCGAGCCCCGGTGGGTAGGCAGCGTGTAGCGCCAGTCGGGCGGCCGCCATCTTCCTCTTCTGTGCAACTGTGGATTGCATAATCGTCTTGAACAGCTCGTAACTTTTCGTGGCGACTGTGGTCGTCCTGAGTCGTGTTATGAGTTTTAGTGCACGGAACGCCCGTTCTGACGCTTCCGCGTTGGTCAGTGAGGTCGACTTTTGCTTTTGGAGGCGAAATGAGATGTTTGTGAAAATTTTATCGACCATGGCGTCCACCTGACGGCTTAGGATACATCAGTGCCAGAGTCATAGAAGAGGATCAGACGGTCTAACCTTTTGTCCCGCCTCGTGAGGTCATCTACGTGAAACTGTTCTCCAAGCATTATGTTGATGATACACAAACAGTCGGCGATGATCGGTTTTCTGGGGGGGTTTTCGAGGTTTAGGGAATACTTCACGAAGTCCGACACGTCATCGGGTACCCATCCGCGGCGGTCGTGCCAGGCGCGATAAACGAAGAGGTGTGACACCCAATGGTGATGATCCGGTTTCAATCGGTACTTGTCCCAGGGAATCATCACGTCATGTCTGAATGTCCTGTCGACCATGAGGAGTGCAGACTCAAGTTCATGGTCGCCCCCAGACCATAGAGAGCCTAGGCACTTATGTGGCTTGTCCGGGCGCCAGCTTTCGTCCGCGGTACCAGCTCCTCCACCTTGGGCGGTGCAGAGTTGCTGAATTTGTATATGAGCGAAGGCCTTCGCGCTAAGGTAGGCTGCATCACGGAGTGCGGGATTGAGGACGGGGGTGTGAGGATGCGTGAAATCGAAGCAGCTGATGAGCTTTTTATAGATCCACTCGAGGGGAAGGGTTTTGATCTCGGCGTCCCAAACGATCTCTTGAACGAAGTCCATTGTGAGATGTGTGGCACCCATGTCGGTTGACAATGCAAGCATGCGAGAGATGCAGCGGGCGTCATGCTTGTAGCCTTTTCTCTGGGACAGTGGCAGTGACGAGTGGATTACATGTCGATGGAGGTTGATTGGCACCGCGGCAACAGCCAGATCGCCCAGCAGGATATCGGCGTCAGATTCTCTGTGGTTGACGGGCTGTCGCGGGTGGTTCGTGCCGATGATGTAATGTATCAATAAGGAGAAGGGAGTTTGAAAGGGGCAATCGAATGAATAGACAGAGACCACCATCATGGTCATGTAGGCGATACATCCAAAGATTGTGAATCCGATGACGACCCAAGAAACCATGTGGTCGAGTTCCCATAGATATCGCGAGATGGCGGCAGCGAGGAGCGCCAGTGAACCTTGAATCATGAGGGGCGCGGATTCCATGACGAACTCGAACCTCCATCGGTCAATTCCGTACATCTTCCGCTCACGGTCCCTGCACCTATCCTCGAGAGATCCACGGGCACCTGTCTGCCTGTATCGGTTGAGCCACTGCTTCCCAAGCGTTGCCAGGAACGCTGCGAACAGTGTTGCAAAGAGGGCTGTGTAAAGTGTGGCTTGGACCTGGCGGATTGCGGGATTGGGACCGGTCCAGCGTGGCGGAGAGATCGCCTGGCCAGGAGGCGTAATTCCGGCGGTGACGTTGAGAAGAAGTTCAAGGAGGTTGTTATTCAGTTCTTCGTAGTCCGGCTTGAGTTCTGACTGTATGTCTATGATAAACGCAGCCGTTATGGCCGAAAACAGACCGGACTTCCCAACGTGTCAGCCACGTTGTTTCTACGGGAGGGACAGAACTCACGAAAATGAGAGTGTTATTCATGTCTTCATCGCGCTTCTTCAGAAAGTCATCGTCATGTTCCGCGACCTCCTTCCTGAACTTGTCGTAGAAATTGGTCCTAGGGTCAGAGGAATGATCCTTGCCTAGGATGGACAAGGCGTCACGTAGGGCCTTTTCCAAGCTTTGGACGACCGGCAGGTGAGTACGTTCGTCGTCACGATAATATGGAATGAGTACCTCGGCTGGCCAGGGCCAACCCCTGAAGTGGGACAGGTCATGTCTGGGATGGGGTGAAGGCACGGCTGCCCTCCCTCAACCCTGGTTAATAAGTGGGACGACGTCCGATAGGGACCGTGTGACCTATTTACGAGATGATAAGAGGGTGCGCGTTATACAGGTGTTGGGGCTCCATGGTTGGGTGACAGGAAGGATGCGAACGCCTCCGAGGACCAGGGAAACTGAGTTATGAATATATGAATGGCGGTCGCCAATGTGCCGCGGACTTTCCCAGTCTAGGAGACCAGTGCGCGACCTGGCGCGTGGAATAGGACGGGCGGCGGAATGGAAGGTTGTCCAGGGCGTCCATCCACCTTGTGGTATTCCCGTTGTCCTCCTGATCACGCAGCGTCACGCGTGCTCGAAAATAAGCTGGCTCTGCCCCCGGGCCTTCTGTGAAAGATATTACATGATGTTGGTATGATCTACAAGAGCAGCATCAGGGTAGCATGACGGTATGGCATTGCCGAACTACTTCTAAATACAAGTCCGGCAATCACCGCGAATGACGTACGGCGCTCTCCAGGGTCCATGTTCAGGTCCAGGTCTCAGGGTAAGTCCAACTACATAGACAGGAACTCTGCGCTCGACGTCCACCACACAATGGGCAAATCACAGAGCAAACTCTCCGCGAAACAGCTCTCCGACCTTGAAAAGCACACCTTGTGTAAACTGTTTCAACAGACTCCCTTTACCCTCTTTGATCGACTCA
>Ga0307517_10011025_pt1 | contig 12565 bp, 15 predicted proteins | sample 23_EM_MG_FD_194515 | JGI IMG/M metagenome (GOLD analysis project Ga0307517, IMG submission 194515) | Populus trichocarpa ectomycorrhiza microbial communities from riparian zone in the Pacific Northwest, United States - 23_EM | ecosystem: Host-associated > Plants > Roots > Unclassified | place...
CGCCTTCGCCGCCTCGCCGATGTTCACCCAATCCAGAAGGACAAAGTTTGGGGCTCGCTGGTTCGCGAACTGGGTACAGCCATATGCGTTGGCGAGAATCCTGCAAGAACCGAATAATCAAAAGCTAATCAAATGACGGGTGGCGCCCTACTTACGAAGCGACAGAGTTGGTCGTTTTCGCCTTCGAATAATCCGGAACAATGAGGCTATTGCTCCCAAACAACTTGGTGTTTAGCGAGTGGTTGATCATGTACATGTGGTCCGCGTCGGGCAGGGGCCCTGCGGTTCGGTCGACCTTGCAAGGGAAGGAGGAATCCGTAACACTGTAGGGCGTTTCCCAAACCTGGGAGAGAATTGTCAACCGTGAAGAATACCTGCCGCTGTGTACCACTGACCATTGGAAATTCAGGAAGAATGTAGTCCACCCCTCCATTGTCCGCCCCGCTGTCCATGAACACAACGACCCTCTTTCTACTGTCAATCATCTGGCCCAGAGTAGGCCAGGCAGACTGTTTCAAGGGTTTGGTGGGCGGAACATAGGCCAATGGCGCGATCCCAGAGTTAACGAATGCCGGGGCCCAGATGTCCTTAGGGGATTTGCCCTCTGGGTTCGTAAACACAAAGGTCAAGACCTCGTTGGGATGCGAGTCAAGCCACCCCTTGACGGTCTTCAGGTAGTCTATATCGAGAAGATGAGTCGGTATCAGTGTCACCTCGCTTTGGGACCGTAGATACCTTCCACTGTTCCGCCATCATATAGGAGCTGTATGGTTGGCTCAGGTCAGAAGTACCAAGAAATGGAAACCCTGGTGACTACACACACAACCTATTCCAGGAGTCAATATAAGCGAACACCCTTGGATATAACGCGCTCACTGGTATGGCAGAAATGCAGTTCTCCTTCCCACATGTGTGACTGTGCTTGTAGCAACCTGACTCCCAGATTGAGTTGGGAAACTATATCGACCTCTTGGTTCCTGGACAAATTGAGAACGTTGGTATCGACCGCATAGCTGTCATGGCTTCCGATGAATGTGATATTGCCATAGCTTCTGTTGCAGAGTTCCGCACGGCCGTTGCAGGCGGTAGCGCGCTTGGCTGTTAGGGGGAACGCGCTGACGATTGAGGCGACGAAGAGCACAAAGAATGCCGTGAATGTATGCATCGGCCCAGTATGCAGGGGGGAAGCAGGTCAGCTCACATCGGATGCCCCTTGGTTTAAATAATCCCTAGGGACACAATGTAAGGTGAGCCGTCGATGAGGCATCGCAGGAGAAGACCCTAATCGAGAGGCACCTCGCAGATGGATGGGCACAGATAGAAGGGAAGTCTATGCACGCTTACGTTGCTCATGCCCAGTGGATTCGTTCGAACGTCGAAGAGGTCGGCGATAACAATGAAGAAACATTCTCTTCACAAAGCCGAGATAGATCAGAGCCAAAAGTCCGGGGACAACCATGCTGTTTGATCGCGGCAGAGGTGGATCATATGGACACCCGGACATAAGCTGTGTCAGGCGGTGCTTCCGCCAGCATGGAGACAGACAGGTGACTCCGTGATCCACGTTGATATTTCAGGATGACTCCCAAGGCGCAATTCGGGATCAAGAACTTGGTTGATGCCTGCGGTCACTTGTCGATCAGCCTGATCACTTGAACATCAACGCGACGGACTGTCCATCTTGTGGTGGGGTTTCAACGACTTCTCTGAAGCGAAGCTTCGAAGGCTTACCACTTTCCAGGTCTTCTACTGTCCTGAGTGTCGCGATGTCCCACCATTCCACTCAGCCCAGGTCACGGTCGAATCCACCACCGACCCATCGTAGCCAACTCCCGATACTGTATCACACAACGCGTCCTGACGGTTATCGAATGAATCCAGCTCTTTCCCCAAGAATCCCCACGCGAGGATATCCAGATGCAGGGGAACCCATCCAACAGTCGCCGCATATCAGTTATCCTACCCATGTTCTCTCAGATTCTGGTTCTTCAGACTCGGAAAGGATTCTCCCCGAACAAACCAAGACGCACTCCACCCTACGACGGAGATTGACAGGCAAGCGGAAAACATCTGGTGCATCTGGACTGGCCCTCGACCCATTCCCGGGGTCAAGACACAGAAGGAAGGGCAGCGGTCCGGAAGACCTTGCCCTACTCGAGACTCACATTCTGCCTTCGCTCAGCAAGACCGTTGATCGTATAACGAAGAACAGAGCTCCGGTGCTTTCTTCGGTAACCCCAGATCCGCACGACAACGCCATGCTCCTGCCACTAAAGTCTTCGCGGCTGCCGAGCAAATTACCGTCCGCCAAGCCGCCATCACAGCCGAGTACCCCCAAACCGATACTCAAGCCATCCATGAGAACACCGACTACCCCTACCATCTCATCGTTCACCCCGGCCAACAACTCCTTGCGATCCGTGAAGGGTTTTTCCCCTTCCCCGAAATCTCCAGGCGTTTTCAATGACTTAACGCCAACATTTTCCCCGACGTCCCTTCTCTCTGAGAGACCTCCTGCCCATCTGAGTCCTCAGGAACACGTTCTGGATATATCTGCGTCATACCACTCAACGCCAAAAACACCCTCACGGAGGCCAGCAATCTCACAGCGGGCTTCTCCTCGCCCGTCATACGTCACTATGGATTACCTTTCGCACCACCCGAAGTCTCCGAATCACACCTTAGATTACAGTACGGACAGAGACAGCATTACGCTTATGTCACCCATCACCGCCGAGCGAGCACCCTGGGATGAAGTCTTCTCCGAGGCACGGCATCTAGGCAACCACCTCAGCACCACTTCTACAAATCCTCCTCCGCAGAAACCCACTGTTTCACCACGGAGGGAAGAGTTCCGCCCCTCTGACCGGGTTTTTGAAACTCACCGCGGGTCTGTTGATAATCCCGGTGGTCGCACTCCTGGCGGTGATGACGCGGCCCTCCAGAGGAAGCGACGTGAAACGCTACTCGCTATAGTCGAAGGAGTCAATTCTCACTTTGATAGCGGGGCGCCTGCACGGGAGTCGAGCGAATATAGTGGATACGTGGGCGTCGCAATCGGATCCGGGGAATCAACGTTCGGTGAAGGGATGGCCAACCTGCGACATCCTTCTGGCGCCGAGCAATTCTCACAAGGCACTAGCATGGACCGGGGGAGACCCTCGTCTTTGGCGTCCAGGCAGGTATATCCTGGAGAGGAGAGACAGTCCTGGTATGAAAGGCATCTGGGTAACGATTCTCCAAGGGCCAGTCGCGACACAGACCACGTATACCAAGAATCGAGGAGGTATCCCCCTAGTTGTGACCCTGCGACTCAACCGAAATTGGATATAGATGCTCAAATGTCGAGGCGGTCACCCGCCCGTAACTCATCCGAACCGACCCACCCGGTTCGGGCTCCCTCACACCTCGATTATCCATCTCAGCCCCCACGAGAATCGAAGCGACGAAGTATCTCGACTCCTCCGGTTGCTCGCCGCTCCCACACGGACCCTACGCGAAACGTAAAGAAACGAGAATCTGGGAACCTCCTACCCCGCACACGATCTTCGTTATTCTTACCTACCAGTGCGAGGGCCGGTCGACCCACCTCAGGTGACGGGTTGGAAGCTTTTGGGTTACCACCTTCGCTATCGTACGTTTTTAGGGATACAACTGGACGCGCTGGTATCGTGCCCGCCGAAAGCGGGAAGTCTCTGGATGACCAAGCGGAGAGCTGGAAGAGAGGCTCAGATGTACGGAAGAATTCCGAGGGCCTCCTGAGCAGCGGGGCTGAGAGGTTATTCCAGGCCCTGGCCGACAAAGATACCGACAGGGCGTCAAGCAGTCCTCACACTCCGTATCGTCTCTCGCAAGAATCTTGCGAGACCCCGACGCAGCCCCGACGCGCATCAATGCCGGTCGTTCGTTCGGACTTCTCCATTGCGTCGATGTCAAGTGCTCCATCTGTTTACGATGATCAGGCGGAAGAGTACGAAGAAGACAAAAACCGGCGAACCCAGGAACCCACGAATCTTCAGTCAACCGTTTTCGGATCCCCCCATAACTGGAGGTCGACGATCTCTCCATCTATTTATAATTCCCTCACACGCCTATACGGCGAAGCCGAGATGCAGCGTCAAGAAGCGATATTTGAGATCTGTAATACCGAAGCTCTCTTCGTCCAACGACTTCGGACAGTGTTACGTCTCTTCATTCGGCCACTCAGAGCTCAAGATACTTCAACGTGGATTTCAGGCGTCCCTGGGTCTATTGCAAGGCTTTTCGATTGGTTCGAGGACATCATGAACCTCCACGTCGAAATAAACACAGAACTGAAGAATGTACGATCGGAAAATCAGTCAGTCGTGGAACGATTTGCGGGGATTCTCAGAAAGTTTGTGCCACGGTTTGAAGTCTATCAGCCCTATCTTATCAGGGTGGAAGGGGTGTTGGGGCAGCTGAGAGGGGAGGCTGACGATGACGTGGATGGGAACTTGGCGAACTTCAGGGAGTTTGTGGGCATTCAAGAACGTGAAGAGGATTGTGAAGGTTGGTCCCTGCAGAACCTCTTACTCGAACCCATCCACCGTCTAGCAAAGTGCATAGAGATGTTTCAGGTTGGTTGCTCCCGCTCGTGTCTGCTGTCTCTCCGCTGAGTTTCCGGTTTGAAGACTTTGTTAGATAGAACATCAAAACAGCACGTGGATCGTTTGCCAACTTTTTCTCTACTGGCCTCGATGAAAACGACATTACGTGTTATGCAAGAGGTGAAAGCCCAGGAAGAAGAGTACAATCTGATCAAAGACTTGAGCTTGGCTATCGAAGGTCTCAGTTCTGCGTCCTCCCTGGCTAGGCGGGAACGGCGACTTCTTATACGAGGATCTTGTCGACTACTGGCTTCTCGGTCTCAGGCTCGTTCTCAGAGGAATTCCAACGGAAACAGGCACTCTCTCGTTCTTCTGGATGCTGTTAATAACTGGGACGGCAGCAAGCGGTCAGAGAAGCGGCGGTCCTTCCTTCCTGCGTCTTCACCTGACGCTAATCTCAACACTCGTGCTGATTCAGCTTCGCCGAACCAAACTGCATCTGGTGGCTCTGGGTCTGGATATGATCTGGTTTTTTCACCTGTCGAGGTCTTTGTCTTCTCCGACGTCGTGGTTGTCGTTACACAAACTGGTAAGGACAGATGGAAGCTGGTAGAAAAGTTTGGAACTGCACGAATCTTGCGCGTGGCGGAGACCACCGTTACAGTCAAAGGTGATACTGGGCTTCGTTTACACCGTCGAAAGTCTTTTCACTGTTCTACCAGGACGTGAAGAATACGTCGCCGAGCTCGAACTTGTTCCTGTGGGCGATCTCCAGCTGGAAGGGACTCGCGTCGACGAAGATACTCTGATGTCAACACCGATCTCAAGCATTCAGATATCTGTGGATCCGGAACACCAAGGTGACGCGGATCGCCAGGAACGGCGGAAGAAGTGGCTTTATTCTTTCGAAAAGTGCTGTCGCGCAACGACCCATTCCTTGGAATTCCCGCTTCGGTTCGATCTTAATCAAAGTCTCACTGGCTTCGGCGGGATGGAAAACTTTGATGCGGACAAATACCAAAAGGCGATGGGTGCTGGGCCTCTGATCCCGAAGAGTCCTTCCAAACAAATACAGACTTACAACCGTCGTCAGCGAAGGAGAAGCGACTTTGCGCGGGCGGAGAGGGAGGAGAGAGATTGGTGGTCCTTCAGATTCAAGGAAGTGTACTTAGAACTGCAACGAGACGGAAGATGATGTCCCCCCCCACTGAAAAAGAAGATATATTCCCAACGATCCACTAATCTCGCGAGATAGTTGTAAGACAGTGAGGCAAAGAAAAGAAACAAATGTGTGCAACACAAGTTTGAGAAGGGAACGGGTGCAGAACGTGCAACTCCCGGTGTTTAAAAAGAACCAGTTTTTACACGTTTGGAAGTGCCGGTCCCCACTCCGAAAACCGCCGTGGCCTCTCTTTTGACAGCACTCCTTAATCGCCGCCCAGGAGCTTCAGAGGCTGACAGGGGAACCACATCCCGTTTGGAACGGCGAGGGGTATTCCCACTTTCACTGGCAGCACGACGACAATCGTTACGAGCTGGCGACATGAGAGGGCTCCCGGGTGAAGATGGCAGAGACTTGACCTCTGATACCTCCGGAACTTCCTGGAGATCCCTCTCGGTGGGGCGGGGTGTGATGTCGACGATTCTTATGGATAAGGGGGGGTAATGCTGGGCCCAAGACATGTCTACACTAGTAGCGACAGGATGGGAGGATTTCGTACCGCCGCGGGTACCTGGAGAAGAACCCTCTTCGTCAACGAGTTCTGCGATAGACACGCCTTGGCGGGTCGGTGGCGGGTGGGAGGGGTGGGGGGATGGTGGGGAGTGTTCATTGTCTGAACGGCCTCCAGGGGTTGGGTGGATGGGGGGGTCGGAGGTGGCCTTGGCGAAATAAAAGGGGGAGAGGGGCCACCTCTGCGTAGGAGGAGGAGTATATCGGGAAGGGAAAGGTAGGTCCAGCGAGATGGCCGGAACACCGCGGGGTGTGCCAATGGCAGGTCGGTGTGATCCCGGAGTTGAGAATCTGGGATCAATCACAGGGCTTTCCATTCGACTCCACACCGTACTACACTGCTCGCGATGAGGTTCAGCGGGAGTCAATAGGGCGTTGACAGCTGCCCCCTCCTGCTTCATCTCCGTGTCCGCATGAATGGGAGACGGGGGTGGAGGAGAAACGAGATGGTCGGTTTCTAGTATTACGGATGTCAGTGAAGACAGCGGGTAAAGGGGGAGAGAACATACCGGTGGTGATGGGGGTAGGAGTGGGGGAGCGGACAGGTGGTGCGAAAGGTAAAGGAGTGCTACAAGAAGCGGTCAACAACGAAGTGACGAATTGAACGAGAAGAATCTTACGAAGGGGAGATGGGTGTCTGACTGATGAACTCCAAAAGGGACAGGCAGTTCTGCGCGTTCGAGAGCGCGACAGGGAGTAGCGCACAGACACTTGCGCTATTCGCTGATATGTCGCTGTGGGAAACCATTCGCAACTCATTAGAAAGGCGAACGATTTGCGACGCCAACCCGGAAATCTCTTCGAGCTTGGAAGCGAGCTTGAAGGGACTGGGAGTGGTGACCGGCTGGGACATATCCTCTGCGAGGGACAGCAGAAGGGGAGCGACCCGAAGACAGCTCGGTGAGGGAACTCGTCGACTGAACTCGAATTTATATACTAGGATTGGACGTCCAGGGACGTGCAGTATGGCGGTTTCTGCTCGCAGTCCGATGAGTGTGCATGGACCGTGAGATGTGTAGAGCGTGAGGCGGAGGGAGAAGTAGTGGACAAAGGCATCATAACGTCCTCAAGAGGGTGATGACATTCAGCTGGGAGGTTCCCCATAGAAGTACAATAGCCAGGTTGACTTTAGGGATGATTACCCCCTTCAACGACCTACCGTGCCGCGGGATCCCATTGTGTGGTGTTGGAGATCAAGGGCACGTCGACTCGATCGAGCTGTATGCAAGGCGACTTGCCTCCACTCCGTCTCCGGGGCCCAGGCAGAAATGCCCCAGACACAATATGACGCGCCATCTCTCCAATCGCCAGATCATCCAGCCTTGAGATTTGCAAGGCGCTCGTGCGCGGTAACAATATTGGGCGGTGTTTGATTTGCGTCCGTTCTCACGAGCGTGACTAGCATTGATGGACAGCCTCAGGCCTGCGGTGCCGTTCGGTTGTTCACTGGCATTTCACCTCCCCCTCCGACCTTCAAGGTCTTACAATGTCTTCCAAGCAGGCGGGGTGGAGGATATATAAACAGTGAGTCTTCTTGCGTAGCATATACTGATACATTTCGGGACATTGATTCCTGGTCCCCAGGCAGATGGGCCTGCTTGACCACGGGGATGCACTATGGTGCGCACTCTCTTCCACTACAATGCCCCCCATCCTCTGAATGACGAGTCCCTCAGGGAGCCGGCACCAATCTACAGTTACAAGCACATTAAACTCGGAGATGTGGGGTACATCCGTCGCGGTCGCTTCCACTTGCTATTCTCCGCAGGCTGTCCGTTGGGATCCCGTCAACTGGGCGTTGACGTTCCCTCCACCTTCGAACAATTGGATATTGGACCTGTCATATTCAGTCAACCTCGATTGCCCGGTTACCTTTGTACGAGCACCGTCAAGGAAACTGGGGCTGGCTTGGGCGCCTCAATCAGCACGGCTCCGTAAGGTCCACCGAACTTCATCTCCATCGCGCCTCTCACCGTCACCCTAGGTTCCTGGAACCCGGCGCCAGTTTCTCGTTCGACCTCACCGAGAAACAAGGGGCGGCCCTATTGACCAAGTACCACACATATCGGGAAGACATTGAACTCGAGTCCGCCTTTGAGGAATACACAAAGCGTCACTACGATTCTTGGGTAACCTTCGCCCGCAACGCGCGACATGGCAACGATATCAAACCCGTCCTCGTCACCGGCGTCGATATGACAAGGGATTTCGCGATGATTGCGTATTCGAACAATAGCACCCATCTTTCGTCCGAGTTCACCACTTCGGTCCCCTTCTTAGCCTCCGCTTCCGCATCTGTTTGGGGAACATGGCACACCCAAGGGTTGGTTCACACCAACTGTGGGCCTCAGCTGTGCAGCCCTCCATCGTCTCCCGATACGTTGGACCTAACTTCTTCTGATACCACCCAAGTCGATGTCACCCCAAACAAGTACAATCAATGCGTGTTTATCCGGTATTACACCGTGCGCAGAAGGGCGTTGATGTTTCCCAAGGTCATAAAGGCGGCGGCTGGTCCACACGATTTCGGCTCAGGAAGCAACTACGACGAGACCCTCCCGGAGCTGACGGTGCAATCGAGTTCGGATTCCGACACTGGGTCTGATGTCAGTGGAGATTCTACAGCAGATTATTCCAGCTCGGTCACTACCTATGACTCTGAGCTCGAAGTATTCCACAATGTGTCCTCTGTATGTCGCTCTTCGTCCCCCTCGTCGTCGATTCTGACATTTGTTTAGGAGGAGGAAGACGGTTTTGATGTCATCGCGGATTATGTCTTCCAAGTAAGCGTTTTCAATGATATTTTTCACTGCCAGGTCGCTGAGCATCCTCGGTAGAATTCCGAAGCTGAAGTGCTAGTGATACACCATCGTGACATCTTCCGGATGCGAGAGGTATGATCTACAGTTACCCCACAGATAACATACACTCATTCACAAACAGGGGATACCTGGAACCGAAATTTCAGAGATCATCTCTGAGTGCCGACCAGCTATTGAAGTGGACAGTGCCGGAGGTCAGTTTTCCCCACTTCCCTATCGCCTGGAGAACTTACATCAATTATGGTAGTGGGAAGGCTGGCGGCAAGAACCTTCTCCAGGACAACCAGTCCCTCCTCCATCATAATCACCCGCCATCTACTCTCTGGTCTCCAATCTGGTCAATCCTCGGCTTTCGCGGTTTGTCTAGATGAGGAGGATGCATGGATCCTTAGCAGGGGATTGCTCTTGGTATGATCCATTCTTTAGCCCAAAACCTTTGTCCTGATGGACGCTGAACAGCTCTTGGTAACCTACTCAAAGAGCATCAAGACCTTTTCCCTGAGTGACGATACTCTCGGACATGTGTTAAGCCACCTCTCCCACGTACCGATCTCAAGAATTATGGTTGCTGGCACAGCTGGCATAGCCGGTATGTTTACGGGACAGTCCCTAAGTACGTCAGCATCTGCTTCCTTGTCACAGCCGGCAGGACCAACCTGATTACCAATAGGATTGTCGAAGTCGCTATTGGCGCCCCTTAACCTACTGCCCTTGTCCTGGCAGCTCGATCCTACGTCGGTGTTGCTGCAGGGAGGAGTTCCTGAAGAAACCTTGCTCGTGGCCCTGGTTGAGAAGTATCTAGACGTTAAATCCATTGATGCCCCCTCTGAAGTAAGTCCCGTCCCGATGTTCCCTTCCGATTGAGGCTCATACTCCGGCAGAAATCCCAAGGGCGGAACGATATTTCTTCCCCAACTGAACACACCGAGGAGCGCAGAATGCATGGTGTGATGGAACGCACCCAAAGGCACAGCCTGCCTCAACCCGTGCGGATGAAAAAACGTGACCGGTCGATTCTCAGATCTCGAAGCTTTTGGTTTACACCGCAACAAAGGACCCGAGCCGAACTCGAATCTGCACCGGGAGGCTCGTCCGATGCATCGCAGATCCTCGTGGATCCGGACGTGAGCTCCCTGAGGGGAGATAGCTGGAGACACAGCGCTCAATCAGTGACCTCTAATGGTGGTGGAAGCATCACCGGTTCCCCCTCTCGATTTAACAGCTGGCGTTCCAGCGACCGACTCAGTCTCAAAAGCAACATGTCACTGTCGTCTGTTTTCACCAGGTTCAGTGGCTCGACCGCATCAACGTCGCTCACAGTCCCGGCTTCGGGCACGTCCAGCAAGCGGTCTAGTCGGGGTAGCGTATTGCAGAGGGAGAAACGATTTTCAAACGTCAAATGTGAGTCGTCGCGTGCGGCTCGTTGCCAGATACAAGTTCTGAATTGCGGCTCTACTAGTGATGGATGAGACACCTTGGGAGTCGGATGAGATGTCCCAACCTGCAACGCCAATGGTGCCTGCAACCCCTACGCTGGGGAGTAGTTCACAACGTCTGAAGGCCATTATTCCTCGGGGGACATTGAGCGACACCAGGTCGATTCACACGATGGAACATGGCGTGTTACCCCCTCCCCCCAAACTACCTGGACGCAGATATGCAGCCTCTTTAACCTCTCTCCTCCGAATGCGAGAATCTTCTGATGAGACACGTTCCATGGGTGCTCCCGAGACCGATACCTCGAGTCTCAGCCGAAGAGCTCGTTTCAAACGGTTTTTCAGGGGCCTATTCCAGACTTAGTCTGTGGATGGGTTACTTTCTGGTCATTACGTTGACGTTTTGATAGATTGTCACCCCCCTAGTAACCTATACCCTTATCTCGTGTATGTACCACGAGCACCTATTTCACGGCTCTGTCCAAGATACCAGACGTTTTAGCAGACGGCGTCTGCATCCAAGATCTATTACGCTATGTACAACAAGCAAGCTGATACAAGATATATAGCATCCAATGGAAAACAACGAACAAGCAACGAAACAGAGCAATTTAATGTGGAAAGGGAAAGAGTCATGCAGGGTTGGGAAGGCGGAAGACTTGACCGATGACGCGTTTCACCTCCTCCGTGGAACGATTGGCGGTGGGGGATGCGCTTCCATCTCCTCGCCTTATGGTTTCGCGTGCGGTGGAGATCATTAGCCATGTCTCTAACCCCAAGTCCCCTGCCTCAGCGTAAGTGAGGGGTTCCTCTCTCAAACAGAGGTCCATGTAAGACTGGAGGAGCAGATCTCGGTTGACGTCGTAGCGGTGATAGATCGTGATCTTGCTCAGGGGCGGGATGTCTTGCTTCTCCATCTCACGCACGGCGAGAGCTTTGACTTGGGAGAATTGCCAGTGGTGAGCGAGACCGAGGATAGCCGCCCAATCTTCGGTTGGTGCCTCGTAGATGGAGTACACCCTGTGTACAAGCCAAGTCGACGCGTCAAATGGTGTTCGGGACAGAGACGTAGGGACTCACGGGTTGTAAAACACCCAGAGGAAACGCGTAAAGTCGTCGACATTCACGCCATCCAAGACGCACGGATCTGCATCCGAACCCCACGACCGTTCTCGCGTGCCATACCCGGCGAGCTGTTTCCGAAATACGGGAGATTCGCGCTCGAAGAAATAGCTGTTATTCGCCACAGGATTAGAGAAACCTGCAGTACTCCGCACTTCTGAGGGAGGGTGCGAACCTATGTACACGGAAGAGTACGTTTTCGACCTGTATTGGCGCACGGCTGGGTTAGCAATTGGGCGATTCATGATCGTAGAAATAGGTGGGGGGCCTCACCAGGAAAACTATGTCGCCACCGTCGATGTAGTACTCCCTGTTTCTGCGATAGCGTTGGAGAGTGGGTTGGTTCATGGTGAGATCAGGTCCATCTCCATTTTTGGTGTAGTTCGGTCGCAGGATGCCGGAAGCCGTTGCTGCACGCTCGTATGGCGGGGCGGCAGTCGACCTGTCGGAAAGAGGAGTTGGCCCGAACAGCTCCGACTGTTGCGGGTACGGAGGACCAGGGTATGTGGAGGAGAACGATGGCGGGCTGAGGATGTCGGTCATGGTGGTGGAGGGTGGAGATGAAGATGGGGGAAAAGATGAGGATAGAGATGAAGGTGATTTCACTGATCGTCTATCCGGGAACTTATTTACGCGCGACCATCCGTCCCAGGTCGAGCCCCGAGGCCTCGAGGACACGGTGAGGCCTCTTAGCTTGCTCACTGTGCTGATCGGTCATTACCTCGAACGGCTCTCTCGGCTGCACTGTCGTGTCAGGCCGTCACTCTGGTCGGAATCCCAGCATCGAACAGTTGATATATGCGCTCGTTCAGGCCGCGGAACTGGATCGTGTACCTCTGGAAGCCAGTCGCAACTATGGTACGGTGCCATCGTCTCTCAAATAAA
>Ga0307517_10011026_pt1 | contig 12565 bp, 12 predicted proteins | sample 23_EM_MG_FD_194515 | JGI IMG/M metagenome (GOLD analysis project Ga0307517, IMG submission 194515) | Populus trichocarpa ectomycorrhiza microbial communities from riparian zone in the Pacific Northwest, United States - 23_EM | ecosystem: Host-associated > Plants > Roots > Unclassified | place...
CTCCATTGCCTCTCTTACTATATTTATTTAGTTTGTTTTCTGATGCATCCATAATTAATATGTGTGGTGCCTCTGTTTTCAGCAGATTTGTTGAGCTTTTCTATCTCTTTTTTCGGTTGGGTTGTTGCTTTGTTCAGGTTAAGGCTTGCTTACTTTACTTTGCTGGTATGTGCATATATTTATGGTCTGCAAGATTAATGGTTGTCTCTTTCTTGCTTTGTTGGACTGTGTGGCCAGCTTCTCTGTTTTTCCATTTGCTTTTTAACCAATCAGCAAAGGCGTTGCTTGCTAGGAGTTTGTATTGAAAATTGTTTATGCTATGTTTTCTTCCCTTTTATGGTTGTCGAATTTGTGCTTTAGATTCCCATCTTTATTTATTTGGCCAATTCATGTTTTTTCTTTTCATGGCTTGACTTTTTAATTATGGTCATTCATTTATTTGTGTTTACAGTGTCATCAAATATATAACATTTAGTCAATAATTTTCAAAACTGAAAAAAAAAATAAAGAAACGTGCTTCTTTCTTGCAGCAACAGATAACATTGTCAAACTATGTTGTTCTCGGTTTTGAAATTTTAGGACATCGCTTTGAATAATTGGTTGGTCAAGTTATACATTTTGTATTCCTTTGCTAGCCAAGATTGCACTTTAGGTACTACCAAGATACAGAGATCATAAGCGTCTGAAGTTTAAGAGATGGTCAAGCAAACATGACCAAAGGCCCCTGTGCAACACATGAACAACAAATAAAATCAATCTCAAAAGACAAATGGAAAACCAATTAAACAATCAACCATGACTAAACTGACAGTGCAACCGGCAAAGGCCAAAGCTTGAAAGAAAAGAGAGCATAAACCTTGTAAAAAGCTTTTCTGAACAGATCAAGCACTTTAACCTTACTTTAGGAAGTCCCTTAATGGTCTTTGCAGAATCCCCTTAATAGCAAAACTGTAATAAAAAGAAAAACCAGCGACAAATAATCTTAAAAGCAACAAACTGCGGACAAATATCATAAAGCAATAAGAAATTTTCAAAAACTTGTTATAAATTGAAATGTTGTGTTAGAGGACAATGAATCAGTTCAGACTCAGTAATCAAAATGAAATATTTGATGTCCGAAAGCATAAATGTTGTCTCAGTCCAAAGTAACTTTCTATACAACTTATAGTGAGAGAATTATTTCCTTTTTTATGATATTTCAAAATTCAAGTTATTTAACAGAAGTGTTCGTGATGACAGTATCATGTAGATTTGTTATGCATCTTAACTCAGTTTGTCTCAATTATCTATCATGGAATGGCTTGAGAATGTTAAAAACAAATTTTAGAAAGAAATTGATAGTCTTTTAACCAGTTTTTCATAGGCGATGCTAATTAATGATGTTTCAAAATTTAAGACACTTAAGAATAAGATTTATGTAGTTGGATAATATGTTAATTACTTATTTCTTGCAATATGATTTATTTTTTTTAGCTAAGATAAAAGGTAGCTTGATATGAGAATGAGTGGTAGCTTCCTGTAAAAAGCCAAGGTAGATAGTAGCTTGGTGTGAGAAACCAAGGTGTGTAGTGGCTTGATGTGAAAAAATCAAGCACTTGTAAAAGATTTTTTTTAGTAAATATGGAAATTCTTAAATGCTTAAATAACTATCTTTGTAGAGACTATGAAAATATATAAGCAAATATGTAAAGAATGAACAGATTGTGAACTATTTATCTTAGTGATTTATGAGATATTTATAACTCATGAATCTTGTCGTTTTGCTTGAATCTAAAGAGTAATTTTATCGTTATAAATTAATATTGTTGGTCATCAGTTGTATTTCATTCAAATATATTAATAAGATGGAGATGAAGTAAGCCATAAGAGATTTTTGCATACCAAAAGGTGTAGGATCCAAAATAAAAGGTATTTAATTAGCCAGTAAAAAATCCCGAGAAACTTGCTTGGGATCCTGAAAAAACCAGGTCTGAAGTGTTGGGCTCAGATCACACTATCAAGCCTAATTGGTGTCTAAAATGAGCTCAAACATGCTGCTAGGATCCATGAACACTATGCTCGAACGCGACACTCTAGCCAATTATCAATTAGGCCAGTCATATTGAATGAACTCTTTCTTCAAGGATTTTTGGCCCATTAAATTTGATTCAAGTAAACAAAATTTAATTTATTATAAAACTACTAATAAATCATCATCCATCACTTTTGAAATCGCAAGCAGGACGCTTACTAATGTGACTTGTCTCAGTAAGATATATTATATACATGTCTAATATGTTTAGAACGAATATTAGAAATTGACTAATATTGCAGTCTATTGCTTATACATGCTTAAAAATATACACACTTTTCTTTTCTTTTTTCCGAGGAGCATCAGAAATCAAGATGTGGAGATTTTGAAAAATAATTCTGTTGACAACATTTATGAAATGCTGATAGCATAGTGCTCTCAATTAGTTTACCTTGATCCATGCTTTACAGTGACGTCCCCTTGCTTAAACTATATTTTTTCGCAGAATAGTTTTGCTTAAAATCATGATATATATATAGTCTTTTTTTAATAATATTTTTTAAATTATACTATAAAATATAAAATCTCAAGACATTCCAAATAAATATTGAAAAAACCAATAGCTTAATTAAATATTTAATTTTGTTCAATAATAAGTTTTCCCTTGCAAAAAGAATTTGAGGTAATTATTTATGTTATATGTCAAGCACTGAGCTAGTTAGAAATACAAACTAAATTTCAATGTAAGCTTTTATGATTTTATATAATTGCAAGAAACAATAAAAACTCCAACCCCCCCTCTCCATCCAATTTGTTTCATATTAAAGTTTAATTTATTTCATTGTAAAGTTATATTTGATAATCTAATTCAATTGATGAGATTATAAAAAAAGAAAAACATATATTATATTTGTATTGCTTAAGAATTTTGTTAGCCATAATTTGAATTACTACTAAATTATTATTATTTTTAATAATAAATCTAAGAGTATAGATTTTATGTCAAAATCTATATCTAACACACTTTTCGAAAAAAGAATTATTTATTATTTGCTGAGCTTGAATAATGATCAAAAGAACCTTTAATTAAATAAAACTTTTGATATTACTTTCCACTAAATTCTGATTTAAACAAATAATTAACTACAATTAAATATACTTTATTATGAATTAATTAACATTTGAATAGTTTGAAATTAAGATGAACTAATATATATGATCAAAGGAAACAATTTAAAATTCTTAATATTCATAATAGTTTTTGAAAATTATTTAGCATTAATTAAATTATCGGTCATGATCTTAAGCATCCATGCCTGGAGGTGATAATTGCATGCATGCTGCCATTGGAGTCTTGTAAGCTAGCTTCCATCATCTTCGATTTCTTCTATAATCACTATTTTATTTTTTTTCTTTGTCCTCAACAATGAATGATGGGTTGACAAGGATGACAATATCAACAACATTTCTAAGAAGAAAAACCTCCCCGGCCCCTTCCTTCTCAACTATTTTTCAATAAAATGTTATTAAAAAAAACAATTTTGATTTATAAATTTTAAATTCACATAAGAAAAATGATTTCAAAAACATTTCACACGTGAAGCAATCAAAATAATTTTAGTAATAAAACTAATTATGCGAGGGACAAGCCTCTTGTCTTGATGAAGAACACAAATGTATAATGACCGAGCAAGTGAAGATCCAAAAGCTAAGCCACCAAACTCTCACGACTTGCTCCTCCCCAAGGATCTATTCTGCAGGCATATATTTTGTGCCTGATTAACAGAAATCGATACAGCAAGAGGGTCTGGTGGTCGATACTCTCCACTCACAACCTATTTAAAAAGCAAGAAATTCTCACCTTAAAATGAAATTAGTGAGAGAGCTACAATGAAGACAGTGACACAAAATCTCCTCGTGTTTGCGTTAGTAGCCACTGTAACTGCAGTTCACGCATCCAATGGCAGTGAACGGAAGGTACCTTTTGTCTCCGCTCATTTGTAGACTTTTTTATGTTTTTAAGAAAAATTATTTTTTATTTTAAATTAATATTTTTAGTAGAGAGATTTTCTTATTTTTTTTAATTTTCGTAACTTCTAAATTCAAAGTTTCCTTGCTTCTTTTTAATTTCAAGTTTAAATGGATTTAATTATTCTAAATATTTTAGTTTAAATTAATTTCTTAACTCTATATTTGATCAATCTTTAAATTTTAGAGCTGTCATGTGAATGTTTAATGGACGAATAGAATTAGAAATATGAGGTAGTTATTAAGAGTAAAATTAAAGGATATAATTGGTAAAGAATAGTGGATAACAATACTATAGATGAAGGATAATAATATAAGCGCGTATATAGTAATAGTGTAAATATTCTTATATTTTTAAAACAATTTTAAAGAAAATATTTAAAGAAAAAAACAAAAAAAATTAAATTCTTTTTAAAATACTTTTAAAAGTTGAACCATTGGCTAATAATTTGCTTTGGGATCATCAGCCGTACATTGTCTACATGGGAGAAGCGCGTGGAGCGGGAATATCAACGTCAGACGAACACCACAGCCTGCTTTTGGCTGCTACCGGAGAGTATGAATCACCATCCTTTTACCCAAAATATAACCTCTTCTCAATTACATGTTTTTTTGTTTTTTGGACAGAGAACTCACATCATGACTAAGAATACAGGACTATCATAATGCATCATAGCATCCTGAAAAGCAAATATAATTTAACCGTTGTTTTGTACCTAATAATTTCTTCGGCGAAGCGAAGCAGTTTCGAATACTAATGGCTTTAATTTATTATTTAAATACTTTTAACAACAGTACATGCAGAATAAGACTTTTGGATGAGAGAGCATTAAATTTTATGTATTATTGATATCTTTCAGCGAATCTATTGCCAAGAATTCCAAAATATATAGCTACGGAAAGAACTTCAATGGTTTTGCTGCTAGGCTGTTGCCCCATGAAGTGAAGAGACTGTCAGGTATATATATATATATAAATATATATATACTGCTGATCGAGGATATCAATACTTGTCCAAGTGCAATCCAGCTTTAGACACATCTTGTGCTGCCCAAGTTATCTGTAACATTCTACATTTGATGCAGATGAAGATAGTGTAGTGTCAGTGTTTGCAAATACTAGGAACAAACTTCACACAACAAGATCATGGGATTTTCTGGGAATGCCCCAAACAGCGAAGAGGAGACTTGATATAGAGAGCAATACCATAGTTGGTGTGCTGGATACTGGTGAGTAATTAAATGTTCCTTTAATTGACAAGAAATTAAAAAAAAAAAAGGAAGGGGTTTTATTAAAAAAAAAAAATCAATGCTACTTTGTGTCCAGGAATTTATGTCGATGCTCCCAGCTTCAACGATGAAGGTTACGGGCCTGTCCCAGCAAAATGGAAGGGAAAATGTGTCAAGGGAGCCAACTTCACGGGCTGCAACAAGTATTTCCTTTCTGTTTTTTCCTGTCAATGATGTCGACCATGAAGAACAAAAATGTGCTAATAACAAAATGAAATGCAACTCTCCTTTGGTGTAGTTGCTGGCTTTAGTTTGTTAAGATTATGGAAAAAAACAGACTTAAGAAAAAACATGAGTCAATCCATCATTAGATCTTAAATTAAGGTTATGATTCAATATAGCTCACAACTTTCTTAAAGCATTTTCTTGTTATTTAATTATCATCTCTCTGAAAAAACATAAGATAAAAGACTAACAACCAGGACTAGTGAAAACAGACAAAATTTAAATCAATTTCCCTCTCGATGATTTTAACTCTGAAACTTTCTAACTTGTGGCAGCAAGGTTATTGGTGCAAGGTATTACAATCTTGAGAACTCTGAGGTAGAAAACCCAAGTCCAGCCGACCTAGACGGACATGGCACCCACACTTCCTCAACCGCTGCTGGTATTGCTGTCAAGGATGCAAGCTTATATGGCATAGCACAAGGAACTGCACGTGGAGGTGTACCATCAGCCCGCATTGCCATGTACAAAGTGTGCTGGGGATCTGGTTGCAGTGACATGGATTTGCTAGCTGCATTTGACGATGCCATTTCTGATGGGGTCGACATAATATCAGTTTCAATAGGAGGGGCTTCTAGGAGTTTTTTCCAGGACCCGATTGCCATTGGATCATTCCATTCCATGAAGAAAGGTATATTGACCTCTTGTTCTGCAGGGAATAACGGGCCTTATCCAGGATCAGTTGAAAACGTTGCACCGTGGATCATGACAATTGCCGCTACTAGCATTGACAGGCAATTTACAACTGCAGTTAAGCTGGGCAATGGCATGAAAGCCACTGTAAGTTAATCTCTGTGTGTTTGAGTCTTGTCTTTTAATCACTCCATGAGTGAACATTTAGGAGCCCATTCAGCAGAAAGCTCATATATGCAGATTCAAATTTGTTCTGATTGATGATAGGGAATTTCAATTAATACATTTTCACCAAAAAAGGAGACATACCCTCTTATCGATGGAGCCCGTGCATCCAACAGTTCAGGAGATCACTACGGAAATATCAGGTACGTGTCCGGGAATATGCTTCAGGGTATGTACCCAAAGCAACTTGAAAACTGAAGCCTTGTTTTACACCCCCTGTTCTTACTTGATTTCTTCACCGTGTTTAAGTCGAAATCCTAGGTGCGTACATGTCATGGTGCTTGTTTCTGGCTTGCATTTTCAATTCCTAACCAAGTGTTTCTGTTTTAAACGATGATGACAGTGCTTGCGATTATGGGACTCTAAGCATGGACAAAGTGAAAGGAAAACTGGTGTACTGCCTGGGGAGCAACGGCCAGGATTACACTATAAAAGAGCTTCAAGGAGCTGGAGTGATCACGTCGCTTGATGCACCAACAGACACAGCCTATGCCACCGTAATACCTGGAACCAGCGTCCAGCTCAAGGATGGCTACAAGATTGATGTGTACATCAACTCCACCAGGTACTTAGTTTCTGATCATACTCTTGATAGAGCTGCTCCTATTACTATCTGAAAAATATATAAGAGCTTTCACGATATGGTATACGGTGTTGATCTTTTTGGCGTTTGGGATAAATGAATTGCAGGAACCCTCGCGCTGTTATCTACAAGACGAGAACTACTTACATGAGTGCTCCCTCTGTAGCATCTTTCTCATCAAGAGGACCTCAGTTGATCAACCTCAACATCCTTAAGGTGGGTGAGACCTTACTAGTTTCTTTTATGTTGGTTTCCACATACTAAAATTCCCAGTTGGACAGCCTGATATTGCAGCACCAGGGCTGGGTATATTAGCTGCCTACTCAAAACTGGCAACAGTGACAGGGGATCCAAATGACAGCCGATATTCCCCATTCAACATTATATCAGGAACATCAATGTCTTGCCCACATGCTGCAGCCGCCGCCGCCTATGTTAAGACCTTCCACCCCGACTGGTCACCTGCTGCGATCAAGTCTGCACTCATGACTACAGGTGACAAAACTCTACTAAAACCATATTTACTAGGAAGAATTTTTGATTGATAGCGTGCTCGAAAGTGATATTCCAATGCATCTCTTTTCTGATCCAGCCACGCCTATCAAGATTAAAGACGTAGATGCAGAGTTAGGATCTGGATCAGGGCAAATAAACCCATTGAAGGCGGTGCACCCTGGACTTGTCTATGACATTCCAATGAGTTCGTACATTAGATTCCTATGCAAGGAAGGCTACAACAGCACAACCATCAGTCTACTACTAGGTGGCAAGAAAAAGTACAGGTGCTCCAACTTCCAGCCTGCTCAAGGCACGGATGGCCTCAACTACCCTTCCATGCATGCCCAGCTCAAGAGTGCCGAATCCAACATTTCCGCTGTGTTCTACCGCACATTGACTAATGTAGGGTATGGCAATAATTCACTTTATAAGGCGACTGTAACTTCACCAAAGGATCTATCAATCAAAATTGTACCAAACAGTTTGAAATTCAATCGGCCACACCAAAAGCAATCTTTCAAGGTTTTTGTGGAGGGTGGTTCCATGCAAAACGGGACTCGACTCCTATCAGCTCTACTCGAGTGGAGCGACTCAAAGCACATTGTTAGGAGCCCCATTATTATCTACAATTCATCGCAATAGGTACTCTTTATGTACTTTTTTTACTCAGATTTGTTGTCTGCTCGTTTTTCATAATTACCTCTTTAGTATTAATGTTTAAGTTAACTCTCCTATTTTTTCCTGTAAATAAAGATTTCAGTAATTGCAGAGACGCATCAATTCCTTGCATTTTATCCATGTATCTATCGCACTGCAATCCTAAATGTTAGCTTACTTAAATTTTACCGGAAAGAAGGTTCTAACAGAATCATGCACACAGCGCCTGCACCCGTCTAACACCATCATCCTCATTGAGGAAGCTTTCATGTTCCTCAGAGAAAAATTGCCACAGCCCACATGTAGCATTGAGAAAACACACAACGCCAAGGGTGGAGCTAGACTAGTTTTTTCTAAGAACTAGCTCAGGCATTTCAAACAAACAAAGAAAAAGTTACTCTCTTGAGAGCATTGGGAAAGAACCCTAATTATCCACAGGAGCCGCTAATTACAAAAGTTTCAGCAGTTAAAAAGGGATCAGAACAGGGTTGGGGATGGACTCAATGTTTTTTGGCCATAACAGAGTGTTATAATTAGAAGATGCAAAGGTACTAGCAATCATTCTAGTGAAGATGATCAAGGACCAACAATAAAAACAGATTTCAAGACGTTAAGCCTAAACTCATGGATGCGCTTTCAGAAAAAGATACATCATCATCTTACAAAATGATGTTACAAACCATTAACTAATTTTGAAGTCACTCAGTTTTTGCTGCCCTCTCCATCTCGACCATCAAAATGGCAGCCTCACTTTGCTAAATTATCCATTTCGACAGCAAACTTCCAAAGACAGACAACAGGGAAAAGAAAACGAAAAAGGTTACATGCTTGAGGTATTGTTGTCTTCTTAATTAGAAGCTTTCATCATGTCGAGCTACTGATGCCAAATAATAGGGCTACTAAAATTTACCCCGAATTCAACACGGCTGACAGATAAAGAGCTTTGGAACCTCAAAACTTGATAGTAGTCCCCAAAGATTTAACAAATAACCGATTAATATGTATTCCCTTTAGAAGTGTTTTTTCCTGCTTCCCAAATCCTTCCAACCAGCTTAAGCTCCTGGAACTAAAAAAACCCATCCAAATCTACGCCAAAGACTCAACAATTCAATCGACATTGGCGGCCATGGAGGTTTTTTAGTTTTGTAAGTTCCTTTCTCCTCCTCCTTGCCTCTGCTGCAGAAGCTGCATCCACTAGCTTCTTGCTCGGGAATTTAAATGGGTCTTGATTCTTTTCTGGTAAAACACACCTTAGTTGACTAGCTTTTGTGCAAATACCATTAGCACCGAAAGCATGCTCTGACTTTTGCCCAGCCTCATTTTTAACAGCTACTGCTGGCGTAACAGAAGTTGGAGGTACAGGAGTAAGAATCATTTCTTTAGGGTGAGTTCCTTCGCACTGACCACCTCCATACAGGGTAAATCCTACTGGCGTCTCATTTAGATCATTGATAACCCTGACTTCTTCTGAGCTAGTAGTTTCTGATTTAACTATAATGGATAAAGAGGAATGCCGGTTCTCCATAGGTGCAGCAGCTTTTGGAGATGAACTACCACAACATAGATTATTCAACGAAATCCCATCTTGTCTGTGTTTAAAGCTAAAAGAAGGCTGAGCATGGAGTCCATTCCCATGATCAGGACCTGGAAAGAACCATGGACAGGAAACTACATATAAGGGTGTCCTTGGGCCACTGACAATTACAGTGTTTTCTTGTTGCAGCTGTGATGAATCATGTGTTCCATTAGTTGGCATGGGCATGTTTGACGGAATTACAATGGCATTTTCAGTTGTATAATGTGATTGGATAGGATTTGATGATTGAATAATAGAAGGCCAGCAATGAGGTGAAAATGCATGTTGGTTATATACAAGCAATGGGCAGTTTGTTGGTGCAGTAGTAGGTATGTCAACAAGGGCTGACTTGAGGTCTCCAGGAGATACCTCCATCTCAGCTTTTATTTGCTTAGCCATCTGGAAAGTTTGGAAATTACAATAAGAAGACAGATACTTTTATGTTGTCTTGTTATGATCAACCATAAGATTTGATCCAAGGAGGAGGAAAAACAGGAGAACCAATATGGGGGTGATCTACAACTCACCTGTGCCTTTAAGTGTTTATTTGTGGTCTCTAAAGACTGATAGTTTTTCAAGGCCAGCTCTTTTTCCTGAACGAAATTTCATCAAATATGAAAAAGCTTACATTAGCATAAGATAATGGATTTTTATGCAAGCATTAAAAAAAAAAGCAAATAACTTGAAAAACTTTGAAACTTTTACCAAAATGTTTACATGCAGAATTATTTAGTATCACTAAAAACAAAAACTCTTGGTGGGAGATGCTGAAGTTTCTGGAGAAGCAAAAATGCCTAGTGCCTACCTTCTTTAAGTTTTCATTCTCCCATGACAGATCAGCAGCTTTTCTAGTTAACTCCTCGCACAGAGCCTGAAGCAAGAGGGCAAATACAGTAACTGAGAATCAGCATGACTAGACATAAATTACCCACTTCAAAGATTAAAGAGTACAAAACTAAATGTTTAAACGAGTAAAAAGAACAGAAAAATAATTAGGCATGCACATAGAAAATCTTATAAATATATAATGGCAAGTTGTTGTTAATTGAAGTAGATTTGCTCGAGCAATAGAAGAAAAGGCCAATATATGAGTAGTTAATGGCCAATTTAATCGTGGACCTCTCATTTGATCTCTATTACAGCTAAGTGCAGTTTGATTTGACGAGGAAAAACAATCTATAAATATTGGCCTTTGGAACAGATGTAAGCTACTAGATATTGGTAAGAGAGGTGCAAATGAGATAGGCCCCAATGACTGAAAGCTAAGACAAGTAACTGAGCAATAAAGATCCCTAAACATTCTTCTAAGACTTGAATGAGCGCAAGTATGTGCCGAATCTTTTTATAGCCATTCATCATTGGGCAACACTTAGTTAAAACTTAAACAAAGAAGCAAAACAATCCACCAAATCAAGCAAACACATCATACCTGTCTACGGCGAATAGTCTGTCGAGCGGACTCTCTGTTTGCCAATATTCTACGCAGTCTTCGTTCTTCCTTTTCAGCCTGTGTGGAAAATTCAGATGGTTATACTGAGGAAGCAGCGAAGCAACATTGCAGTCCCAAAGGAATTAATATTTACCTCGGTTAAATTTAGCCTTGACCTGCCAGTGCCATACGATGGGTAACTTGTTGCACAACTAGGACTTGATTTTGGCACATCTGCATCCAGCTCTTGTCTTGCAGGCTTCACTACATTGCTATGTATTGGCTGCTGATCCACAACTGCTCGATCCTGCTATAAACCAAAAAAACATATCTCAATAGTGCTACTACTTTCGGTGCATCTACTGATACAGGGCAAGCAGTATAGTCGCGCGTAACAAATTTAGACCTCAAAAAAATTTAAAAAAAAAGTGAAAGTGAATTCGGAAAGAATTTCCGGTAAGATTAGCATTAGCATTACTGTTTAGACTGGTGACTTTATTTTAATTCGATGAAACTAAAAATACATAAATTAATTCGAATGTTAAATATTTTACTATACTCCACTTTTATTTATGTGAAGCAGTGCAGATGTAAAATTGACTTTAAAAAATATATATACGCTGAAGTATTCTACTATGTAGTTAATAAGAGTTGGCGAGCAGAAAAATAAAAATAAATTTAAAAAACGAACCCGGGGGAGATCGGAATAAGTGGAGACCGAGTCAGACTCAGCCCTGACTCGCTTCCTAGCTCGTTTGCCTTTGCTTCCCCATTCACTGCCGCTGCTCTCTCGCATCGCTAAATGTGCCAAATCAGCCAAAGCCTCCGCCGCCTCGAGCTCCATCCGATCCGCGGCCGACGAAGAACCCGAACTCGAAACCGAACATCTCTCTAAATCCAAATCCATAACCCGGAACCCAAATGGTTATTATTACAGGGAAGAAAGAACCAAAAAAACCAAGAGACAAATATCAGTCACTCAATACTTCAAGGGAATGGAAGGTAAGGTTAGTGCGAAAACTTAGAAGTAGAAGAGAGAGGAGAGAGACTATTACTCCTACTACTCTCTACTACTGGTTAGCTTAGCCCACAGATTCTGTGCGTTCGCCACGTGTCATGCCAGCTCGCTGCTCAACATCTTTGGTAACTCGCGCCCATGTATCTATGCTTGCCAAGTTTTTTTTTAGCCCACGTTGGCTAGCTACACACGCGTGAGCCCTCGCACGTGCGCCCAGACCGGGAGTTTCATTTTGGGTAACAGGCCATAACATACGTGGCAAGGCTATGGATCTACACGTGGAAATGATAGTATATCTTTCCACGTGTCCATTTTGCCGCGTCTAGGCGAGCCGGCAATGAAAACTGAGGGGGGAAGGCGGCCATTTTGCATTTACTGTCGTTTAATTTAATA
>Ga0307517_10011027_pt1 | contig 12564 bp, 7 predicted proteins | sample 23_EM_MG_FD_194515 | JGI IMG/M metagenome (GOLD analysis project Ga0307517, IMG submission 194515) | Populus trichocarpa ectomycorrhiza microbial communities from riparian zone in the Pacific Northwest, United States - 23_EM | ecosystem: Host-associated > Plants > Roots > Unclassified | place...
CTTGGTTGAAACATTCAAAACCAATGCATTCAATGCCTCTTTCAATGCCTTTGTCTTGGACCGAGTCATTGGACCATTTGGAACATGTAATGGGTCCTTGCTGGTGTTTCTGGGCTGGTCCACATCAGTAATTATATCTACTGTCTAGTTTTACGTCAATAATCATAATTTTCAATCCGATTGTTGGATCAGGCTGAAAACTTACCTAGAGTTTCCCAGCATATTGTTCTATGTTTGGGTACACTATTAGGTCAATCGAGGTTCAGGAAGGTCTTGTGATATAGGTCAGAATAAGTTGTATAAATTTTGTTATTTACTTCCTTTTGACTTGTGAACTTTCCTATTTGGAAAGAACGTGGCAACTTGTTATGAGAATTTCCTAGTTCTACAAGGATCTTTAATGGGTTGCAATATAAATTTCAAGTGTGGCAAGGATTCATTAATGTTTCAAAATTATTTTCTTAAAAAGAATTTCTTATTCATCTTAGCTACACAAGGAAAGAAGGGCTAGTGGTATTTAATGATAAATTAATTAGTTTTATTATTTCTTCATGTTACCAGCTGAACTATTACATAAGGTTTTGTAAGCTGAAATTTTCAACAGCCATGGATTTATGAAATGAACTTGTGTTTTGCATGAAGCAACACATGTTCTTTGTTGAGACAAAGAATGAATTGACTTGTCAAGGTATAACTGACTTTGTGACATCTTCTTTATACTTTTCGTTCGCAAATTGGTATTCTTTAGGTGAGGGTTTCTTAATCCAATAGCATTGGTGCCTTGAGACGTGTTTTCTTGTAGAACTAGGAAATTCCTATGATAAGCTACCACATCCTTGTAAGGAAAGGATCCTTACTAAATAGAAAGTCTACAAGTCAAAATAAAGTAAACAACAAAAATCATATAGTACGTCTTGACATATATTGCAAGGCCTTATTGAACCTTGATTGACCTGAAAATGTATCCAAACATAGAATAATATGCCAGGAAACTCTTGGTAAATTTTTAGCCCGATCCAACAGTCAGATTGAGCATTATGATTATTGATGTAAAACTGGACAGTATGCACAATTACGCTAAAATCTGAATTTCCTTGTTCAACCCTTTCTTGGATCGTATCAGTTTATTTGTTGTTTTTCTTAAAATTATTTTTGATATTATCAAACCCCCCTTTCATCTATGTTCATGAACATAAAACTAGGTTAGATACTCTTAGTCGGAATGATCCTTCCTCGCACTACTACATATATTTTAAGAGTTTAGGTTTTGTTTTTGGTAGCCTGTGATGTCACACCAAATTTTAGGTCCATTGCCTAGGAGTGATTCTAGTTGATGTTTTTTGTGCTTCAGGTGATCCTTATTTTGTTCTTGAAGATTTTTGGAAAAAAAAGATGATAATTTTCGATAGCACACAATTTCAGTAGAATTTTAATTCTGATAAAGTTAGGCCTTTATATTAAAGTAGTTTATTTTTTTTTTAAGGTAAACACATTCTAACAAGACTAATTGATCCTTTAGATTACTATCCCCACTCTCTTAACGCGAAACTTCACTGTCTTGACGTTACTAGGCTTAAAAAAAAGAGTCAGATATGGATCTGTCACAACTAGGTGAGGATCTGTCACAAACATATTACGTGGATGACCTAATATATATATTTAAAGACTAATGAGATAGGTCTAAGTCAAAATTATGCATAAAAAAAGGTCTGGTCACTCTAGGCCGGAGTGAAGACATAAAAAGGTCATAACTTTTGATCCGATTATTAGATCAGACTCAATTTTTTTTTGATCAAATGTAAGAAATTTTATAGATAAAAAAACATAGCTGGAAACCAGCAAGTCATATGTACAGACATATACAAACCAGTGAAAGGGAACAAACTCCCTTGAACAGAAGCGAACATACTCCCTGAAACATAGGGGAACAGGCTCCCTGTAACAAAAATAACCGTCTAGCAAGCTAAATAAAATTAGCAAACATGCACAAAATCAAAAGCATAGCCCAAACAGTAGCTGGCACTGCAGGCAGCGGCCTAACCCAGTATAGGCACGCAAGAGAGGGAGCAGCAACACCAGTGCAGCAGCCTGCTCCACAGACTACCCAACCAGCAACTAGTAGACACCTGCAATAGCATATCTGCAAGCATACAAGCCAGCAACACCAAACAAACAACAAGATAACATATAAAATGCATCAATGCAGCAACACCCAGGACAAGATATACAGTAGGAAGGGACCCAATCGACACCCATGCAAGGGAAAGGCATCGAGATAAGCAGCCTCCATCCACAATGAAGACCATCAAACCAAGACCATTCCAGCAATAAGCAATAGGAATGAGCCAACAAAACAGAGACCCAATAAGGGGACTAGGGACAATGCAACAGCAAACCTCCCACACAGAATGCAGGGAAGTACTGAGATCAAACAACCTTCACCCAACTGAGGAGATCATCAACCAAGTCACTCTTGCAACATAGGAAGTAGCAAGCTGATGCTGGCTGCAACCTGCACACCCAATAGACATGCATAGAAGGAGAGACCCCTGAGTAGCAGGGACATTAATCACAGACCAAGGAGCAACCACAATACAACACCAACCATTTCAACACAGCAGGAATGAAGGATAGATAGAAACCCAACAGGGAAAACCCAAAGGCAACCCTGATAGGAGAACCCTGACAGAACACAAACCAATCCTGGCATTAAGCCAGAAGCAACAAGTCAGAGAAGAAAACACAGCAACTCTAGCAAACCATAAATCCAATTAGCTTCAAGAAGCACAACATACCAGGAACAAGCTAACTAACCTGCATAACAGGAGGAAAGCTAGCATCAACTCCAGCAACATGCAACTGCATCGGCAGCTAAGCTACATACAAGCTTAACATAGCTACCCAACAGATGGAGCATCTTTGACATCCAAATCAGCAGAACAAATAGATTCCACCTGGCCATCCAGTAATAGAGACTACCTAAACAGCAGCCCAACAACAACACATCCAAGAGGAGGAGCAGAACATATACAGAACACCAAAACATAAGGTGCACAATCCCATGCTATGCCAGAAGGCAAGCGGGCCCTCTGATACACCAGGGAGATAGCATTACAAAGACGGGAAGGTAGGAGAAACCCTACCATGGCCAGAAGCTCTGATGAGAAGTTATAGAGCATCAACCCAGGTACCAAAATCATCAAAAAACCTAGCACCAACAGTGTCAACGGAGAAATCTACGTTGACAATGGTGGTATGAGTAGCTTGAATATGAACAGAAGAGGAGCCAGAGACCCTATCGGGCCAAACAAAAAGTAGATCCTTGATAAAAAAGGGTGGAGGGAAAGAATTCAAACCTCTATCTGATTCGTCTGCAGAAAAAAAAAAGGAGCTACAGGTTCATCAGCGAAATCCCCAGTAACAGAATCAGTAGCCCAAACACCCATTAGGGTTGTGAAGGAGACACGATGTACGCTAACTCCAAGACAATCTTCAACGGGACAGAGCAACACCAGCAAGCATGTGGGGCCATCTAACTCGTAAACTAGGGTAGCCCTGTGGTACTATGTAAACTATTCGATGTTTAGATATAAAAAATCTCATACCAGGACCTCAGTTTGAACCAATTTTGTGTTATTTTCCTTGTAGTTTTGGGATTTTAAGGTTTTGTTTTCTAATTTAGGTAGATTTTTTTTTTATTTCAATACTCTAGATTTTTCTTGATATGTTTTCCATTATTTCATTAGAGTTTCCTTGATTGATTGTTTATGATTGTTACTCGATCTTCTAATTTTGATCAAGGTGATTTGCATTACAATCCAAAAATAAAAAGAACTTTGCACAAGTTAAGGAGGGAAGCTTAGAGAAATCCAGAAGAAAAGTTTTTTGATTTAAAAGAGGTGGAAGCCATGGTTGAAAATCGAACTTTGAAAGAGCTTGTCGCCCCTGATTTGAATCAACAAATGCATAACATTCCCTACTTTAGATGTTGCTATTACTTTTGAATTAAAGTCTGGACTAATATGTCTCTTGCTCAATTTCATTGCCTGGTAAGTGAAGATCCTCATAAATATTTAAAGGAGTTTCACGTGGTATGAACGAGTATGAAACCCACGTGAGTGACTGAAAAGCAAATTAAATTAACAGCCTTCCCATTTTCTTTGAAGGATTCAACTAAGGATTGACTTTACCATCTACCCTATGGAAGTGTTTACCTAATGGAACGAGATGAAAAGGTTGTTCTTAGAGAAATATTTCCAAGCTTCAAGGGCAGCTAACATTCAGAAAGAAATTTGAAGTGTAAGGCAGTACAATGGAGAATCCCTACACGAATACTAGGAATGGTTCAAGAAATTTGGAGCAAGCTGCCCTTATCATTAAATTAGTGAGCAGCTGCTTATCCAATAGTTCTATTAGGGCTTTTCATCTATTGATAGGAGTGTCATTGATGCTTTTAGTGGAGGAGATTTGGTGGATAAAACTTCTAAAGACGCAAGAAATTTGATTGCAAATATGACAATCAATTCTCAACAATTCAGCACTAGGCTTCACTCTCCATCTAAACTTGTTAATGAGGTAAATATTTCCTCTTTTTAACAACAAATTACATAAATGACTTCTCTTGTTTGTCAAATGGCTGTAGGTAAGGCACAAACAATGAATGCTTGTGGGGTTTGTTTAGTAGAAGGGCATCTAACCAACATGTGTCCAACTATTAAAAAAGAGCCCATTGAGCAAGTGAACATGACAACTGGTTTTCTTGGACAAACACAAAGGAAGTATAATCCTTATTCAAGAATGTACAACAAGGGATGAAGGGATCACCCCAATCATAGTTACAAAATCCACAAGTAAATCAGCTCGCAATTTAATATCATTTAAGTTACCAGCAATATAAGCAACTATACCCCCTACCTTAGACAACAATTGACCTAATGATATGATCCAGGCAAGGTCAAATTCGGATTTTGATGTAAAAAGTGCAACTATCTAGTTTTACAACAACAGTCATAATTCTCAATCCGATTGTTGGATCGGGCTACAATTTTACGTGGAGTCTTCTGACATGTTTTCCTACCTTGGGTTAAAAGTTTAGGTCAATCGAAGTTCGGGAAGGCATCTCAATACAGGTCAACAGAGGCTGTACGAATTTTGTTATTTACTTCCTTTTGACTTGTGGACTTTCTATTTGGCTATGATTCTTTTCCTAAAAGGATGTAGCAGCTTATTTGGGAATCTCCTAATTCTCCAAAGATCTTTAATGGGCTGTTGCAACATAGTTTCCATGTGTGGCAAGGATTCATAAATGTTTCAGAATCATTTTCTTACAAGGATTCTTTATTCATCCTAGCTACAAAAAGGAAAGAAGACTTCAGAATAAATTCTACCTTCAGATCATATTTTCTAGTCTATTTGGGACTTCTTAATGGTGACAAATCTGATTCTAGCATATTTAGGATATTAATTTCAGATTTATTATTGTTATTATTATTTTCTTCTTAGTTTAGGGTTTATTTATATTATTTGGGTTTAATTGTAAGTGGGCATCATATAAGTCCACATAAGGGGTCCATTAGGATTTATTTTAGTTTGGAGTCACTATAAATAAGGGCTTAAGCAGACATGTAAGGCTAGACAATTCAGATTAGTAAAACTTCTTGTTTTGCCGCACTTTATGTGTGTGTGTGTGTTGGTGAGATAATCTCCCTTTCATGGTTCTCTAAAGTACTGAAAAACAACTTATCGAAGAACAACTGTCTTCGTGGCGTCATCCTTATACTTCTCGTTCGCGAATCAATATTCGTTGGGTGGGGGTTTTCCGTTTCCAATAGTGATGGTGCCTAGGTACAAGTTATCTTTGTGTCACACTCCTATCAAACATGATTTACTTGGCTTTCCGGGAATTGGTGTCTTTGCGTGTGGGTTACGTGACCACGTGATCACGAGGTTCGCATCACCTAAACTTCTAACTTTCGTATGTCTTTAGAAGATATTGTTAAATTTCATGCCACTAATACTTTGCAATTTCAGCAGGAGACAAAACAATTTCAATAAGAGGCGAGGACTAATATTCAAAGTGATGCAAACCCTAGCAGAATTTAATGGAATTCGTGAACCCAAGATCTATCTAATCCAAGTTTGCTGAAAATAGGATGAGCTTATCACAATGGAAGACCTGCTCCAAGACAACAAGACTATAAACCAACTCAATCATAACGCCTACACCTGGAGACGAGCAAAAAGAGTATAATTCACAACAAAATTGGTCAATTCTTTGAAGAGTTGAAAGTTCAATCAAGAACCTAGATTGACAACCAAAGGTCAACAAAAATCAAAATATTATTAGGCAAAAAAGTGTGCTGAAAATTATTTTCAAGAGTATTTATACCCCAAGCCAAAAACCCTAGTTTTCCTAATGGGTCACATATAAACCCAATTTAAATAATAATCAACCCAAGCTAAAACTAGCCCAAACTAATTAAAATAAATAAAATAAACAACCCTGAAACCCATACAAGTGTTTCCTCACAAAATAAAAAAGTTTAATAGCCCAAGTAATTTAATAAGACAAGTTCGGTTATTTTCGCATTCTGTCTGGCAGCAGCAAAGCCCAACTTCAAATGGATGGTTATCTCTCGTCTTAAAGAATTAGAAGGCGCGCCATTTACTGTTGAAAATGTATGGAATTCTAGTTTCCATCCCAATTGGAATCACCTCAAAATTAAATCTATAGCTCCAGTTATGATAAAAAAAATGGTAGCTAAAGGTCAAACTGTCCAAATCTAGTCTTCTTCTCCGAATCCTTGTGTAATTGACTTGGTTCCACCAACAAGCCCCTCTTGAACATGAATAAGATTAATCATGGCTTGCTCCTCATTATTTAATATCCTCTTGAAGTCCACCTTAGCCCATGTATCTTAAAGAAATCCATTGAAAGCTTTTTAGAACCTCTTAGCTCTAAGCCTTGTAATTAGACCAACCGGAACCTCCAATGGATCCTTTGGTGCTAGGATTGCATCACAAAGTTTAGTCGACTATAAGCATAAAATTCAGGGAAGTTACCTTCTCAAACAATAGTAAACCCCAGAGAAAATGCAAGTGCAATTATTTTGAGAAGTGGTAAAGAGGTTGACATTCTAGCAAAGGTAGCCTCCACATCATCGAACCAAGACAAAGAGAAAAACATTCCCATTGACGATGATGAGAGTAAGCTTTTGCCTTTTTTTATTATAAACCAGTACCCCCTTTTCCTCATGTTTGAGAAAAATCTAGAAAAGACAAGAAAAATAAAGATTTATATAAGACTTTTTGTAGATGTAAGGTAAGTATTCCACTTTTAGATGCTATTAAACAAGTACCTCGTTATGCTAAATTCCTTAAAGAATTGTGTACAAGTAACAAGAATCAGAAACTTAAAGTATGTGAAAAGTTGAGAGTAAGGGAGAATATGTCTACAATTATTCAAAAACAATTCCCTACAAAGTGCAATGATCCAAGTACATTTACTATCCCTTGTACAATAGGTAACACTAGGTTTGAAATAGCCATGATAGATTTAGGAGTTGTTATAAATGTCATGTCATATTCTATATATGCTTATTTGAAACTTGGACCTTTGAATAAAATCGATGTTGTGATTCAATTTGTTGATAGATCTATTGTCTATTCTAAGGGTATAATGGAGGATATTATTGTAAAGGTTAATGATTTGGTTTTTACCACTGATTTCTATGTATTTGATATGGAGCATGGTTATCAAACTGCTCTTATTTTGTTAGGGAGACCATTTTTAAAGACATCCAAGACTAAGATAGATATTCGTAGTGGCACACTTACCATAGAATTTGATGGTGAAATTATTATGTTTAATATTTATGATGCCATGAAATTTATTATATTGATGTCATTGATTCTTTAGCACATGAAGTTTTTGAACTTGATGGAAGTTGCCATCAGTGAGCATCTTACAAAGAGCATGAGAAGTTAGCCTTGGGTATTGATTTGCAAGAAACTGTTACTGCATTGGATGATTGTCCAAAGTTACAACATTCAGGTAACATTCATTATATTGCATTACTAGTTTGTAATGAGAGACATGTACCCTCTATTTTATAGGCCTCCAGTCTAGATTTGAAGCCTCTTCCTAATCACCTTAAATACTTATTCCTTGGAGATGGAGGAACGCTATCAAGAATCATCTCTAATGGACTTAGTGCACCGCAAGAAGAAAAACTTGTGCAAGTCCTTAAGGAGCATAAGATGACTACTGGTTAGACAATTTTGGATATTAAAGGAATTAGCCCATCCACATGCATGCACCATATCTTACTTGAAGAGGGAGCAACACATTCTCGTTAACCACAAAGACGACTAAACCCACCCATTATGGATGTAGTAAAGAAGGAAATCCTTAAAAAAAAAAATTTATGTTAGAGTGATTTTCTATTTCAGATAGCAATTGGGTTAGCCCAGTCTAAGTGGAATACCTGTTGTGAAAAATCAAAATGATAAGTTAGTTCCTACCCGTGTTCAGAATGGGTGGTGAGTTTGTATACATTATAGAAAATTAAATGTTGTAACTCGCAAGGACTACTTCCCTTTACCTCTTACTGATCAAATTCTTGAAAGGTTAGCTGGTCATTCTTATTATTGTTTTTTTTTATGGTTATTTAGGTTATTTTCATATTGCAATTGCTATAAAGGATCAAGAAAAGATGACTTTAAAATGTCTATTCAGGACTTTTGGATATCACCGCATGCCTTTTGCCTATACAACGCCCCAACCACTTTCCAAAGGTGTATGGTTAGCATATTTTCATATTATATTGAGCATTAATAAGTTAGATTAGTGCGACTGAAGCCTCGATGAGTTTGAGAGCTTTCGAACTGAATGGAAATGGTTCAAATATGTTTGTTTGTCTACAAATAAGGCTTGGGTCATGATTTGATAGTTTTGATGAGTTTGAGTTTAATGTCAGCCCCTAGATCAATTTTGGCCCGAATTTGCTCATGTTTAATGCGTGGGAAAATAAAGCCTCTTCTACATGGTTTTCAAGTTCAAAATGTCATCTTTCCAGATTGTCTAACTATGCATGCATTAGAATTTTGTACAAAACATTATGGTTGTTTTAGTTTTGTGTGGCTGTTTGTGTTTTCTATAAGTAAAAAATGTGTGCTATTTATTATTTGTTTAGTTTTCTGAACATTGTTATTTATTTGGGTCTCCATTATGTTATTTTGGTATTTCCTAGACTTGGAGGGTTGTTCCAAGTATATACTGATGTTTCAGACCATGTTTTGTGATTTTTAGCAATAATATTAAACTTTTCAACTTCTCATTCAAAGAGTTTTATTCCTTGTTCTTCCATTTCTAGAATTAGTTGAAGAACAAATTAGACTTATCACTCTTAATTATAAAGAGTGTGGCGTCTTATCCTGATTGGAATTTCTTTGTGGCGTCTCAGACTTATCAAAGAGTTTCATTTAGATTTTATTCCTCATTTCCATTATAAATTATGTAATTTTCAACCTAAACACCATTAAAAAAACCATATAACCTAACCTACCTTCCTTCATCTTCACATCAAATTGTTAGTTTGTTTGGGTTAGGAAGCTAAGGCACATCAAAGATGTTATTTCCTGAGAGAGGAAACAAATGTGGTTGGTTCCAAGTGTATGAAACCCATTGAGATGTTGTTTTCTAAGAGAGGAAACCAATGTGGTTGGTTCCAAGTGTAAGGAACCCAATGAGATGTTGTTTCCTAAAAGAGGAAACTAATGTGCTTGGTTTCAGGAGTATAAAACCCAATGAGATTATGTTTTTCCTAAGGATGGTAATCGATATGAATGGATGGAATTCATTGAAATGTTGATTTCTAATGGAAGGAAACCCTATGTGTTGTGTTGGTTCTTAATTTAATAGGGACTTGTGCGTTCAATCTTATAATAATACAAAATTTTGATACTTTAATTGCATAAGATGAAAGAGTTTTATTTTATTTCGATTTAAATGTATTAACTTTGTGTTTATATATATATATAACATGCAGGTCCATCTCATGCTACTAGACCAACTTAATTAGGAGCTTCCTCCATATAGCTATAGGAACCCTTCAAAAATTTGTCATGTTTTGTGTTAGGATGCTAGTACTATGTTGTAACTAATGTCTTCTCTAGCACATAGTTGAACAATCAAATATACTTTGGTTTCTAGAATTATTGGGCAGATAAAGATTTAGGACTTATGGGATTTATCTTTATTTTTGTTAGCAATAGTCCAAGGCTTGTTTGAGCTTAATTAATACTTTGTTATCAGCTAGGATCCAAGGCTTCTTTGTGATGAGAACCTCGTGATCACGTGGTCACACAACCCACAATCAAGATTGAGATCTGATCCCGAAAAGCTGAAATAGATTTGATAGGAGTGTGACACAATTGAAACTTGCCCCAAGCCACAAACACTATTGCAATGAAGTAGAATGATGCCACGAAGCCAGTTAATCTTTGAAAAGTCAGATTCAGTTCGTTCAAGAACTGAAATAACGCAATAATCACTCTCACACGTTAAAACTAAAAAATTCATAAGTAATATTCATCAACGGCTGCCGAAATTTTGGTTACATAAGTTTAAATAGTTCTTGAAAAATTAACCCTAATGGACCCCTTATGTGGACTTATATGAGGTCCACTCAAAACTAAGCCAAAAACCCTAAATTAAAAAGCCTATAACCTAATCCAAACAAGCCTTGGATCCTAACTAAAAAAAAAGGTTTAATTAAGCCCAAACATGAAAGAAAATAATAAAAATAACTAATATGTTATTAAATAGCACCAGTCCTTCTTTCCTTGTGGGTTATAGGCTTCTAGAACATTAATGAATCATTGCCACTCTTGGAAATTATGCTCAATAGCGTAAAACTGGACGGTAGAAAATTTTACGTCAAAATTTGAATCTGACCTTACTTGGGTCATATCACAAAGTTGAATCGTATCAGAGGATCTCCTTGTCTTAACCCATCTAAAACAAGCAAAGAAAGCGTTAAGCTCTCCATTGATAGAAACCGAAAATCTAGTAATTGAAACACTTTCACAAATCCAATTAACCATGCAAGAAGGAAAACCAACTATCTGAAGAATAGACAATAAAAAATCCCACCTTACCGAATCATAAGAATTCATTAGAACCAGCTTAAAAAAGCACCTAAGAGGCCCCTCATTTCGATGATAATTATGAAGAAGCTCTTATAAGAGTAAAATATTATCACTAATATTTTTCCCCTCAACAAACATTGATTGAAAAGGCACAATCAAATCCAAAAGAACTCTATTGATTCTATTAGCAATTATCTTGGCAATGCATTTATAAATGGTATTACAACAAGAGATAAGCCTAAATGGATGAGTTAGGAACTTTAGGGATTAATGTTATGATGCGGATCAGCCCAACACCAAGCGTAATCATGCCAACGACCCATTGGAGGTGCCAATTGGGTCAATCACAAGAGCTAGGGCAAAGAAGCTTAAAGAAGCATTGAATGGGCTTGTTCAGAACTTATGGAGCAAGATGGACTTAGAGGGGCTTGGGACATTTAAGGAGCATGATGGACAACCTTTAATTCATCTAGTTCAGGTCCAAGAAGAGCCCAATTCATGTGGAACAAGGGGTTGATATGTCCGGCCCAGTGCCAGCCTTGTTAGGCTTGTTTTTTTCCTAATGCTACAAGGATAAAAAAGTCAGCAAATTATTCTCCTAATTAAGTAAGGAAGTTGGCCATATCTTATTCTTAAAGAGGGGAGGACTATTTAAAGCTTTTCCTAACATAGAAAGGAAAGTAATTAAATCAGCAACAAAGGAGGAAATTTGTTTTCTTATTTGTCCAAGTTAAACAAGGAAATCCAAGCTAATCAAGGACATCAAAGGAAAGGGGGCAGCAACACAAATTTTTCAAATCAGATTTTTCCTAGTTTATGTAAGACTTCTTAAGGGTGACAAATCTGATTCTAGCATATTTAGGATGGTAATTTTTGGATTTTTATTATTTTCTTCTTAGTTTTTGAGTTATTATTACTTATTTGGGTCAATTGTAAGTGGGCTTCATATAAGTCCATCTAAGGGGGGTCCATTAGGGTTTCTTTAAGTCTAGAGTCAGTATAAATAAAGGCATAACCAAACATGTAAGGTTACGCAATTTTCATATCAATAAACTTCTTTGCTGCACTTGTTGTGTGTTGGTGGGATAATCTCCCTTCCTTGGTTCTCTAAAGAATTGAAAACGACTTATCGAAGAACAACTGGCTTCGTGGCGTCATCCTTATACTTCTTGTTCGCGAATCAATATTCGTTGGGTGGGGCTTTCCGGTTCCAATAGTGCTGGTGCCTAGGTACAAGTTATCTTTGTGTCACACTCCTACCAAACCTGATTTACTTGGCTTTCCGAGAATTGGTGTCTTTGCGTGTGGGTTGCGTGACCACGTGATCACGAGGTTCGCATCACTTACAATAGTGAACCTATTTCTAAACGCATCATGAATTCTGATCAAACTGCTATGGACGCCCCAAAAGTA
>Ga0307517_10011029_pt1 | contig 12564 bp, 3 predicted proteins | sample 23_EM_MG_FD_194515 | JGI IMG/M metagenome (GOLD analysis project Ga0307517, IMG submission 194515) | Populus trichocarpa ectomycorrhiza microbial communities from riparian zone in the Pacific Northwest, United States - 23_EM | ecosystem: Host-associated > Plants > Roots > Unclassified | place...
TCACTAATGCATTAGTTTTATTAATTCTCAGTAACAATTTTATAAATAAACCAATCACTATACAATGACACTATCACATGAAATCTAATTCATTGTACAAACATGAAATCTAATTCATTGTACAAACATGAATCTAATTCATTGTACAAATATTTGAGTGTTCATTTAATGGAGTTAAGCGCACAATTTCTTCTACAAGACTTCATCTTGAGCCTTACAACAATTTAGTTTGAAGTTTATTGCCTTCTCTTGCTTTAGATGCGTAACTGAATGGTTGTCTTATTTAATTCTATCTTTTCAAAATTTTATTTTTTGGTATCTGCCAATCATTTTCTTTTTTCCACGTTATTTAGTTGTGGTTTTGCACGCAAACTATTGTAACCATAAAATCTTTATGTTGTGTAGAGATAACTAAACAGAAAGAGACAAAAAAGGATTTTGATTAGGTTGCATTTGATAAATATCCCAGGACAAGAGGGACAACTACAAAAGAGACAGAAACTAGTTTCGTTGAAGAGACAAAGACAAAATAAATTTGTCTCTAGAACAATTTTAAAATGAATTTTTATACTTTCAAAACAGAAATACACCAATGTCTCCATCTCTTTATTCCCGAGATGGTAAACCAAATGCTAGCTTAGAAACCTTATTCAATCTTCATAAGAAACTAAGGTAATGGTTTCGTAAAGATTTTAACATAAATACTACATCCTACAAAGCAGTAATAACTATCATGTGCTAATAAATCTATTTTCAGGGACAATAAGGAAAGCCAAAAAATTAAATGAGCCTCAATACATAAATGGATGTTTAAACATTGATGGATTGCACAAGGAGATGCTTATGAGGAAAAGGGGATATCCTAAAAAATGATAAAAGACTTAGAGAAACTGAATGATATCTGTAGTTAATTTAGAGAAGGCCACAAACATTTAATTTCCTTTATTTACACAGCCCTTCAAGGCTCCAACTTTTCATGGACAGCAATCAAGTGCTTCCAGTCCAATTTTGTCCAATTGTTATCAGCCCTACAAATGGCAAATCCCCATGTGCAGCCATTAGTACATTTGGGATGGTAAGGTTTTATTTAACAATCAACCCAGTCATACAATCAAGGAAGCATGCTGACATGATGGCTCAGAGGAAGTTTCATAATATTTGCATGTAACCGAGACTCTTCTTATTGAATAAACTTTCAGCCATAAACTTTTAAGTGGCATGACACTGTTAAATTGGTTCTAATGGACATGCATGAAAGCACCACAGTGAACGTAAACTCTAAAACTCAGAAACCTAATTGGCAAAATTGGAATTCAGAGACCATGCTGCAGACTACTCCAAACATAGAAAATGTAGTTTGTAGCTCAGCTTTGCAGGAAATATCACATTAAGAGAAAAGGAAATAATGTTCTGTTCCAAGAAACCAGAATAGCTAAGGTAAAGACATCCTAAAACAAACCTAAAACAAACATCATAAAAGATTTACACTTACAATAGGAAAGCCAGTATTATGATTTATAGCAGTAATGAGATACTAATTTAATCACAACTTAATAAGTAAAAGATAGGAAAGAATAGAACAGAATTTGACTTGTTCTGACTGCAAGAACTAGACACAAAAATAAATAACAAAAGCTCCACGAGAACACAACCTGGTAAGGAAAGGAATGCCTATGCACAATAAAACACAATAACTCGTTTGAATATAAAAAAATAATAATAATAACCCAACAGGAGACACAGTTACTACTGCAAACTACCAGAACTACAAAAACACATCCTATTATAACAATGCACAAACAGAATAAGATGCAATAATATGTGTCCAGGCTAGATGTCGAGCTGCAAACAGAGATAGTTAAGTTTACCTTAGCACATCATGTCCTCAGAACACAGTGCTACACCACACAAAAAAGTTGCACATCCTCTTTAAGCTTAATCAGTTAGTTGCAAATAGCAAGCTTTCCTGTCCAGTCATCAGCCACGCCATAATCAAGGCTTAGCTCCCTCAAAGGTGGGATATTCTCCATTGCAAAAAGCATGATGTGAGGGAACATCAAATTATTGTGATCGTACAGCACAAATTGCACCAGCACGTTTGGAGCTGAACTATGGCTCATATAACAGGCAACATTCCTCATTTTTGACACATCCATTGCAAAATCCAGTGGTGGAAGCTCAGGATATGATGGGCGGGTGTAATTTGGATAGATCTGAGATAAATCCCCCCATTCTGCCCATTTAGCAGAAAACCTATTTGGATAAACCAAACCACCGCCATTCATAGTGAAAATCTGGGCTTGCTCTCTAGTGAGGACAACCCCTGCATACTCGCATATAAAAGCACCAGCATGGATCACGTCCAATGACCTAACTCCCCAACCTGTTTCCCTCGACCTAAACACTTCCAATCTATTTCTCAACCCCCTTTGTGTCACCCTATTCCGACAGGTTGGTGGACACCTGCACGAAACCCCACATTCAAATACCACCGGCTTCCCCTTCAACAAAAAACCATTCTCATCATAAGCCAACTCACCTCCATTCTTCTTCGCACAAAAACAGCCATCACTGCATCCCGAAACACAATCACATCCAGTTCCATTACTTCCATTAGTGAACACGAAGACTGGAAACACAGTACGTTCAAGATACTGATAGCACAAAGGATCATGATCATTGTCAATATCATTGAACAAAAAAACAGGCATATTCTCCTTCTTATTCGAAATATCAAGACTCAAATACCCTCTAGGCCTCACAGTCAATGGCTTAGTCCTCAAACTCTCCGCAAACTTCAAGATTGAACTACCCATTTCTGGTTGGCCATCTATCCTTAGAAGCCTATACTTGTAAACACCAAACCCTGATTTCCCAACATCAAACCAGTAATCAAGAATCTTATACAACCCATCATAAACATAAACCTTGCTACTAACACTACCTTCATGTTTAATCCCTCTAATCACTCTTACCTCAATCCCATGACGCATACTCCTCTCCAACGCCAAATTCCCTCCTTCAAGCTTCTGGTGCTCGCATTGCCTGTTCAACTTGTCCTGCCCACCATGTCCGGTATAAATAATCACATCTCCAGCATCCTCATCGTCCTCATAACCACCTGAAACGATAATGCTAGTAGCAATAGGCTCCCTATTCGAGCTCTGGCTCGCTGGAAGATAATCAATCCCAGCCTGAGCTTGTCCGTGCAATCCCATAACACAGAGTTCCATTCTAAAAAAGAAAACATCCCCAATTTGAACACCAGGAATGGACCCCACAATCCGCTTATCCCGATTGAGCCAGAGCCCACAATCCCTCATCGCAGAGGCAGCACGGAGATCTCCACGTGCGCGGCGTCCTAGGCGTTCTCCCCTTCGCTTCTCCTCCTCCAAGATAGACAAAATCCGAAGGGAGTCGTAGACCATTCGTGTCCGGCGGACCAAGTCACGAAAATACCTCTGGTCCTCGATTCCCAGGTCGGTGACACGCACGAGCTCAGAAGACCGCTGCGGATACTTCGGACGCCGGGAGACCACGACGGTGGAGAGAACACTGTTATTATTATCATTTTCATTAAAAGGGACAATAGCGCGGGAATCTGGGTCCGAAACGACGGAAATGTCTCCGTATTGATCTTGCAAGCGTTTCGCAAACGCTGTGCGAAAGAGTTCGGAGATTCGGTTGTATTCAGAGTAAAGATTATTGGCATTGTCGTCCTCGGAGGATGTGGACTGGGAGAGAGGAGGGATTAATTGGGAATTAGAGAAGTAATCCGGGGTGGAACTGGTAAAGAAAAGATCCTGGGTGCTGCTGCTGTGGTCTTGTGGTGGTTGTTGTTGGTAGATTGGGGTTTCAACATCAAATGGTTCGAGTTTAGGTTCGACTTTTGGGACTAACAAAGCTTTGGCTGTCTCCTTCGCGGACAGAAAGGTGGCTATGGTATTGGAGCTGGTGGATGCGGCGGCTGTGGTGGTGGTGGTTAGGGGTGAGGATGGAGACGGGGCAAGATTGAGGTCTTGAAATTGGAGCAGAGAACCCATTTTTTAGAGAAAGTAGGGTTTTGTTAGGGTTTTTTCATAGATTGAGTGAGGGAGCGGGGAGCGTTTCAAGTTGAAGAAGCTGCCATGGCAATGAAATGAAGATGGTAAGGAGAAGTTAGGCAGTGATGGGGGAGTGTGGACATGTTGTTTTCAAAATTATTTTTTTTATTTTTAAAAAATTATTTTTAATATTATAACATTAAAATAATTTTAAAATAAAAAAATTAACCTCAAATAAAAAAAAATCAGAAAATACGAAAATACATGTTTACGTTGTTTTTCAAATTATTATTATTTTAAAAAAATTATTTTTGATATTATAATCTTAAAACAATTTAAAAATAAAAAATTTAATTTTAAATAAAAAAATAAAAATCAGAAAATACGGTTAAACTGCAAAAAAAAAACCGCTTCTAGGACAGTACAGACTACAGACAACTTTGTCCTTCACAAAGTTTTTCCACTTGTACTTTTTCTCATTTTTTTCTTTTTTTGGCTGATTTTTTTCACACGTGTACGTTTAAGATCTGATTTTAAGACAGGTACGGTGACTGACATGTCATTGTAAAAGGTGACACATCAACTATCGGATTACGCTGACGAAAATCACCTTGTATGCTCAAAAAGTTTCAAAAGAGGAGTAGTTGGACTCTGGCACCGGAATTTGAGAGGGCTGAACGCTTACAACACGAGTAATAGAAGTCATCCACCACTCGTAATCTCTCTGCTATTTTTTTAAAATATTATTTTAATTATATTATTTTAAAAAATATATACTATATTTAAAAAAACTCTCAAAATAGTCGTTTTTCTAAAAAGAAATTAATTGGGAAGCATACTTACTTAATTGTTGATGTAAAGATACTCAATAATAAAACAAGATATTTAGATAATGTTTGATGTTGCAGTTCAATTGTATTTTTAAAATTTTTTGATTTTTTAAATTTTAAATTACTTTTATATTTTTTATTATTTTAATATATTGATATTAAAAATAAATTTTAAAAAATAAAAAATATATATTATTTTAATATATTTTTAAACAATAAAAATATTTTTAAAAATAATATTTATTATTCTTCTAAATAGACAATTAGTATATGCATAAAACAATATAAAATATAGAAGATAATATTTTTTTTCTTTTTTTTATTGCGTTACAAAATTTCTCATCGCCGCTATGATAAGCTAGTTTTGTACGGTGGTACAAAGTTTATCTAAGTATTATTTTTATTTTTATTTACAAATTAACCATGCTCATTTTCCTTATATTCAAAATATTCTTTACTCTTCTGGATTTTTTTATAATATTTATATGTGAAAATGAATAATTAATTATTTTAAAAATAAATTAAAGAAATACTTATCTTAAAAAATTAAACATACATATTTATTTTTAAAATAAAAGACATTAAGTATAAGAATAAAAAAATATAGAATAAACATAATTATTTAAATTTAAGAATAATAATTTTATTTCTTCTAGTGATGAGATTTTATTTTAAAATATGAATAAATTATTAAATAATATAATACAATAAAAGACTATTTAAAAATAAGTTATATGTGCCTTTAAAATAATATATTATTTCTATTAATAGAACTTATAAAATAAAACAAAACTAAATAAAATAAAATAAATACTTCAATTAAAAATTAAAACTTAATTTTTTTATTGATGAAACAAATAAGCAATAAAATATAAAATTATATTTATATATATATATATATATATATATATATATATATATATAGCTCATTTTTTATTTATTACTAGAAGTCTAGAATATCATTTACAAACAATTAGATTATATATATACACACACACACGCACACACACATGAGGCAATATAGAAATAATATTATTTTTATATCATGTTGTTCTGTCGTGTTTACTTACTGAATATAAAGTTTTTACATAAATTGGTTATTTTTATTTATCGCTTCATACTGAAATAATAAATGACTCGTGTCTCGCTAGAAATCTAGAATATCATTAACACACAATTATATATATATATATATACACACACGAGACAGTATCAAAATGATGCTATCTTTTATATCGTGTTGTTCTGTCATGTTTCGTGATTGCCAAATATAAAAGAAAGTTGTCGGCAGATCAAGTCGTGATTCCACATATATGTGTGTGTGTGTGGATAGAATACCTGCTTATTCTATCATGGTCCTTTAAATCTATCCATCAAATCCAATCTATAGTCCAGTCTTATTCCTTTAAATTTACGCACTCTACCAATGCACTATCCTTTTTGCCTTTTGTTTTTAAATTTTTAAAGTATTTAAAAAATATATAAAAAAAAATATATTTTTTATTTAAATTAATATATTTTTAGTATTTTTAAATAATTTTAATATACTAATCCAATCTATAATCCAGTCTTGTTCCTTTAAATTTACATACTTTACCAATGCACTATTCTTTTTGCTTTTTGTTTTTAAATTTTTAAAGTGTTTTTAAAAAAATAAAAAAATATATATTTTTTGTTTAAATTAATATTTTTTTTTAGTGTTTTTAAATAATTTTAATATAATAATATTAAAAATAATTGTGAACAAATTTGAAGCATACCATGACAAGTCCACTTCTCCTATCATGTTAGAAACACGGGGTACTGGTGGGGCAACAACTCCTACCAACATTTCAGTATTTTCAAAGGTGTGTGTTAAATAATCCCTAGGAAAAAAATATTTTATTCAAAAATTAATAACAAAAGATAAAATAGCTTAGAGTTTCACTGTAAATTTTGTATAGTAATTTTTTTTTTGTAACTTTTGAAGTGTAAACTCGCTGAATTTAGTATTTGGGGCAGGAAGATATTTATTATAAAACATATAAGTCATTAAAGGAAATGGGAGGGTTATATAGTCATTTTATCTCTTTAATCGCAGTATAGCTAAGTGGCTGTTTGGTAGTGTGGCTGCGGGTGAGGTTCACCCGCAGCCACACTACCTAGTGTTTGGTTAAAGAAAAAGCATGGTGTTTTGCTGGTAGGGCTCACTGATATTTGAGGTTGCACCACAGGTTTTGAGAAGCAGCAAAATGTTGCTTCTCATGCTGCTGACCCAACGTTAACAGTGGAGCCATGCTCCACTGCGCACTGTTCACGTGAACAGTTAGTTTTTTTAAATAAAAAAAAAACTAGTGCGCAAAGTTTTTTTTTTCCTGAAAAACTAGTACAGTTAATTAATTGCACTCGTATTGTTCACTTGAAAAATATATATATATATTTAAAAAATTAGTTTAACGTAAATTAAATTTATTCGTACTGTAATCTCAATTTTATTCCTGATAATATTTTACTTAATTTTATTGCACGCAGGATAAATCATGATAACTGTAGTTATTGTCGAATGAATTTTGTACATAATGAAATTGTTGATTTTTTTTAAAAAAAATTGTGTTTTACTCGAAAAACTAGTACTTAATATTATTTAATAACACTACATAAATTAGAAGGATATCGCATAATGACGTAGCATTTGTGAAATTTGATCGCAATTTCAATTATGTTATTGCATTAAAAATCATTAGTATTAATATATATATTTTTTAATTATTTTATAACCTCAATTTGAAAAGTATTTGTTTAACCAAACACATTAAACTACTTTTTCTTCAACCTCAATTTCAACCACAGTTTTAACCAAACACCTATTTTTTCAAACTAACCTCAACTAAAAGTACTTTTTATAAAACAACTTTTTTCAAACCACAACCACAAAAGCTACCGCAATACCAAACACACTCTAAGTCAACTCGGGCTAACCTATTAAACTCGTGACCTGAGTCATGAGATTGGGATAACTTCATAATAATCAAATAAAAAGATTTATGAAGCTCCATTTCCAACAAATTCAATGTTGAATGTTAAAATCGAGAAAAAAAAACTAAATCCATAAGACCTAGATAACTCTGTAGAAAGCACATTAAAAAATACTATATAGTTTAATTCCTAAACAACCTAATATTGAAGGATGAAATTGAAAAAAAAAACAAAAGCTAAATAAAAATATCAAGTTGTTGGAGGGTGAAATTAAAAAAAAATTAAAAAATTACCCTAAAAAAATGAACTGAGTCAAGCCAAGGCAATCTGCCAAACTTATGATTCAGGTTATAAGATCGGAATAATTATATTAAAAATAAGTCAAAAAATACAAAACCTAATTTCGAACCAAACTAGTGTTGAAAAATGATATCGAAAAAAAAATCAATTAGATTAAACATCCTAAAATGATAACTCGATTCAACTTGAGTTAACTTGTAAAACTCACAGCTTGGGCCATAAAATCAGGATAAATTAATAGAAATCAAATTGAAAAAATTATGAAGCTTCACTTTGAACAGAAGTGATGTTGAAGGTTAAAATGAAAAAAAAAAACTAAATCCATTATACTTGTATATAATCCAACAAAAAAATTATAAAGTGAAATTTTCAAAACAATTTCATTTTAAATGATAAAATTGAAAAAATATAAAATATTATTCTAGTAAATAGTGTTTAGTGAATAGTATCTTGTGGATGTGACTACAATAAATTAATGTTTTTGTAAATAGCCTACCTAATCGCTCACATGCACACACAAACACATATTGGAACATACGTTGTACACCGTATTATAAACACAAACACATTTTGGGACCAACTATAACATCTTTTTCTTCTTTCAGAGCTTTTATATTAACCCTAGCCAAAAAAAATTGTAACTCAATTACTCCCTCTTGTCTTTTCTCGAATCAAGTTGTGTCACAAGTGTTGTTTTCCCAATTTAGGCGTCACCTCGATTGATTTAGGTTTCATCCTTTCTTGGTTTGGGCGTTGCTTGTCTTTTTTTAGGATATCTTTTGGCTTGAGTTGTGTTTGTCTGTGCACTTCATATTTTTACCACTAAGATTTTGGTTTCGTAGAGAGCATTTTGCTATTGTACCATCCTAACAAAGTTGCATGTCTTATGTTTTCATTTTTACCCATAAACAACTAGATTTTCCTACCGTTAATCTTAGGGCTTAGTTTTTATGAGACTATGGATTGAGTTGGTTGCTTGTTAGCTATATATAAGCCAACCTTAGGAAGAGAAGAAGATCAAGGGGATAGAGAAAAGTGATTTTTTAAGGAACTACATAGATTGAAGACCATAATGAGAGGTCGAGGGTTTATATATCTTCTTTTTGGGTTCTTAGTGTTGAAGTAAAAACCTTTTGATTTCAGTTAAGGCTTCTACAACCCTAGGAGTTCTAGTTACCCGGCTTAGTTCAATCAACTTCATGCCTTACTATGTTAGGTATATTTATGTTTAGTTTCTTATTGTCTTCTATTTTCAAGTTCAAATAACTTGTAATGTGTGCTAATATTTATAAGTTTTTGTGTGTTGATGATTTTTTTGAACTATTATGACCTGAGAAATTGATGTAGATTGAAAAATCATTACATGTATATTGTGTGTATGGTCTGTGATGTTGATAACATGTGGAAGACAAGGATTGCCTCTAGTAAGCCATTTGAGAAAAGACCGAGTTTCTAATTCTTATTTCTAAATAATGTCCACCAGCTTACTCATCATGAGTTGTTTAGTATCACTAGAATTTGAGGATGTAGATGTGGCATAGTGGAACTATTTGTTATTGATGAGAATGTGAATATTATGGGTGTCGGTAAGGGTTTCTTTATTAGTTTTTATTTTCTAGTTTGTCATTTATGACTGATGTTGTGTTGTGTTATGTTGATTGACGATGTATATTTTACCATTCTCAAGATATTTTTTTAGAAGTTAATCCTAAGCCAACCAATGTAGATCTTTTAAAAGACCTATGTATTTAAGTCTAGTTGGAGTAAGAAGTTTTCTTTCCAATATTGTTTTCAAAACTGCATTCGGCCAAAACCCCTACAAACTTTCATCTTATGTTTGATATGCCCTCGATCATATTTTCATTTGTTATGGTTTGATTCCATTCGATTTTGACCCCAATCTTGAAGCTATCAAGGCATTTGTGGTTGATTCCTTTTGGTTTTTCAACAAAAATATCAAAATCACTCACTCATACATCTTACATCTTGACACAAGTTTACAAGGGTTTTTAGGTTTCAGTCCACAACTAAAAGATCCATTAGGTTATTATTTTAAAATTTCAACAAAAAAAAAATAGTAAATCTTTGTTTTTCAATTACATCTAAATTATTTTGGTTATTCACTATATATATCTAAGGTAAATAGACTTTATATGGGTCATTACTTTAGGTATTAAAGGGAATAGCTCTTCCTTGGGTTTTTTAAAAAAACAAAAACAAAATTTGGTTATTAACTTTTAGTGTTCAAGGTACATGGACTCTATATGGGCCATGACTTATGAACCTTAAAAGGAGCAACAACCTTCCTCTTGTTTTTAAAGTAATAAAATACGCATAAAAATCTCTAAACCCAATATTCACCAAATAATAGGAGTAATGGTTTTTTCCTTAAAAAACACATATATGTATGCCTAGAGATGAATAAGTAAAAGCTAAATAAAATGAAATATTAAAGGGTGATTATTAAAATAGCACACCACAAGGCAATGAATCTCTAAAAGGTCATTGTTAAAAATCTTTGTTCGCAAGTGACCCCTATGTCAGTAGATCTTCGTCCAAGTAGATGAACTTATATAGGTCACTATTTGGATAAGACTGGGGCATACAATATTCATTCAACAAATATTGTAAATTAATATCGAGTACTAAAGGATAGATGAATCTTAATAAGACATTATTTGTGGACCTGTTTTAGGGTATAGGTTAGGTTCAAATAGCCTAAACATAATGTCATTGGTTATTTATTAGCATGACTTGATAGACTATTAGTCAGAGGCCATGATTAAAGAGTAACCAATTATAGAGATATCGATTCACTAGTTGTTATCAAAAAGATAATAATTGAGATGGGTAAGATGAACCCAACCTTAGAATGGTTAAACTTGAACCAACCAACCAGGGTTTAACTTGTGGGAATAGATCCATTATCACTCATATAGATAAAATACTAGTAGATTAGGCACAACAGAATATTAAGAATAGAAGACAAGAATAGCAATACAGCTTACCTCAATTAGAATACTTTAGGATGATAGTATTTTCCTTTTACTATAACAAGTTCCTTACCTTAAAAATCTATAAATTAGTCAAGGTTTTCTAGTGAGCATAATATTAGGTGACAACTCCTTTTTAACATATAATCTTTTTCCTCTCTAAACACAAACAAAAATACCATTTTCCCCTTTTATAGAAAATAGGACTTTAATCATCACGATGTCATGTGAGACAATTATTTAGGGTTTATAATTATTCTTATTCTTATTATTTATTATTTACTATTTATTAATAATTATGCAATTAGGAATGATAAGCATATTGAATAATATACTTTTATTTTCATATAAAAACTCATGAGGAATAATTTGTCAATGATGAACGTAGTAATAGGCTAGCCTTTTTTACATGGGATGAAATTAAAATAAGCTAGTGATATTAATATATCTAGGACCATTTAAAAGCTAGTTGACTATTTTGATTTTAATATGGTCATGTCTATGTGATTTATTATCTTGCATGCGTGATTTATGTACAACTTGCAAATTTATATGATTAATTGATATCATGTCAGTCTAGGTATAAGATCTTTTTTATTTATTTTTAGTGCCATTAATAATGTCATTTTGCATATTCTAAAAATTGAGATTGGATCTGGGGCTTAATTTTATGCCTTTAGACATATGTTGTGTAGATGGATTTGAGTTTAAAGCCCATGTTCTTAATATTTTAAATTTATTTTTAGTTGGATTTTTTTTTTATTTGGTGGAATTGGTTTGGGCCTAAGTTCCAATTTTATTTTTTAAATCTAGGTATGGGCTTTTAATTTTGATAATGGGCTTTAGGCATTCTCTTTGTTCTTCTAATTTAAATCTAATGGTTCGATTCCTTTTAGGTGAGAGATTAAAAAAACAATTAGTCTCCAAATCATTTTATTTAGGACTGCTTAGAAAAAGCCTATGAACACATCATTTATGATGGAATAGTACACACACAAATTGGACTTTGCATGAAGAAATTTTCTTAGGATAGTAAAGTACAATAACCTCATTACGGTGGCATACTTGGATAGTCGAGGTCCTTCTTAGTTGTGCAGCCAATCCTCTTAGCAAAAAAAACTTTTAAGATCAATGTTGGATTTTCTTTTTAATTTTCATATTTAAAAAACTTGAGTGGAATTCTACTTTCATCGAATAACAAAAAGCTTTTAATATTAGTGTTGGATTTTTATTAATTTTCACATTTAAGAAACTTGAGTGGAATTCATACAACATTATTTTTTTTATCGCCTAACCATCATCGTGTGATACCTATAGTATAAAACCATTGTCATATACCATTTTCCTTAATTTGGTTTAGGTGATACATGGAAGTAGATTAAGAAAGAGTAGCTTATTGGGTATAACTAGAATCCTAATATATGATGTATTTTTTTACAAGAT
>Ga0307517_10011030_pt1 | contig 12562 bp, 6 predicted proteins | sample 23_EM_MG_FD_194515 | JGI IMG/M metagenome (GOLD analysis project Ga0307517, IMG submission 194515) | Populus trichocarpa ectomycorrhiza microbial communities from riparian zone in the Pacific Northwest, United States - 23_EM | ecosystem: Host-associated > Plants > Roots > Unclassified | place...
GCAAAAATTTGTCCATAGATGTAACTGGTAACCTTGGCACAAATATTGATCAATTTAAATGATTTTTACCTCTTGCATGCACATTCCCGAAGGCAGCAACCAACAAGCTACCGTGTCTGATGCTCGCACTTCACTCCAGTTCAGGACCAACATGGCCATGCAAGCGGACTCCGTCCTCGGCTCATTTCGATTGTCCAAATCATTGCATGCTAATGAAATCCATGACGCTTGAGACTTCCATCACTAGGGGGGCCGTGCTAATTAAAATGCTCTAGTCTTTAAAACAGTATGCAATATTGCTTAATAATAATTGGAAAAATAAAAATCAATGTATAAAAGGACCTCCATGGATAGCCATGACTGATAAGAGATGGCCCAATATTTCAATTCGCCACGGCATATGTATAAATAACAAAAACATGCAAGGGTTCTTACCAATGTCTTGAAAAATGAACCCAAGCACGATGAGAAAGGCATCATGAATAACTCATCAAACATCTAAATCTTCAAATCTACTTGCAAGTAAATTACGTACACGAGCTACTCGATGGACCTTCTGTGTCAAGCTGGTTTTTGGCTAGAAGATGAACCGATCCTCTGGAGCACCTTGGTGTTGAGAAGTTCTTTACCAGACTTCCCCTTGAACATAAAGTGCCTTCTAAGACGACTTGTTATTGAAGAGCCATTGTCATTCTGTCGCGACACTGCCTGAGGCCAGTTTCTCCTCAATCTGTCCTTGATATGATGAGAGGCTTCCATATTACTGTGACTACCCTGGACCTCAGATATCACCACCCCCCTGCTTCTCCGTACAGATCTTAGGGCCATCTGCAAGGGCTCTGAAACTGGTGGGGACTCTTCAATTGATCCTATAGTTTTCAAGCACAAGGGGCAAGGAGGGTCATGAATCTGGGTCTTCGGAGTGACATGTTCCAAACATTCAGCATGGAAAACATGGCTACAGGGTAATACCCCAGCAGTTGGCATGTCCCCACCTCTCATGATTCGATGTGAACTCCAGGGGGACTTTTGCCACATAAGTTTTCCACAGACTCCACACTTTTGTTCCACTACGGGACCACTAGGTGACCTCAGACTCTCCATATCCATGTGCTCTGCTATGTCAAACCTTTCTCCATCAATTCCCAGATCATAACTGCTTGCACTGCTCCATCTAAAACCCTCTCTTCTAGAGCTTGCACTGGGGTCTGGTGAAATCTCCAACTTTTGAAGTTCAGTGAGGGTTTTATGGAACTTATACTCAACACTTGAACTGTTATCAGGCCAATGAGATGGTGATATCCGATCCTCACGCGATGTTAACCTACCAAGACTGCTGTTATCTGCATCCCCAAAGGTTTCACAATCTGACACAGGGTTGCGGAATACTAGCGGATAGACAGTTTTTGACATATACAAGCGTCGAGTTGAAATGTTGCGATTGGAGAAAGCATATGGCCGCTTGCTAGTTGATTCCCAATGGCTGGTGTCTGAAAGTGAGGATGGAGACCCAAAATCAGGGGATGTCACACTTGCTCTAACAGCAAATCTTCTCTGAAACATTAAAAAAACAGAGAAGGAAATGTCACTTAATAGAACCTTTTCAGCCAGTGCTAATAAACCCAAAGACTAGCAATAAAAGTCACCTCAGTGGAGCATGGAAACCAAGTGGGCTGGGATCTTGATCCTGGCAATTGAAATATGTTAAAACAACAACCACGTAAAACAGTAAATAATAAACTCATCCAGATATCTAGCACAGAACCAGTAGGTTAAGCAATACTGCTGGATTTATTAAGAATTGGAGTGACATAGGACTAAAAAACAACTACCAAAAAGCTACAAGTTTTCCTAAACATGCACTTGCAGACATGCACGCATAGATGGACTCTAGATTTACATACCAAAGAAGCCTTAAATGAAACATTTATCTTGTGCAATCTTAAATCCACCAAGAAGAGATGAATTACTGATTTCACATACAAAAGAAGACTTTTCAAATTCCTAATTTTACAGACAAAATAAGTCTTATATGAAAATTCTCTTGTGTGATCTAAATCCACCATCAATGAAGGTTAATACACAATTTCCCCTAATTATTTTCAATCACCTGATACTACATACAAAAGAAGCCTTATGAAAATTCTCTTGTGTGATCTAAATCCACCAGCAAAATATAATCTTGGATTTTGCTTCTTTTAAGTTTTTGTTTTCATGAAAATACTACATAATATTCTCAATTTCCAGTCCATCATAAGCAAAGGCACATATTTCCAGTCCATCATTTTTGGCTTATGCAAAGGCACATATTTAATATATATGAAGCACTAGAGATAGTTATCGACCAACTGTGATTGCCATATTGAGCATAAAGAATGGAGGGCGATAGGAAGGCCTTGTTTCATTCTATGTAAAGTATATTACCCACACTACAGAGCGAAGTACCAATTTTGAAAATGATATGATGAGAGACAAACCTAAAACTTATCCAAATTCCATGCAATAATTAGTACATGAGCTAATTAACTTGTCTACAAATTTCGAGTTCCTCTTTTTTCACTTCATTCTTTCAGTTGAGTAAAATTGATAATTTACTTGACTGTACATCATGATCAGAAGAGAAAAAAGTAAAATATACTCAAAAGAAAAAGAAGATGGGAACCATAGAGATTGCAAGAGAGTTCATATGAAGCTCAAAAGCATATTTAATAATCATTAACCAATGACTAGCTTGAAAAGGAGCTGCAAGGAGTACAAAACTGCAAAGCTGGTGGATTTATAGATATTGACAATTTCTCATTATGCTGACTGCAATATTTTCCTGGTTTCCACTCTAAGGTGCGTTTTCTGTATAGTCTTGCATTATTTTCAGCAACATGCCCAGGATGCTAACATCTTACTCAACGTAGTTTCCAACCCAATATTCATTCTAGATATCAGCAATCTTCTTGACATTCATAGACATTGTTGATTTTTCTCCATCATTACTAGTATAACTGTCCAGACCTCGCAGTAATAAGACAAACAAGAGAATGGAAACCCTGCAGGAAAAGATAGGTAACCTAAAAACAGAATTGGACAGGACACAGCCTCTGATAAATTTTCCAGAAAACAAACAGAACATTCAGCACATTTTCAGCACGCGAGAACAAATGGCATTCAAATGAGAAATGACCTAATCAATGCAGATCTTTTATGTAATTAGGATATTCTGTTAGTTTATACTTGATTGACCAAATATAATAATTAAAATTACAATTACCTATTCTTAGCTGACTAATGTCAGAAAATCTTTCAACTGTGATTTTAAGAATCCCTTAAATGATGGAAAAGGTGAGAAACAGCTTGACCACATACACAAATATATGAAAAGGAACAAGAGAAAAACCTCATATCACACAGTTCCATCAATATACAGAACCTCTAAACAGGATTTGCCCTTGTCATGACAGGTATATTAATAGACAAAAAATCAGATCACCATGAATCTAATATTAGAGAATGATTGTATTAAGATTACCTCCAGCAATAGAGGCAGCAGGCTCACCAAGATTAAATTTCCGCACAGGTGATGTCCATCGAGGCTCCTGAACAATATCAGGTGGGCTGTCAGAATAAGGGAGTGCACCATCAGACACAGAATGATGATGGTTGGTATACTGTTCACTTCCCACCCAGCTTCTGCTTCCCCTACTATTTGAGGACAATGAAGAACCATGAACTGCACGAGAGCCATGTGATAAACCATCTGACCGTAACCTGCAATCCCACATCCTCAATGGAGGAGGTGAGAAACTAGAGTTAATTTGCCAATGTGGTTCGCCATGATTGTTGGAAGAGTCCCTACCAGTGGCAGGTGACTTCGCTCCATGTGGCCCAGCGGCCACACAACAAAGCGCACCCGTGTTAGCTATTTCTATTGGCACAGTAAGGTTGTTTTGTAATCCAGTTAAATATACTTATGGACGAATGAGGTCCACATGGCCAAAGTTAGATACTAAGTTGGATATAATGGCAAAACTAGCTCTAAATGTTGCAAAAAAGGATCACAGTATAAGATGAAGACAGAAATCATTGAAGGCAGCAGCCACCCAGTATACTGAACCCTTCATAGGAGGCATATCAAATTTCCATTCTAAATCGACTTATTATACAAGAGTGATTCTTCAAAACTTCAGCATGCTTAGCAAATTGCTGAACAAATATGATACTTTCCAAAACCAAGCTCCACCTGAAGCCTGGCCTTCTACACTGCATTTATTCAATTGCACCAGTTTAACATCTGAACTAATATAATAGGTTCAAGAACAAAATAATCATCACATATATTCTACAATGATAGAGAAACAACATTCATAACGAGGATCTAAAATAAATAAACTTTGAATACAAGTGAAAAGGACACCATAAAAAGCATATTACTTGAGCCAGAGAAAACCACTGGTAGAACACTAGTCAATGACATCAACAAAGAAAGACTTGGGTTTCTTTATTTCTGGAACTAACTTAAATGCAAACTTAATTTGAAAGTCCCCTTGAAAAACTTCACCTCATATTGAATTTATTTTTTGTCAATTCAACTTTTCACGCCATGCAAACATTTTTTAAGTTTTTCCAGGTTTCATTCAAATACTCTTCAGAGGGGTAAATGACTACAAAACCTGATCTATAAGTAATGCATTGTAAAGGCCACTATACAAAATCATAGTAAAATACGAGACACCATGACAACCATTCCATGATAACTAAATCCAAAATACAAAATCATGTTTTCAGCTTGTATGCAAAAATGATATTGCTTTACATCATCCACACTTAACAGATAGTGCCTAAATAATTACCTTCTATTTGCAGCAAAAGTAATAATAACAGAGAAGATGACACCATAACAGCCTCACACAAATCAAATCAAATCTTCCAAGCATTTAATTCTAACCAAAACTAAACTTGACCCCCCCAAAAGATATTTCTACGCTTAAAAAAAATCGCAAAATCAAGCATTAATTAAAACAACCCAATTAACATGAAAATAAGCAATGCACACCCAGATAAAAAATAAGCCCACCAACCCTTTTCATATTTCCAACAAAAATGAAAAAGAAAAAAAATCAGAAAAACAAAACAAAAGAACACCATTTACATATAATAAAACAAGGGTCAAGAAACAAAGTACCTCAAAATGCCGAAAAGAAACAAAATTTGATGAAAGAAATGAAGAGAAGAAACAAAAACGAAACCCTATGGGTTTTGAGTCTTTGATAATAGGAGAGCAATGAGGTTGTTCGTATAAAATATTCACTTTGTGGTGAAATGAGACAAAAGGGAAAGCAAAAGGTTGGAGCTTTGAAATGGATAGGCATAACAATCTTTCTATGCTATCTTTTTTCTTCGTTGATTACTACTATATAAAATAAAATATAAATACTTTGTACATAAGATTCTTTACTAATGATAATTATTAATTAATATTGGTGGGGTGGGTTTTTTTTTTTTTTTTTGAGAAAATAGTGTCTGTAAATTCTTGTCTGTTACAAGGTTGGATTTCGGACACGTGATGTCATGGAGTGTATGTAATTTATACAGTTGGAAGACTAAAGGAGATGAATCAGAAGAATCTCTGTACTGTCTCAGACACATAAATTCCTTTGGTATCATTTCGTATGAGTAAACTATTGAACTCCTATTATTAATTTGGCCAGACTCTCATTCCTTCTTCTTCTTCTTCTTCTCTCTCTCTCTCTCTCTCTCTCTCTCTCACTCAATACAAAAACTATTAAGCATAAAAAAGGGCTTTGCATTTGAATTTATGTGTTCATAACAAATTATTTCGTGTTGTCTCAACAAATTTCACAAACCTTAAGTTAACAACCATATAAGCCTTCAATAGCCTTGAGATGACTCAGACTCGTAACCATTAGAGAACAAACCCAAGACCTGATCAATTAAACCATCTCTCAGGATTTGTCTCCTTACAACTTGGATCGACTTGGATTTGTATGTGATGGCATAGAATAAAAAGGGTAAAATCATTGCAAACTAAATTAGTCTCAAAAACTGCAAAGCTAATTATATTAGTATGCATATAATATCATATGTCAACTATTTTCTTTTTAAAATAAAGGTTAATTATTTAATTTGTGTTTATATAATATAGTATTTCTCTGATCTATCATTATATCTTTAATTAAGCAAATTTTATATTAAAATATACATTAAATTTATAATCTATTATTCATTTTCAGGCTAATTTATAAAAATTAATTACCTGAATTGCACATGATAATAAGTTTATACCTAAATATTAACAAAATATTAACTCGTGTAGGTAAAGTACTGTAATTAAATTCAATGTTCACTCTCTCACATTTCACAGTGAACTAGAGCAGTGTATTTTTTTTTTAGTCCTCATTTTTTTTTCCTGGTTGAGTCTTTTTTAAGGTCAGATTAGTGGCCAATTCCTTCCAATTTGTTAAGAAAATTAAAAAACCAAGGATAAAAGGTGAAAAAAACAGAGAAATCAGGTGGTAATTTCGTACCGGCAAGAAAAAAATTAAATTAGTCCTCTTTCTTTCCAATTAAAAAATCTATGATCCCTTTAGTTTTAGAAAATTCAATTTCAGTACAAAACTTTATTTGTATTATTTTTTAATTTCTAGTTTATGAGAGGAGAGAGAAAGTAATTGAATTCTAATGTAGAGAGAGAAAGTTATTGGTTGACACCGCTTTCGACCACCAAAATGGTTGTTCTTGGGTTCAACAGGTTCCATTCGATGAGAAGAGTTTCAATAAGGTGTTATTTTGTAACATCTCCAACAATAAAATATTGAAGATAACAAATTAATCATATCCTATGTTCTAACTTTAAGCCTTTCATGTTCCCGTATAACTTTTTTATTTAATCGTGAGACTTGTTTCGTTAAATTTGAACTATGGTATATCGAATTTCATGATACTACATTTCACCATAATCCTTTCACTATTTATTCATTTCATCTAGTTTTAATTCATGTTTCTATGTTTTTTTATTTTTCAGGTATTTTTCATAATTCAATTTTTAAAAACTCATACACAAACCTTTTATTTTATTTTCCCCCATCTATTATCTTCCCTTCTAAGGTAAATATTCTCCTTGGATAATTTTTCCCTCATTAACTTCATTTTTTTTTATCCTAAGGTTTACATATTTCACCTTCAAATTGCCTAAGAAATTATATTTGACATTGGTAAACTTTTGAGTTTCGAGTTGATTTTTTATTTATGGATCATGTTTGGAGTTATTTGATGAAGGTATAAACGGGTTTATTTAAGTCTTTAGAGTGTTTTTAAGTGTTTTTTAGTCAAATTGTGGTTGAAAAATAAATTTTTAGGTGTAAAACACCTTTGACTCGACTTTTTGGTGACCAGAAATAGTTAAGACTTGGGCAAAACAAGCGACGTGCTATCTACCTCTTTTAAAAAGAAAAAAAATAAAGCCCAAGTGTGCGGGCTTGGGGTGGAGGGCCCGTGCACCTGGTCTTTTTTGTTGAGGCCACCCAGGCCCATGCACCTAGGCTCTTCTTTTTTTTTACTTTAGATTTTTTTCAATTTCATCGCCCAAGGTTTATTTTAAAAAAAATAATTGAATTTTTTCAATTTTATCTTGAAAATATTTGGTTTATTTTAGATGGTCTTCCTAATTTTTATTTTTTTATTTGCTTTGTATGGGTTCATCACGGTCTCAAATAAACATCCTATCATTTTGTTGGTGTTTGATTTTATGTACGTCTATTATTTTTAGTTTTTTCTGATCATTCAAGTTTGTTTTACTCATCGAATCAATTAGGTCATATTGGGTTAAACCTCTACATAATTTATTTATATTTATACTAGAAAACATGTTAGTAGCGCAATACTCATAGCTCTGGCCAACAAACTAGAAAGTTTCTAAATCATGTGCTTTTCATGTGTAAATCATGTGAGTTTTTTAATGGACTAGCCTAAAAATCATACCAAAAAAATAGATTAGAAACTTAATTAATGTTTAAGGATAAAATTGGTTCAATTAAAAATATAACGATAAATTAGAAACTTAATATGATATATTAGTCGGAACCCTTGAGGATTCTCAAAAAAGGTCGAGAGAGAATGTTGAGTTTGCAATCGAGTTTAATATTGAAATTGAAATAAAGAGGGAAAATTAATTAAGAAAACTATATATATAATTGGAAGATTTTTTAAATATTTGATTGAAAAGTAAAATGAGATAGCTTAGTGTCTAATTTGATCAATAACTAAGATGGGATTTTTATCTTCCTTATATTAACAAGTGTAGATATAAAAGAGTTAAAGAGATATATATTAATGAAATCCATTCTTCACAATAGTTATATTTTAAATTTTAATATAGTTATGGCGCATTCACAATAAAACTTGAGAGAAAATAAAGAATTAAATCCGATATTGATAATAATGGTCATTGTAAATAGGAATGGCAATGGGTATCCATGTATTGGATTTCTTGATATTGATACTATTAGCGCTATATCTCCACATTATATATATAAATCATTGTCCAGTTATTAAAAACATATGTTTAGGCTTTATTCTTGGGATCTTATCTCAGTTTCCATGTATTATATACCTGTTGTAACCATGAATGCAAAACACACAAAACATAAATCTTCTACTTTACATGGTATCAGAGCTTACTTCTTTGTATACGTTCTTCAACATCACTTGTTTCTTCTTATAGCCATGTCCAATACCCCATCTCAGAAAGCCTTCTCTTTAACATCTTTATCAATTCCAGATGTATCCTCTCCATATTTCCTTCATTCCGCTAATCACCCAGGTGTCATCCTAGTCTTCATCCTTCTTAATGGTGACAACTATCCTACCTGGAAGCGGGCCATGAAAATGACATTGAATGCCAAAAACAAATTGAGTTTTGTTAATGGTGTTCTCTCCAAACTAACATCCTCCACATCAAAAATTCAATTATAGGAACATTATAGTGAGATGGTCTTGTCATGGATTATCAACTCCATTGATAAATCCATTGTTAGTAGTCTGATTTATCATGAATATCCCCGTAATGTATGGCTCGATCTTGAGGATTGTTTCCTCAAAGCAACAATCCTAAAATTTTCAAATTGAAGCGTGACATTGCTACTGCCATCCAAAACTCTATGACCATCTCTGAATATTTTATCACACTCAAAGGTTATTGGGATGAACTCGTCATGCTCACTCCCACACTAAAATGCACTGTGGTGTCCTAAAAGAATTAACCCATATGTAAGACATTGAGCAGGTTTTTCAGTTTTTGATGGGGTTATATGACTCTTATGCTTCAATTTGTGGCCAGATTTTGGTCATGAATCCTTTACCCTCTGTTACCAAAGTGTATTCAATTTTACATCAAGAGGAGAAGCAATGCCTCCATATCTTTAGTGTTCCAACAGAATCTGTTGCAATGGTAGTTCCCTATCTATTCTCTTATTGTTCTGATAATAAGGGAAGAGGACATGATTGTCCAAAATACAACTACTATGACTGTGATGGTCATTGAAAATCCCATTGTTATAAGCTGCATGGTTATCCTAAAAACAAGCCTCAATACCGTGAAACATTTAATGGACAATCTGGTTCATCAATGGCAGTGAATAATGTCACTAGTCCTTCAACCTCTTCTGAGATTACTATTATTGACCTCACCAGTGACCAATACAATCGACTCTTGGATCTTCTATCACCCTTAAACACAAACTCTGCAAACTTTGCTAGTAACCTTGTCTTTTGTCATTCTACTTCTTTCCCTAATCATGAATGGATTATTGATCTCGGTACCTCAGATCATATAACTTCAAATTGGTCATCCCTTAATAATGTTCATCCCCTACATCAACCATGTCCCATTAAACTTTCAAATGGTGATGTTATTTCTATAACTCATACTAGCACACTGCATGTTTCCTTTGATATCTCTCTTTCTAATGTTCTATATGTTCCTTTATTTAAATTTAATTTACTATCCATTAGCAAACTCACCATCAATCTCAATTGCATTGCCATTTTTTATTTTGTGTGTTTTTCAGGACCTATGAACGAGGAAGCTTATTGGAACAGGTAAAGTACAAAATGGACTTTACCACTACAAACCTTTCTTTGCCTCAGTTTTCCATTCTCAAAACATCCCTAACTCTATTATTTGGCATCAATGAATTGATCGCCTTTCTACTTCATATATTCCGAAAACTCTATATATTTATAATCAACATTTGGCTTGTGATATATGTGCTAGAGCAAAACACACTCGTCTGTCTTTTTCTTTAAATATAAATAAAAACATATTTTGTTTCAATTGTATTTATTGTGATATATGGGGTGGTTATCCTATTGCTTCATATTCAAAAGTACATTATTTTTTAACAATAGTGGATGACTACTAACGTACGACCTGAGTCTATCTCATGCCTGGTTTACCAAGTTTACCTATCTTTTTTTATTTTGATCCTCTATCTTCCAATTCAATCATTTCTTCAAAAAAAAGCAATTAGGTACCAATTTGGCCTAAAAAAGGCTTAATTGTATAAAAAAAGTTCAATAATAAAATTGAAAATTAAGAAAAAAATCACTACTCCAATCCATAGTAATTTACGAGGGAGTGAACAGATAATGAAAACACTACAAGTTTTAGTTTTCGTTAATTTGGACCAGTTAGGTGGGCTGACCTGGGACACTTTCATCTTAGAGTCTAAACTGATTGGAGTTAAAGAAAAAATTGAAGAAGAAATGACTTGGCCTTATCCAATTAAAAACCCTAATTGACTTGGAGTAGAATCAATTCTAAACCTGACCCTTAAACAATTAACTGTTTTTTATTTTTTTTAAAAAAAGTTATGTGGTTTTTATTCTTTTTCTTTAAAAAAAAAATCGATTGACCATTCCAACTCATCACTCTAACGTAAACTTGGATCAATCCAAATTTAGTTTTATAATTATAGTTTAAAGAGGTTTTGAGACCTCAACACAGAAAATAAATCGGATCAATGTTTCAACAACAAAGCCTCTCCCTCGCAATAAAATCAAGCTCGTTTGACTTTCATTATGGGCCTTTCTTAGAGAGTTTTTTCTTTGATTGTCCGGCCTAATGCAAGAGATTCGGAAACCCATTTTCGGAAACATGAAAAGTTGCCACGTTTCCTTTCTTTAATATATTTTTATATCTTTAATCGTGTTAATTTTATACACCAAGTTTCTAATTTATCATTATAATGAGATTTTCGCTAGCTCGTAAGATTTAATCACTTAAATTCACATATAATTTAAAAACTTAATACATATTCAAATATAAACTTATTATTATAATAAATCATGTAGTTAATTCCTATGAGTGGGCTTGAGAATCTCATTCAAAACAAATTAGAAACTTGATGTAATTTCAATGATAAAATTAGCACAATTAAAAACATAAAAGTAAATTAGAAAATTAATATAATTTTAAAAAAATTAGTGCACTAAATTACTTCTCTCAATGTTTAAATCTATCTGAACAATTAGTGCTTATAGCTTGTTAGACATTTAACAAACAAACAACACAATATAGAGAAAATTAATGATTAAAGAAGAAAAATTATATTGTTAGCTACCAGAATGACATTATTATAAGGATTATGGGTTTATTATTGTGATGTAAAGTGCTTTTCAAAAGTGTTTTTTCATTTAAAAATATATTAAAATAATTTTTTTTTCAGATTTTATTTTAATTTTTGACATTATCATATTAAAATCACCAAAAAAAAATTACTAAAACAAGCATTAATTTAGTACTTTTTAAATTAAATATATTTTTAAAATGTATATAAATATAGTTTCAAATGTAAAAATAAACGGTATTGCAAAATAAGCTATCTTTAAAGGATAGTCACCATTTGTTCAAATTTAAAAAAAAAAACATTTTTGAATCAAGACGATACGATGAGAAATATTAATAATTAGGCCGGCCAAAAATAATGCTATCAACCATTTTCGACACAACTGTAATTGCATTTTCTAAGTTTTGAAGGGAAATTTTAGTTTTAGAATAAAAATATTTGACATTATATAATGTAAAAACTATAAAGAAGAGATAATTATAAAAACCGTACTATAGTTTAATTTGAATTTTACTTTTTCTTTATACTTTTATAAATTATATTTTTCATCTTTTAGTTTATAAGTTCAATAACAATTTATATTATTAGAAATTTTGTTTGAATTTTTTTAGTTTATCTAAAATATAAAATGTAATTTATAAAAATATATAAGAAAAATGAGATTTAAATCAAACTATATGAGAGTTTTTATAATTATTTTTTATAAATAATTACAATAACTTTTTGAAATACTACCGAAATCACCTAAAAATATGAAGTTTTAACACAAACTTTCTTTTATATTCACACACTTAATAAATGTTTAGAAAAAACAATTATTAAAAAAAAAATAGAAAATAGAGAAAAAGGTTAAAAACGAAACTCATAAATAAATTGATTTAAATCGAATAGCAAATTTAATAAGGTAATCATGTCAATTTTGTTTT
>Ga0307517_10011031_pt1 | contig 12562 bp, 4 predicted proteins | sample 23_EM_MG_FD_194515 | JGI IMG/M metagenome (GOLD analysis project Ga0307517, IMG submission 194515) | Populus trichocarpa ectomycorrhiza microbial communities from riparian zone in the Pacific Northwest, United States - 23_EM | ecosystem: Host-associated > Plants > Roots > Unclassified | place...
GTTAGTTTGAATTGCCTTTGGTCTTTTTTTTTACACTGATTATTTTTCGATTTTATTCTTCAACACTAAGTTAATTTATAAAAGATTCAACTTTTTTTCATTTTGCATATTATGAGGATAGTTCGGCCTCATGATTCATGTTGTGGGTTTGTCATTCCAACTTAAATTGACTTAGGGATTTTACATCATTTTATTTTTATGTCAAATTTAATCCTTATTTTTTAATTGATTTTTTTTTTTGTTTTGGATTCTTTTTTAAAATTAATTTTTTTTTTAATTTCATCCTTTAACTTTGAATTATTAAGACTTAGGTTTCGTAATTTTTTTTCTATGTGGTGATTTTGGTCTCATGACCCAGGTTAAAGGTACAAAATGTTAACCTGGATTGAGATTGGTACATTTACTGTCACTACTTTTTTTATATAAAATAATTAAATTATATCATTTTACTGGACCTAATAGGATCTATGACTCAAGTCACATAATTCTTTTTATGTTTTAAAACACACCAGCAGTGCTTAAACATTATTTTTTTAAGTTAAAAAAAAAAATCAATTCAACTTGCGGGCAAGCATGAGCCACCTATCTACCAGCTAATCTATAAGGTGTTTGGATTTTCATCCCTTCTTTTAAGTTCTATACAGATGAACCGCAAGTAATTGGAACATCTAGTGATCTCACTATGTGTTTTCTATGTAGAGAACCATCTTTTCATCCATATACAGTCTTCAATATCCTAGAACTTTTGGTACGAAGAAATGATTCCCAGTTCAAGTGGTAGTCAGAAACTATACTAGGTGGAAGCATCCAATAATCTACTGTCATTTTTAGATTAAGAGTAGTTCGATTAATTCAAGGAACAACAAAGGCACAGGCCCTGGTTCCCCACCCACAAAAGCCTAAGCGGATTTACTAGGAAAGGTGTTATTGTTTGATTCTCTATGATTTGCAAATTAGATTAATGATCATGATGGGATGGCTTAGCATGGTGCTATCTCAAGTGAGAAGCCACTTTCATTGTCCCATTAATCATGAACAATATAATAGATGCAGACAATCATGGTGGGATAATTGGCTGGGTATACCTGAATGTTTTTATATATATGCTCATTAACTATTAGTTAAAGGAAGGGCAATGATCAGTGGCAGCTACGTTTAATTGATAATGTTCTTCCTTTTTCTTACTGGCGCATATAATGATGAAGTTATTGTGCAGTACCAACCCTTCACTTGGTTAACTGAGAACATAATTAACGTAATTTGCTATGGAATCACTTCAATTTTTCAAAGGGGAATGCCTCTAGACTCATGAAATTAATTTCGCTTGGATCTTAGACATCGCACCAAACTAAAATTGAACATATTCATATGAATTGCGATGTGCAATTATGTTTGAATATATAATTAGTTATCTAGCTTCTTGGTGTAAATGAAGCATTTAATTCAAAAATTCAAGCCGTGTGCTTTTGAAAAGGAGGAAAACGACATGTATTGAAATTAATAGGGATATTTTCTGGTCAAGAAGTATGAAAGGAGGATAATGTACATTGTGATTTTACATAATCTCCCTAGGAACTCTACGAGAAGCTAAAAACTTATCAAACAACAATAAATAGAAAATAAAAATAAGAACTGATATTACATGATTGATTTTTTATTTTCTATCCATCAAAACTCTTGAATTTTGAATATAATCCGTCTATCGACGGATTCAAGGAGGCCAATGTCATCAATCGATTGATCTTCCAATATGTTATCATCGTCAACGGAAATATTCAAATCCAGGGATATGCAAGGGGTTGTGTCCTCCATTAATGCAGCACCGGCACCAGCATTGTCTTCTTCTTCATAAGACCCATCTGTTCTCTGCTTGATTGGAGGAGAGCAGGCTCTAGATCTTGAGCTGAAGCTTTCACAGCTCAAAATGATGATAGCATCACTAAGGCCAACTTCTTGACCATTGGAATTGGTTATTCTTCCACTTTCAATAGCTCTTTTGAAACCAATTTGAGAGCAATAATCTGCTTGCTCAACGTCTTCCACTAAGAAAACTCTACGTGGATTGTTTGATGCTGCCTCAGAAAATCTCTCGATATAGCTGCAACTTTGTTCATCTCTTGATCTTTTATTTCTACAATCTTCGGTCGAGTCTGCTCTTGTAGAAGAAAAACTGCTTAAAGAAACTGAAATGAAGCTGTCATTGGAGCCAAAAACTAGCCTGGCCAATTCTTTAGCTATCTTCTCTTTAGCTTCCACATCAACTCCTTGAAAAAACAACCAAGTTTCTTCTTTGGATTCACTGTTTTTCATCTTCCCCTTTCTTCTTATCATGCCAGACCGGCATTGCAAGATAGTGCTTGCTATTTCAGGGATTATATCTCTCTGCCATGGCACTTTTTTCTCCAATGCAATGGATAGGATTTTCAAGTTCTCAGCATTTAGCTCCTTGAACTTGTGGAGATACACCACTTCCATGACATCACTTGATGAAGTTGAGTTTGGAGTAGAATTAGGATTTGATGAAAATGGTAATTGTTTGGTATGATCTTTATGTTCTGGAATGTACATTCTCAAACTTGGTTCATTAATGCTACACTTGTTGAGAGTCCCTGTACCAAGCCAGAAAGGGTGGTCCCTCAATGACTGCTTGGGTTCAACAATGGGCCACTCATTGTGGGTTTGTTGAAAAATAGGGTATTGCTGGTCATATGAAGTAGAAGAAGAAGGTGATACAGAAGAAAATGTGAGGGTTTTCTCAGAAAAGTAGTGTTGTCGGTGGATTGAACTGCAAAATGAGTTCCATTTTCTGCAAAGATCTTTGATTGACATAGAGTTCTGGAAAAGAGAAACCGAGAAATTAGAGAACAGTAATCGCTCAAGACGTAAGCTTCGAGCTTCTGACTACAAGTATACAATTTTGAATTATTGAAGAATAAAATGCGATTAACTAGTTATAATTACCTGATTATCACTATTTTGTAAGTTTTTCTCATTTTTGCATTGTTGAAGCCATGCAGGAAGGCCAGAAGTTGTGGAATCACTGTCACAGGTGCTAGTTGGTAAGCTTCGAGCTTCTGACTCAAACTTGGCTGAACAATCAGCACAGCAAGTGAGCTGTTTATCTTCCCCACCTTCATGTAGAATCCAGCTGCTAGACCCATTTCCAGCTTTGTTTCTTGTGGACTGACATCGTAGATCACTGAAAAATAAAAAAAGAAGGTAAATGAGGATGTTATTAGACTTTGTTGATCATTTATAGAAAAAGGTAAATGATGAAGTTGATGAAGCTACAATTGATATTTTTCACTGCTTTGAAACTCCTTGGATTTTTAAAAGTGCAACTTGCATGGTGCCCATTAATAAAAGCTAAAAGACCACAAAAAAAAAAAAAAAAAGAAGCCTATCTACATCTCCTTCCTTGTTGCCAAAGAAAAAAGTGATGAATTTTTGACATTTTAGCATATTATAAATCACATTAAAACTCTGTATATAGCTTTTCTTTCCCCTAACTTGAATTTTGAGTTTCCAAAAGAGAAGGAAAATGGAGTAGGAACTTCATTTCTTTTCACTGGTCCGACATCTATTTCTTTTTTCTTTTCTAAAAGCAGTTTGAAAAAGAAAACTCATTTACTTAGTTCAGAAGAAATTCAAATAATAGAAAGCAAGAATATAGACCCCGATAATGCATACAATTACATGCAACTTTAGCAACTGTTTACCTGTCACTGATGAGACTCAAGCGCAAGCTGCCTGCAGGAATTGTAAGTGGATGGAGGCCCAAAACAGTACCTCCTGATGGATGGCCTGATTTACACTTCATGTAAGTTTGGAAAGTGGCAATCCCCATAAGCCAAAATCTTCCATTAATATTCTCTCCAATTCCACAAGCTAATTTGCCAAGCTCTATGATCATGTATTCCATTGGACAGAAAAAGCACCTTCCTTGCTCACTTGATGAACTACTAGCCCTATTCTCAATAGCCCATTTGAGATCTCCCAAATTCAAAACAACTCCTTTGCCCATGTAGCTTCTCACATGGATTTTAAGCTCTTCGAGTTTATGTTCTACCTCTACCCTAGAGAAATGGCCAAAAGAAGAAACTGGGATTGTTAAAAACTTCACTTCCCTCAAAGCCTCAGGAACATCTCCCTTTTGAACCTTATCAATGACTCCTTTCACCACAACTTCTATACTGGCCAGAGACTCTCCAACAATAACAAAACTTCTCCTCCTTTTGTTCACTAAATTCTCTATGACACACATCACATCTTCGTTTTTAATTGGATCTAAAACTGTTGCTTTTGCTCCAACTTGACTTGAAGTTGGAGACTGTGAAAGGACCAAACCATTGCTTTCCTTGGACTTGCTACTCACAGAAGGAGCACTTTGTGAACATATTTCTAAAGAAACAGCTTGCTCAACATTGCTTTTCACTTGAGTACTAGAGAAACCAGCTTCTCTCATGACTCTACTAACACTAGGATCGTCTAAAATGGATATTATGAGCTGCTCTAACTCTATTTTCACTGCAAGGAGTGGCTGCTGCTGGTTTTCAATAGAGCCACGCCGTTGGTGAGCCTGAGCGCGCTTAAAAGCTGCTACCAAGGCATTAGAGATTGAAGGGAACTGCTGAGAGTGAGTACCTAATATGGGGCTTGAAGTTGAAGCTGGGAGCCGATTAAGCGCGACGTTGAAGCAAAGCTCTAGGGCTTTGCACTGAAGAGGATGAGAGTGTGACTGAAGGCAAGCTGTTCTAAATAGGCCAGTGGAGGCAGAAAGCATGGTGTTAGCAACATGGAGAGGAGTGACTTGGGCATGGCCTCGCCTTCTAGCAAGGGTTACTGCTTGTTTAATAACACTTGCTGCGTCTGCCGTCAGAGCTTGTTGCACTGTACAACCTCCTGCTCTCATCTTCTATCCCAGGTTCTTGTTATGATCCACAAATAAAATATGAAACCGAAAGAAGTTTAAGAATAGAGTGAGATCAAGAAAGGTTTATTGGCTAGGGATTCTAGTATCACCTGCTTTGTATGATCCGAGCTAATTCTTGAGGAAAAACTCATCAATTAAGAAGGAAAGAGATATATTTGAATGGTTTGTGCAGGTTTAAGAGTTCTTTTTTTCTTTTAGGGTTTGACAGAGAGGGTGTGATCATATATATTTGCATCTATTTCTAGTTTGCAAGTAATTAATTCCTATGGAAGATGTTGGTCGACTAGCTGGAGAGATATAGAGGGGGAGTGTGTGAAATATATGGAAATTGAGGTATGCTTTTCTTGTAGGTGAGGTAAAATTTAGGGTCCAAAGTCGATTTTGTAGTGGAAAGTGGAATGCATGTGCTGACAAGCAGGACAAATGCACCAGTATCAAAGGCAACTCAGCTTTTGCCCTATGTACACCTCTCTCTTTCTTTCTCTAGATCTCTCAAATTTGATAAAGATATGGTTTCGCTAAGTGGGTCTCTCTCTTTTATGCAACCATTAAATAACAAATTAGTTAAGCCATTAACCAAAAATCAACAGCCATATACCACCCGTAGCCAACAAATTAATCTCACCTTTGAGCACATATATTATAGTAACTCATTTAGCCATATGATGAAAGCAACATATCAATAAATGAAAGCCTACATTATAGTACTTAGTGCCCTTTCTGCTATTTAATATAGGAGGGTAAGTTAAAAGACAATCTCAACCCTATCTATCATTTCTTTATTTTCCTTTTCTTTTTCCATGGCAACTGTTAGAGTTACAATATATAAATAACTTAGACAGGGTGCTTGTGCTTTCCCGCGGATCAGATAATAATATTTATTTTCAACAAGAGAAAATTTGTAAATATTGTTAGCATGGTTTTTATATCAATAAAAAATTTAGTTCTGAACTAAAAATATGGTGTGTTTGATAAAAATAAAAAAAAAACTACATGTACTAGCAAATGTTAAAAAAAGCTTTAACGCTATTCAAATATTGCGTTGAGAAGTTAAGAAAAAGATGTATGTTAAAATATTTAATCTTTATGATGCGAGCCACTTTTGAATTTTGTTTTTAACCACGCAACAACAAAGCTTTTCATTTTAAGAAAAGTAATAATATAAACTACAGTGAAAAATAATTTTGCAGTATAATTTCTCCTTTTCTTATTAATATATTTATCTTAAACAATCAAAGTAGGATGTCAGATTCAGTGGGAGAACCATTTGCTAGTTCCCAAACAGGGGTTTTGTTCCTTATTGTAATGAGACATACATCTTTTATAAAGGGTATGCAATATGGTTTCCAAAAACATAATATAACTCAAACCAATCAAGCAACAAGATTTGTATTTTATGTAATGCAACAAAATCATAATTTCTTTTTTGTATTTCTAATCTTCTTTTCAAAAATTTCTAAAGAACCAAGATCTTTTTTCAGAGTATTGGTTACTACATAAATCATTAACAAAATATCTTTTATTATCATGTGCATATTAAAAAAATATAAGAACACACCACTCATGCATTATCATAGGGGATTTTTTGTAATCCTTTTTCAAAGACATGCAGAGGAAAGAAAAATGAATAAAGTTTAATAAAAAAATCATAAAGAGTTGTAAAGAAAGAGCGCTTGTTGATATAGTCATAAAAATATATTAATAAATTCAAATTAAAAATGAAACAAAGCAAAGACCTTTACTTTAAGGCCCATATACTATTTTAAGTTGTTGGCCCAATAACTAAAGCCCATTTGTTAGTCCATTAATTTAGCCCAAAAACCTTAATACACACACATACACAAATATCCAACAACTTTTTTTCTCTTCATTCCCTCCTTTTTCTTATGCATGCTTTTTCCCTTCTCTCAACTGCATATTTCTACACAAACTATAGCTTACAAATCAGTCATATTATCCTTTATATTTGAGTAAGGTTTCTTCTATCTTGTTATATAGTATAGTTATGGGTTTCTTTCCTTTACACAGGTTTGTTGAAAATTTAGGGTTTATGTGATGTTGATTGATATGTATGTGGTTTTGTTTGAATTGATTCATGTATGGAATAATATATGTGTATGGATATGAATTAAAATAGAGTATGAATAAATTAATATGTATTTAAAGAACTTTAATATTAGAAAGAAAATATGAAAGATATGTGTACAGGAAACTAGCATTGCATTTTGGGAAATATATGTTGAGATTGAAGATGAGATAATTATAGTTTAGTCTATAATTTTGTAAAATTATAATTTTACTCCTGAATTCAAGAAAAATTACATTTTAGTCTATATTTGCATCTATTTTGTTTTGGTAGCTCATATATAATTGTGTCTTCTTCTAGTAAAAAAAATAATTCAAACCCCAATTATACATCTTATCATCTCTCAAACTTAGTCTCATAACCAGTGTTGTTTTGCTAATTTTAGGTGTCACCTTGATCAATTTAAAAATCATCTCGTTTAGGATTTGGTATTGTTTTTTCTTATATTGAGAGAATCTTTGGGTTGTGCATCTATTTTCGATTCTAGTATCCTTGTGATTTTATTGCTACATTTTGGTTTTGACCGAGAGTGTTTTGCTCTTATACTACCATAGCTAGCTTTGTATGTCTTTTTCTTGTCTTTACGTTGTGAATAATTAGATTTGGTTGTTGATAATCCTAGGGCTAAGTTTTTTTCTAAGACTCCCAAGTTGAGATGGTCCTCATCCTCATTATAATTAGACTATGGTTTTTAGGGGGGGGAAAGAGCCATGGTGAGAATTAAGAGTCAGAAGAGAACAGTAAGAGACATGGATCCTTAAAGAAAAATATAGGAAAAACTAATTTTAAAAAGTGAAAGATTAGATCTTTGTGACTATGAGATTTTTGGGTGAGATAGTCTTGAATATTTTAGTGTGGGAAATTAAGAAATTCAGTTTTCAAAACAAGAAACCAAGGTGTCCTAGTTCATAGTTCGGTTCAATTTAACCTCTGATTGTCGTCTAGCTTAGGTATATTTCCTTAGTTTAGATGTTTGTAATAATTCTTTTTGTGATATGTAATTGTTTGTAGGCCTATTGTGATATGAAATTGTTTGTGTTCATAAATCTTAAAATATCATTAATATTACGATATGCAATCGTCTATGTATATGAAACTCAAAGATATCACTATAACAGTTAGAAGAGAATGTTGATAAACTTTTGGACTATGGGGTTTGATTCTAAGTTATTCTAAGTTACTGTTTTGGTACAGATAGTTTCATTCACTTGTATATGCTTATAAAATTGGAATCTTTGGATTAGATATATGCTAGCTTTGATGGTTACTTGTTATAAAAAATTGCTAAATGATAAAATCTATTGACATTAAAAAAATAGAGGATGGGAAGTATCCTAGAATTTTATACTACTTATAAAGGTTGTTTTGTGTTTGTTTATCCTTTGTTTGACTTTAACTGTGTGCAATTGTGGAGAAGCTTATGGTTTTTTTTTTGTTGATATTTCCTATATTATAGATTTGGTAGAGTCCTTTTTCATGTTCTTTAAAGTCAGTATAAACCAACTAAAGTACATCTTCTAAAAGATTTATGTATTTCTCAAGTGTTGTGCTTTACAAATTATTTTTTTTCATTTAAAAAACTATGTTTTGGCCGGGACCCTTTGATAGTTTTTCTCGTATTGGATTTGATGAGTCTTTGGTCATCTATATATTGTTACTACATTAGGCTTTTGTTTAAAAATGGAATTTGCATAAGAACATTATCATTTTCTAGTTTGTTTGCTTTGAGTTTCAATCGTATCAAAGTCACTCATTCATGCATGTTGGACCTTGAAACAAGTTTACAAGGCTTGTCGAGTTTTGGCTCACCCCAAAAAACCAAATAGGTTGACATTCAAAATTTTTCAAAACAATCCATCTTTGATTTTAAAAATCATATCCAAAATATATTTGCTATCCACTCTTGGTATTTAAGGTAAACAGACTGAACATAGAGCATTGCTTTAGATATTAAGATGAGTAACCTATTTCTTTGATTTTAAAAACAAGTTTTAGAACTGGAAAAAGTCCAATATTCACCAAGAGATTGGGGGTATTGGCCTCTTAAAAAATCTCAAATATTGATGATAATCAGTTGTCCACTTACTATGATTATACATATATGAGTTATAGCATCGGTGTATACAACACTCATGAGGGGAAACTAATAAAAATTAGATTATAAGAAGGTGATTTTTAAATAACACATCTTAAAGATAAGTGAACCCCAAAAAGGTTATTCATCAAAACTTAGTCCATAATAGAGTTTCATGTCACTAAATCCTATTTCAAGTGGATGAGCTCATGATGGTCATTGCTTGGAGAGGACTGGAGCATACAATCTTCATTCATTTAGCAAATACTATAAGTGAATCTTAGGTACTATAGGAATAATGAACCTTAACAAGGCATTATTCATACATCCTTCCTAGGATCTAGGTTGGGTCCAATAAATCCAATATAAGTCCATTGATTATTCATTGGTATGACTTAGTAAACTATTAGTCACGTGTCATGATCAGGAGTAACCAATTATAGACAAGTCAATTCACTAGTTGTTATTGAAAGATAATAATTGGGAGAGACAAAAATAAACATCTTAGGGTTTAACTCATTACAGTACACTCATTATCATTCATATAAATAGACCATTGGTAGATTAAGCATAATAGACTATTAGAAATGAAAGACAAAAGTAGCAATGCATCTTACCTTAAGTACAATGATTTAGGATGATGATTACTGTCATTTAGCATAACCAGTTCATTACCTTAGAGCTCAAGGTTTAGGTTTAGGTTTAGGTTTAGGTTTAGGTTTTATATTTTAATCTACCACCTAGTCAATTATGTTCCATTTAATTCTATTTGCATGGCCACATATCTTTAAGGCTAAGAAATGGGAAACATTTCCTCTGTTACATGAATCCAATTTTCCTTTCATCCGTGAAAAGCTATTTTTTTCTCAACAATGCTTTTATCATTTAATCTAATAGCCTTTTATGAAATAGGAATATATTTGATAAATATTGATAACTCTTGGATAGAGTATTATAGAAATCCTAGCTATTATAAGCTTAACAATGGAAAATTTCATTGTTATTACTCAAACAAGCATGAAAAGTATACTTGGATATTCATTCATAGGTCAAATTAGATATGCAATTGGTGGAATAATTATTGTAGACTCAAATGATGGATATGCAAACACAATAACTTATATGTTCTTTTATATCTCTATGAATCTAGAAACTTTTGCTTGTATTGTATTATTTGTTCTACACACCAAACTAATAACATTCAAGATTATACAAGTCTATACATAAAAGATCCTTTTTTGGCCCTCTTTTTAGCTTTATATCTTTGATTCCAAGATCTCGGATTGAATTAGTGTTGACCAAAAAAACTTGCTTAAGTTTGAATGAAAGGCAATCAATTTCTAGGTTTTGATTGATCCCGTTGAAACTTAATCTTTCTTAGCCCTTAGTGCTCATACTACAATTCATTTTAAATTTGCAAAGCGAATTTTGCAATATATTGATAACACTCTCAAGTATAGCCTATCTATTTTTTTTTCATCTTCTTCATTCTTTCTCATAGTTTATTCTAATACTGATTAGGTTGACTACCCAAAAAACACTCATTGATTCACCACTAACTCAGTCATTTATTATGTCAAAACTTTAGTTTCTTAGTCCTCTAGCAAGTAACATATTATCTCTCAGTCCAACACTTAGGTTGAATATCATATTGTTTCATCTATTATGGTTTACGTAGTTTATCTTTGGAATCTTTTTTTTTTTTTTTTGTGATCCAGGGGTTGTCACTTTTTCTCCACTAGTATTGTTTTATAGCAATATGAGTATCACTTGTTCCACCTTTAATCCTATTTATCATGCTCATACAAAGCACTTGGATATTGATTTTTATTTTATATTTGAGAAAGCTTCACATGATACTTTCTTCATTCGATACATTCCTAATGAGAACTAGGTTGTTGATATCTTACCTAAATATCTTTTTATTGCATGTTCTACTAACCTCGGAGACAAGATTAACATTTCCTATCTATGTTTAACTTAAAGAGGCATGTTAGAGTATTTACTGTATATAATTACATTTTCTTATGTATATTTATTTTTATGGTGGCTAGTTATGTTATGCCATATGGCAATTTACTCTCATGTAATCATAATATAAACTCATTTATGCATTATATAAAGGTTAGTTTATAGATATAGAAAAATCCTTTTAAGCAACAACTATTTATGTGTACTGTATGAATTAATGTTGACTAATATAATTGGAAAAATAAATTTGTATTTTCAAATAAATTCAAATTAAATTTCACTAAAAATGGAAGAGATTAATTAAAGCCTAAGAGGGAATTAAGGCTTGCCATGAATTTTGGCAACGATTCTTTTATTGTATTACTTCTTTATTTGTTAAGATTTTCTAGGTTTTGAGGAGTTCTATACAAGTCCAATGCATAATTTGATAAAAATAAGCATAATTTTTTATCCGATTGTTGGATAAAGCTGTGAATTTATCAAAATATTATAAAGGATTAATTATATAGGGTCAGCTGGCTTTGATAACTATTTTTGTTTTTAGATCCAAATTAGGCTTGGAAAGTACTATTTTAGAATTTTCTTTATTTTTCTTGTTTTTGTAATTGTTTTTCCTATTCAGATTATGACTTTTAATTTAGTTAGGATTTTTACTAATTATGACTTTTTTTTCTTGCATTTAAACAACCTTGTAGGGTTTTGTTTTTTAAAGAGAATTTATGCCCAAAAAAAAAGAGATTTTTCTAAACACATTAGAGTTTTCTCTATAATTTTCTCTACAATCAAGTGCTATAACTTTAGACTAGAGAATCCTAGTTTATTTTCTACATTTTAGGAACGTGAGATTTTAAGGATTAAAGAACATTATTCAAGCTATACGCTATGTCATGTTACCATAATAGAATATTAGGGTTATAAAGACTAATCAGTTCATTAGTTGTTATACTCTTACTAGACTTTATTTTCAGTTTTTAAATACTTGTTATTATCGGTGATTAGATATATCAGTTACATCTCTTTGATTTCATATTTTATAGTACTTTAAGACTTGATTAATAAGCCACTCATTAAAAAAGAAATTAAAAAGGGTGGGCATTTTGGAATTGCACCTCAATTTCACTTGAAAATTTGGCTTCGAAAATTGGTGGCTAAAGAGGGAATGTGACATCTTTTTCACCATGCTTCAAAGACGAAGACCTGAAAAGAGAGTGGGGGACTGTGTGTCTAAAGGAATCGGGAAGTGTGTACGATTTTCTTCCGGACTCGAAGACAAGGAATAAAGTGTATCCATTAGTTGAATATATTTAATTATGGCACATTTGCAATTATATTCACAAAACTTGAAGCTTTTAATGATATATATATATATATATATATATATATATATTGCATGGGGATTGTTAGAACTCACAGAAACATTCCCTCGTTTTATCTTCTCTCTCTCTCCATTATTTCATAAAGTTGGAGCTTTATGATTCCCCCTTTGATTCAAAAATGA
>Ga0307517_10011032_pt1 | contig 12562 bp, 9 predicted proteins | sample 23_EM_MG_FD_194515 | JGI IMG/M metagenome (GOLD analysis project Ga0307517, IMG submission 194515) | Populus trichocarpa ectomycorrhiza microbial communities from riparian zone in the Pacific Northwest, United States - 23_EM | ecosystem: Host-associated > Plants > Roots > Unclassified | place...
TTTATATATATTAGATAAACTTGAAAAAAAAATTAATTCATTAATAAATTATTTTCCAGTTTCTTTTCCATAACATAACCAAACACTGGAAAGTGTTTTCCAGTTCATTTTCCATAACACTACCAAACATCGGAATTCACTTTCCCGGAATTCACTTTCCAGGAATTCACTTTCCCCGGAATTCACTTTCCAAAAGGAAACAACTTTCCTGCAAACAAACGGAGCCTAAGAAACAAAAAGAAGGAATTTGTACACCTTTTTTTTAAAAAAAAAAAGAAAAAGAAACGACGTGCAGGTCGGCAGAAGTCCCATCTCTAGCATAGGCAAATGGGTGTGGATTTTCGAAAGCTTTCCAAGGTGGGGTTTGCCCAAATTGGATTTCCTTTACACAGAGGAATCATTACTGTCCACATGGTTTCATCCGCAGACCTCCATGCGTGCTGTGGCCAGGCCAGGGCTTTCCTTTCCCAAGAGAGATTAAGAAAACTCCTTGGGATCGCTTAAATACTATGAACACAATCACAACAATTCCATCTTTTTTCTTGGGATGCAAATGTTATTGTCAAACTTATAAGGGAAATTATGGTCAGCTTAAAAAAATTTTAGGGCACTAAAAAATTAGTAAATTGCTTTCAAAATTCCAATATGTAAGGGCGGCTCCGTGCTCTTTGTGTGGCATATAAATCTCTGTTAGGTGAAGAAACGTTATCTTTCGTTATGATGTTGGAAGTTACACGGAACCCCTTTCATTTGAGGTAGCATGCATGGTAATCATGATGATAGTTGGTGGATGGTCACCCTTTTTTTTTTTTTTCCTCTTCTCTCTCTCTCCCTCCCTTGAATTTCATGCTAACCATTAAAAAAAAATCAAGTTTGTCCTTTTATTTTATGACTTTTCAGGTTTGGCCCTCAATATTTTGATTTTAAGTTTTAATTTGTTTTAAATTTCATCTCTGGATCCATAATGTTGATTTTTTTAAAAAAATTTGATCCTCATTCTTATTCTCTTGATTTTTTTTTTATTCTTTTGTTAATTTGACTTTTCTTTTCAATTTTCCCTTTAATTCAAAATGTTAGGTTTCCATCTCATTTTATTTGAAATTAGATCCTTATTCCCTTAATTGATTTTTTTTCATTTTATATAATTGATTTTTATTATTATTCGACATTTATTTTATTGGGAGCTGGTCTTTGGTGTTTCTATCATTTCCTATGGGTTTTTATTATTATTGTTATTAAGTTGGATTACGGACAATCCAGTCTTTTATATTTTAAAAAATTATTTTCAGAAAAAAATTGTTGGTTTGTGTTACACACGTGCCAATATATGAGGTGGCTCCACACTCTTTCAGAGACATGTGAGCCATTGTCCGGTGGAGGAATGTCAACTTTTCTTATGGCGTTGGAAGCTATGAAGCACCCCTTTCCACTTTTGTTATGGAGTTGGAAGCTATGCACCACCCCCTTCCACTTGGTTCTCATGGTGATAGTTGGTCATCAGCCACCTCTCTCTCTCTCTCTCCCCTCCCCCCTGAATTCCATGCTAGCCGTTAAATAAATCAAGTTTATTCTCTTATTTTTATAACATTTCAGGTTTGGTCCTCAATTTTAGCTATTTTATCAATTTTAATTTGTTTTTAATTTTATCATTTGATCCATAATGTTGATTTTTTTTTTCATATTTAGTCTTCATTCTTATTCTCTTGATTTTTATTTTTTTAAAATCTTTTTATTTTATAAAAGAAAGTTAAAATAACATCATTTTGAAAAAAACAAAGGAAAATAGTTAATGAGTTTTGATTGGGTTAACCACGTAAAGGGTCAACCCAGGTTTTTTTTTTTTTTTTATCATTTTACACTAGGTTAATTCTCCTCAAATTTCTTTTGAAACCTCGCCCGGCCTAAGCCATAGGTCATCCATGTCATAGGTCAAACCACCAAGACGAATCGAGTTTTAAAATGATTTCTTTTTTAGATGAAGTGCTTCTAATTTAGTCACTAGCTAGAGTCATGAGTTTGAAAAATAAACTTCGTTATTTTCTTTGGTTCCCATTCGATCAAGTTATCCTCATCTCATGATCTAGATAGGAGGTTTAGGTGGGTTGCCCAAGTTTTTTTTAGGTTGCTCTTCTTTTCATTTCTTTTTTTTTTAATTCTTTTTCAACTTTATCCTTCAAAATTCTGTTCTTTTTTAAATTAAGCTTCATATTTTTTTGTTTTTTTCCTTCTATTGGGTTATTTCATTTCCATGACCTCACTCACGAGTTTTGGCGACCTCACTCAGATTTGCGGGTTCTTTGTTTTTAAGACTTCTTTTTATTCACTGATTTTTTTTATTTCATCTTTCTACATTTGAATTATTGAGGATTAGCAATCGTTATTTTTCTAATTTTCTTTCTGTGATGTTAATTGTTGGATTTTTCTTTCTTTCTCTATAGTACACTGATAGCAGTTGGGCATTGTTTTTTGTACATTTTAAAAAATTTGATCTGATCCACTGCAAAGCATAATCCATCTATCTAATACATAAATTATATGATAGTCTAGAATATTGATATCAATAAAATGTCAACGTCCAATCAAAAGTTGTCAACCCTTTACATGCTGATTTTTTTTGTTAGAAACATCATATATGCTAGCAACATGCTTAGCCTTCCTAGAAATGAAACTAATTTTAGCACTACATTAAGGTCCATATGTAATAACTCTTATAGTTGTAAGGACTAGACAATCACCAGCAACATATGCGTTGGTTTCTCTACTAGAAAAACTTTTGCACATCTGCTTCACAACTTTTATTTGTAGTCGAAGAACATTGACTTTAACCCTATAAATTCAAGAATTCTCCTTATGCATATGTGAGGCGCATCTTCTGCGGCATGCTTCATTAAAAATCACCTCCAACTTATTAATGATGACACTATTGATGACTTTATCACTATCATTATTGTCATTGTTTATGGTATTATTATCCACTTAATCATCATAAAAAACAAACATCATAAATTGATGGAGAATATCGATCTACATCTATTTCACCATAAATAGGATCACCAACATCTCTATGATACTCATTACGATCAAGAAGTTATCTCATGTACTCATACCTCTAAAATTGGCTATGAATCTATGATCACTCTTCTCGCGATCCTCTAATTTCTCTTCTCCATATATACCAATCGACTGGATAATTATTTAACTTGCCTCTATGATTTTATCATCACTAATTGATTGGTTAGTTTTATAATCCGTCTTTGTATACCTTCTATCAACAACTCTTGAACATCTCTTACAAGAGGGAGAACCTCCTTAACCCCTCTTTCAAGAGCATGTTCTATTATACGACTATCTCTTATAATTATGGTTATTCAAGAGCATATAACAACTAACCACTAAGAATCTTTGGACTCCGATACAAACCGACGTAGACAAAAACAACACAAAATTTTGCTTATTAGGATCAATATACAAAAACTCTAATTCAATATTTCATAACTCAATATTGTTTCTAATCAAAACTCAATATTAAAGATCTTTTAGGATGCTTATATACTAGGAAAAGACCCTAAACAAAACTGAAGAAATAATAAAACAGTTTTATCCGAAATGAAAAAAAAATCCTAAATCAATTAGGAATATTTAACAAATTTCAAACAATAACTTATAAACTTTATTTGAAAGCCTTTACGACTTTGTAACAATAAAATTTTACCTTTAAAGAAAACATATCTTTTAGAATCTATTATAAATATTTTAGCTCAATCAAATTATTGTAACAAGATTTATACATATTAATATAAAACTACACGTTAGAAAAAAAAAATCTTACATCATAACCCCATTTTTAATATGCTTATTAATCATATTTTAAAACAAATTGTAATAGATTTTTTTTTAATGGAGCTTTTGTCTTCCTTTGAAAAATGGGTTTTAAAGTTGATAAAAAAAAAAAAAAAGAGGATATATACAATCACATCAATGGCTTAAAGGAGGAAAGAACGGGCTGGAAAGAAGAAGACTGATAGGAATGAATTTTTATTTTTATTTTTTATTTTTTTTGCCTTCCATACGTTTCGCATCTTTGTTTCTCCATTGCTCGAATATATATCAACATGAATTACATAATAAAATAATGTTGTTCACGTTTCATTGTTTCTTTGTAGTCCCCCACAATGCAGACCAAACTTATCTAGTCTTTCATGGACTTGTACCCGAATAATTTAATCTACGAAAGCTACCCTCCCAGCTCCCCCTCCGTTGTCTGTTAATGTAATTAAACATTATTAGGTAATTTACGAGTATTAATTTTTCGTTCGCATAGAAATAGAATTTATTATGATAACTTTTCATGTATTAATTTCACTATATAATTAATATCTAACAATACCTCTAAAATCCAAAAGAACATGGGATCCATTGAGTAACGAAATGGCTGGCAAAACCCTGTTGTTTCCCACACAAATTAAATGATCTTTGTAATATATATATATATATCGATTAAGCTCATATTATAAATAAATAAAACTATATTTTGGACATTTCAAAGCAATCATACAATTCAGTCTCTAAAGTCCATTTCTGTTTAGTTTTGGTCACTAGCTAATTCTCAGCGACACAACTGACTAGTTACAATTGGTCGGAAATCATCAACTAATGCATTCATAGATGATCAGCACAACTTCTTTCAAGACAACTTGGACAAGATGCATGAGACTAAGCTGTGATTGACGTTTATATATAAATGTTTAGGTTCGATGAAAATTACCTTAAATAAAGGAAATCATCAACTAATGCATTCATAGATGATCAGCACAACTTCTTTCAAGACAACTTGGACAAGATGCATGAGACTAAGCTGTGATTGACGTTGAAACAAGGAAAAGGAGCATGACGTTTATATATAAACGTTTAGGTTCGATGAAACTACCTTAAATAAAGGAAATCCTTGTTTCATATATAAGAAGCAAAATTCAAATAGATTTCGGAATCCTACTAATTAAGCAAAATTATTAACTTATTTTCAGATTCAATCCTCGATTGTGTTTCTTTTCACGTGTTCTACTACAACTTGGGCTTTCCAATTTAAGGAAAAGGGCTAAAACATGCGCTGTGATTTGTAATGAGACTGATCAACAAGAAACAGAGAAAGGATCGTCAAGTTGCAAGTGCAAGGTCAAATATAATTCTCTAGTGATCCTATTTGAGACGTAATTCTTAAATTCTTGATGATAAATTCTTAGTGATTTAGCGTGATAACATTGGATATATACTTAACAAATAGCTCATCTTCATGAAATATGTGCTTTAAGCACTAATTAAATTCACAATTGATTTATACACGTACGTGGACAATTTATCCATGCCCCAAGCTAACATCATGGATGCATGATCGATAATTTTTAGGAAAGGTTTTTGTGAATAATGGGGAGCCTTTTTAGCCTTCATTCCCTTCCTCTTTATTAAACTATCTCCCTCTAAATTGGAGAGGTGATGGAGCGGGGGGGAACTTGAAAAATCTTCAACTCCAATTTACAATTACACCTTTGTTATTTATTTATAAATTAGTCCAAGGACATAAATATAAACTAATATCAAAATCTCTTATTTTGCATTTTTTTTCAATAAAAAATATAATTGTCTTCCAAGCAATATTGGGATTGTTTGTTGAGTTACTTAATTCATGGGATAATCCACAAAAATGAGTGGCTAAGATTTGCTTTCAATTTGTATACGAGAAGCGCTTAAAGGGAAGGAGCTAGGCAATTTCCAAGACATATCAAGCATCCATGTTTGAAATGTCTTTCCTTAATGGGAGCAAAAAGAAAAGTTTAAGCCGTTCTGTATTCAATAAATAAATAAATAAATAAAGGAGTAAAGCATGGAAGGTGGTGAAGAAGGCACGTTGATTTTTTGGGTAAAAATCAGAAAGAAAGTGATCGGGCACCAAAGTGGGTCCAATTCCACTATTAGAGGAGTGATGGCTGAACAAGGAAACCGAACATTCATTATCAAAACTAAAAAACATGTATTACATTACTCTTCCATTTACCTGCGTTAGTAATTTTCTCTCTTTGGCCCCACCCCCACTTCACTAATCTTCCTTGCACCCCTATAAATACCACCACACCTTGGTATCCGAAAGAAGCAAGAAAGAACTAATTAAGCTTTTACTTTGGAGAGAAGCTGCAGAGTGAGTAGAAGAGAGATGGAGTTCCCAGTGATTAGCATGGAGAAGCTAAATGGCGAGGAGAGAGCAGCCACCATGGAAAAGATCAAGGATGCCTGTGAGAACTGGGGCTTCTTTGAGGTATGTCTAAACCTCCTTTTCTTAAAAAATGCTATCTCCCAGCCTTCCAACATTCCTCTTCTTCTAAAAACGGGTGTTTTTTGTTTTGTTTCGAACTCTTTTAGCTATTGAACCATGGCATATCCCATGAGTTCTTGGACACCGTAGAGAGGATGACAAAGGAGCACTACAAGAAATGCATGGAGCAAAGGTTCAAGGAATTGGTGGCAAGCAAAGCCCTTGACGGTGTCCAAACAGAGATCAAAGACTTGGATTGGGAGAGCACCTTCCAGTTACGCCATCTCCCTAAGTCAAACATTGCTGAGATCCCCGATCTCGATGATGAATACAGGTATATATATATTACTATTTAATACATGTATCTTAAGGAATATTTTCATCGACTGTGCTGCAGTTTTTTTCCGTATAAAGAAGGGTCAGAATGTGTCCCTTCAAGGTTTTTTTTTTTTTTTTCCTTCAAAAAAGAAGCTAAAAGGGTCATGATTGGTAGTTAATGGAGGTGTTTGTCTGGTAGTAAATGTTAATCTAAATCATTAGTATAATTATTGCTATCAGAATTGTTAGTTGCTAACGTGTCACCTTGTGACTCAAAAATACAAGTAATCGCGTGGCCTGAAGGGGCGTGATGAGGTATAATACTAATACACCTTGATATTTACCGCAAAAAAAAAATTATTGATACAGGAAGGTGATGAAAGAATTTGCATTGAAGTTGGAGAAACTGGCAGAGGAGCTCCTGGACTTGTTATGTGAGAATCTTGGACTTGAAAAGGGGTACCTCAAAAGGGCTTTCTATGGATCAAACGGTAGTCCAACCTTTGGCACCAAGGTCAGCAATTATCCACCATGCCCCAAACCAGACCTGGTGAAGGGTCTCAGGGCCCACACCGACGCTGGTGGCATCATCTTGCTATTCCAGGATGACAAAGTCAGCGGCCTCCAGCTTCTCAAGGATGGCCAGTGGATTGATGTGCCCCCGATGCGCCACTCCATTGTTGTCAACCTTGGTGACCAACTCGAGGTATATACCCTATAATCTGCCTAAACTACTGTAACCTAGCTAGAATCAAATCTAGCTTACATTTTCTAGCCATACTAAATTCTCTGGATATGTAGGTAATCACCAATGGCAAGTATAAGAGTGTGGAGCACAGAGTGATTGCTCAAACGGATGGCACTAGGATGTCAGTAGCTTCTTTCTATAACCCTGGAAGTGAAGCAGTTATCTATCCAGCACCAGCTTTGGTGGAGAAGGAAGCAGAAGAGAAGAAAAACGTGTACCCAAAATTTGTATTTGATGACTACATGAAGCTGTATGCTGGCCTCAAATTCCAGGCCAAGGAGCCAAGATTTGAAGCCATGAAAGCTGTAGAAACCACTGTCAATCTGGGTCCAATTGCAACTGCTTAATCTTCTTCGAGGAGGATTTGGAGTCGTCTTATTTTTATTTTTTAAGAGTCGTCCAAGGTCTTTCTAGTAGATTCTGTTGCTTCCATAAAGATATCAGTTTCGTGTAGTACCGAGTGTCAATTTGTTCCATGTAGAAAATTACCTTGATTACTATATTATAAATAAACATTATTTCACAGAAATAATTTATATTTTACTGCCCTTTTCCTTCAAGCTATCCTTCTATTCGTGTGTAAAGCCATAAGCTCCTTCCAAGTTCTTCCCTGAGGAAACACAAGAACAATGCAACCTAGCAGTACATTCTGTTACCATAAATAAACCATCAAAGATAACGAATGAGATGCACAAGATGAAGGGTGAAGGGAAAGCAAGCACAAACACATGTGACAGTCACTTTCATAAAAACTTCATTCCATTCGTTAGATTTCATTTCCTAGGCAAGGAGTTACTGTAAGAGTTCATCTTGAACCATACGAAACTCTCAGGTAGTTAAAGAACATATATCTAATGATGTTTCCATCTTATTCAATTTAACCTATAATCTATCAGAAAATGAATGTTAAAATGTTTCAGTTAGCAACTAATTCCGTAAAAAAAGATCAATCGTTTGTATGGATTAAGATGGCTGCAACCCAAATTGCATCAAGGGGAAATCATTATCAATTATAAGGAATCTTTGCTTAATTTATGAGTTGGGTAGAAATTCTTATCCAAGCGATGTTGTGCTCTGCATCTTGCAGAGTAGCAGCACATGCATCACTAAATCGCTTGTGACCATTTCATGGGACAGCCATGGTCTCTTGCCCAAGAAAGCAACCGTCACTACAATCCATTGTATAGTTAAGCCAAAAAAGAAATGGAAAAATCTAGAGTCCACAATGGTTCATGTCCAATGATTGAAGTTTGCCGTAGCTACTATTCGTAATAGAATAAGTTAATGACAAAAGATAATATGATTATTTAAGATAATTATTTATGCTTACCACCCAGCAAGATGACGGTTTAAGTCCCACAAAAAAGCTTCTTTATGTTAAAGGAACTTGAAATCCAGTGGAAAAGCTAGCATGCATCCCTGAGAATAAAGACCACTCTGCACCAAACAAAGCCTCTCTTTTGCTTTTAATCATAACTGGAATCCTCTCAGGTCCACTCTCAAAGACAAAATAAATTCAGAAACATATCAGCGTGTTTTAGTGTCAGCATTATCATTGGGTTTAGGATATGTAATGGGCCTCTCCGACATTAAGGCGCACCATACTACATAGTTTTACGTTCGAGTTTTCTTTACTTGGCATAGTTTAGTCCACGTTATATTGTTATTAACTCTCTATCTTCTTGCTTCGATATTTAGATCGTGCTGTTGTAACTTCTACTAATTGGACAGTGAGCTGTAACTCATTGACATGCTACCTACCATCTCTGTCCATCCACACTTTCTGCGGTACTCGAGTTGGGGGTCCATGAAAACAAAAGATAAGAAACTTGGATAAGTGCAGCGTTTAGATCTTGACTGAATATGAGTAATTCGAGGAAAGTGGTATAGTATCAATTACTTTTACTTCCATAGTTATTATTTTCAGTTTTCTTATAAATTTGAAAGAAACCAAATACAGGTAAAGTAAGCACATTCCTTCAGCAATTTGATAAAGCTCCAATCACCATCGCGTCTTGTCAGATTCTCCCATCATTTATTGTCTCCCAGTAGATAGAAGTTAGAAGCCAGTTTCAAGAATTGCTGCCTATCATACTATTATTGTACTTCTGTTAGGGGCCTGGGTGCAACAGTAGTGCACCAACGAACACATTGCTTCGAAGACGCATGGAGCACTGGTAGCCCGCGCGGACAGTACTGGCAAAATCGACGGTCAGCGTGCAATGACTTGTGTGAGTAAAGAGTTCATGCTGAAAAGAACGTGGAGTTGGGCGACGGATTATCCAAGTCAAGTGGTACTAACAATTGGCTAGTTGATTTATGGGTGGCAAACCAAGGAAGTTACAACATAGATTAGTGGGTGGTTATCGAACAGTTACAAGCGTGATCAGTTGTGAAGGAAAATTGACCAAATCATGGAGGACTTGTTAACTGACGTGGGACATCGCTGGAGGTGTCCTAAAAACCACCAAGTTCATAGGAATATGCGGTGAACTGCCCAAGCATTGTTTGTTTGCTTGTGTGTTCTTCTTGTTTATAACGAGTGAGAGTGTAGAAAACCTCCATCGAGATGTGAAACACCTAGTTCTAAGCAAGCATATTAGCGAATAAATGAGAAAAGGCTGGATCTAGTTGGGGATAGATTGACGCGCAGTGCGTTGAAATTCGAGTAAAAAAATTCACCCCTATTACAGGTGGTATTATAGTGCAATTCTGCCTTGAAGCCTTGAAAGCTTTGTGGCCCAAGTTCGTATGCCATGTAATCACGTGACTATTGAAACAGTTTGAGAGAGACTACAGACACATCTTGAAGGCTTGATAGGGCCTATTACAAAGGACGAAGATTTCTTAATAAATGGTAGGCTAATCATAGCCATGGAAAACACTGAAAAGGCTTAGAGGTAGTACATTGATCTTGCGATAGAAACAAGTCGACGGTTGCAAGTAGTAAATAAAAAAAAAATTCAATCTGGAGGAGGGCAGTAGCAAATACCTCGGGTAGTGTGTGCACTTCAAAACTGAAACTATTAGAGTCCAAAAACCTTTTGGTGAGGGTGAGGAGTTCCAAGAAATTAGAAAACTTGTTATGGGCAGAAGCCAATATTGGTTTACGCGAGTAAGTGGACATTGCTACAATTATAGAAGATGTAAAGTTGTTGTGAAAGACAAGATAGTGTGTTTGTTTTAGCTTTTGTGGTTGAGGTTGTGGTAGGGTACAATCCATTTATGCACAAAACTCAACCACAAAAGCTAATTTTTCTTGCTTTTTGTGGCTTTTTTAGTGGGTCCCACACCCAACCTCCACCTCAAATACAAACACACACATAAAGACGATCTGAATGTTGAATGACGCAAGATTGATATTAGGGAACATACGAAGTAGGAGTTGAAAGAACAATTACTTGAAATCAAATATCAAGAAGAATATTTTTTCATAATTATTTTCATTGGAGATGTCCATGTACATATATAGTAATGGATTAATAATATTGATCCTACAATCAACTTATCTTCCTATAATTAAACCACTAATCCTATAATCAAGCTATAGTAACATTTACATTAGTACTAGAAAAAGCAAGAATCACCGTATAAGGAAAGAATCACAATATTCCAACACAATTCTTGTCAAATAATACTTCTTGACTTGTACACGAAGACTTGAAGAAGTTGAAGCAAGACAAGTATGTGCAAGAATATATAAATAATGAGTTTAGTTCTCTATTTGATATTGAGAACATGTCTTAAGAAGTTAGGTTGTTTAACTTTCTATCAGGACTCCAAGTGTAGGCACAAGTGAAGTTGAGAAGATAAAAGGTGAAGAATCTATCTTCTTCTATTGCATCTGCTAATGGGTTGGTGGATTTCAAGAAAACTAATAGAGAGAGATGTTATAACCTTCTCAAAGTCCTAGGCAAGATAAAAGGAGTAAAAGAAAAGGAAGTTTGGTGGGGGTGGTTCCAAACCTATTACTGACAAAGAAAAGGCTAAATAGTCAGGGGTGTACAAAAAGAATGTCAAGTCAAACACAAGAAGTTTATTTTTGGTGTACCACACTACATAAAGGAATGTTCTAAGAAGGAGAAACCCAATGCCATCTTAGTTTAATGATAGTGATCAAGAGGAAGTAGTCATACACATTAAACCAATACATGTATTAAATTGTTTATTAGTTAAGCAAGGGAATTCAATTAAGGTGCCCAACCTTGTTAAGTATGATTTGATACAGATTGATGCATTAAGCAAGGAAAATTGATGCTTTCACACTTTGATGTATGTAAGGATCAAGGTAAATAACAAAAATGTTATTGCTATGTTAGACTTAGGTGCAACACATTCTTTTATGGCCAACAAATTAGTAAGAGAGCTTGACTTGTGGTTGAGTAATAGTCACACTATCATGAAGATAATTGTAAACCCATGGCCTAAAATTGGTAAATCAATGTTAGAAATGGTAAATTTTCGATTGAGAAATGATAATTAGGAAGGAAAGTTGTTATATATAAAGATAATAAACTTTTAGAAATTTGACTTAAAATTTGGACGAAATAAAGCAATAAATCGATACGCCGAATTTTAACCCAATGACGAAACATGTAAATTCCCTAAATGGATGAAATAATTATCTAAAAGGAAATTTATATACATTGGGAAGAAAAACGATGATAATAATAATAATAGAGTGGTATTCTAAGAAGAAAAATAATGTATGATTTTACGTGCAAAAACGTTGATTTTCAATAATAAGTCTCGTGTATAATCATGCTATTTTGATCGAAAGTGGTGAAAACTTTGAGCAAATTTTATGATGGTACTGTATGGGAGTCTTTGATGAATTAGTTTAAAAATAATGATGGTGTAAGTAAATAAAATGGCATGCAAAATTCATATTTTTGGTGTAAAATTATCCAACGTCTAATTCTATGGTATCAATCATTTATTTTAATTTGACCGTTGGATCAAGTTAAAGTCTTACAAGTAGCTTTTGACACATTATTCTAACTTTGGTTAAATTTTTAGGTCAACTGGGGTCCGTAAAGGCCTCATAAAAATATCAACATACCCTGATTTGATGAAAGGAACATATAAATATTTATAAAGGGCATTGTGATCTTTTCACACACACACACATATATATATATAAAGTCAAAAGGGGAAGGGGAGAGGGAGAGGGAGAGGGAGATCAAATTTTG
>Ga0307517_10011034_pt1 | contig 12560 bp, 14 predicted proteins | sample 23_EM_MG_FD_194515 | JGI IMG/M metagenome (GOLD analysis project Ga0307517, IMG submission 194515) | Populus trichocarpa ectomycorrhiza microbial communities from riparian zone in the Pacific Northwest, United States - 23_EM | ecosystem: Host-associated > Plants > Roots > Unclassified | place...
GAGTCCACCAGGGCTTGGAGTGGTGGGAAGGCCTGGATACCGGCGTATGTTCCTTGAGGAGGGCTACCAGACGGTCCAGGGATTCCGACATCCATTCGTCCAGTTGTAGGGGGGTGGGGCATGGGGGTGCGGGAGGGACTTTGAAGCCCTTAACGATTGGGTCCAAGGTTTCCCAGTCCGTGTCCGCCCAACGTGGGCGCGGGGGTTTCCGGTTCAGGGAAGGTGGTGCGAGGGTTATTGTTATCGGAACGTGGTCGGAGCCTGTCGAGGGGAGGGAGGCTTCCCAACTCTTAATTAGGGGGAGGAGGGGGGGGTTTGCGAAGGCGAGGTCTATTACCGAGGGGCGTGCGGTGCCCACCAAGGGGAACCTCGTGTACTCACCTGGGGGGTTGAGGAGGGCGAAACCGGACTCTGCCGCTTTCTCATAGTAGGGGGTTGACGACGAGATCTCCCGGTGCGAGAAGTGTCGTAGGGGGTCAGAAAGGGGGTTGTGGATGTTGAGGTCCCCTACAACCAAGAGGGGGAACCCCAGATCGGGGAAGAGGATTTCCGGTGAAACGGAGTAGACTCTGTGATCCAGAGTATTGGTGGAGTAGGCGTTGATAACCCTGAATGAGTGGAAGGCGGTGCCGAAAAGAGGTCCATCGGAGGAGACGTCGAGGGCGAGGACGTCATCCACCCCCTTAAACCTCGGGAGCACCGTGTAGTTGGAAAGAAAAGACATGTGAACGTAGGCAGCCACCCGTGGCTTCCTAGTCCTATCTCTTGGTCGGAACCATGCACCTTATATAGGCATCTTCTCACAACCCTAACCCTGGTGACTCGTCATCATCGCATAGCATAGCCCCCATGACTCATAATTAGTCATGGTGCGAAAGCCATCAGCTGATTCTTACAAATCAACTGCGCACCTTCCCTTTCCTCGATCCAAACCCATAAACTCGATCACGCGCTCGAATGAGTCGCATGCGTGAAACCCATGACTCGTAATCTGAGTCATGTGCGAAATCATTACATCGTATGACGTCACAATCGTGACGTCATGAAACCATTAACCAATCATAATCGACCAATGACTCGCAAGTGCGCAGTCATGTGACAACTATGAGTCAAATGACGTCATAGTGCAAAAACCCAACATACCTTATGACTAATAAATATTAGTCATGTGAAATCTGCCTTGCTTAGTCACGATTTGTGACATCTGGCTTTACAATAAAATACTTAACTAAAGCGAGAGACACCCTATTGTGATAACCAACGATCCTCGAGAGAACTTATTGAGTGAAGCTTTCAGGCTTAACAATATTAAGTTTTACTGCTTAATTCTACTTTGATTATCTTCATCTTTATATTTTTGATCCTTACTTCTACGTTGAGTCTTGGTGCGGTCGCAATCTTAGGATCCGTCTTCCTACACAGTGCCCCCGTTACAATAGTAGGGCTCTTAGATGTTGATAGGACCACTTTATATGGCACGAAATAGGCCACTCACGGAGAAGAGGTGTCCGAACCTCCTGTAACTATCAGGGGATATTTCTAACTCCGCCATGTGGCCCCAGTGTTGGTGCAGCGCGACAGGACGGTGTGGCTATGTAGTTGTATGCTTTCTAGTATAGTGAGATCTATAGGAATACTCCCACAACACTGTATGAGTTGTGGCCATCCAACTAACCAGAAGCTGTTTGCAGGATATATAAGGGGTGTGAGGGTGACCGCCTCCTGGGGTACCACGTGGATAATACCTGGGAACCACCTACCGGCATACATTGACCTCCGGCTAGTAGTATGGTTAACAGTGATGAGCTTGGGCTTGACCAGAAAAGGTGTAAGGCTTTGAGGACAACCACCCCAATACCAGTCTCAGGGTACCCTGTGAACTGTAGGATTACTATGGGTTATTAGTGGACTCTAGATGTGTGAGTCTTGTCATGATTTAAGAGAGTCCCGCATGGTTGGCTGTGGGTAGCGCCCATGCAGTCAAGCAGCAGGAGATTTCTTATCGTGGAAGCATGCCGTCATGTTTACAAGATTTGTAGAGCCAAGTAGATTTGCCGATGGACTGCGTAGCTTGTATAGACGAGACCACCGCTGGGCCAGTAAGTTTAAATAGATATTATCTCTGCCGTGGGCATGTCGGTCGGCCACTGGAATCCTACCAATAGGAGTGAGCTTTCTCTCATGCAGATGTGGTTGGAGAGACATCACCAGAAGCACTTCCTATTTGTGGAGGAAGTTAATATCCCAGCGGTCCTACTGCCTCCCAGTGTTCGTTCACTTTAGACAGGTGAGTTGTGCAGCCCTGAGGTGATCACAGTACTCGCGAAAGGTCAGAAATGTTAACTTGTGTCCTCTGGCTTTACATTATTCTACTTAACTCAAGTGAGAGACACCCTATTCTGATAACCAAGAATCCTCGAGAGAAGTTATGGAGTGACGCTTTCAGGCTTAATGATATTAAGTTTTGCCGCTGGATTCTACTTTGAAAAAATCTTTATCTTTATTTTGATCCTTACTTCTACTCTGAGTCTTCGGTGATGTCGCAATCTTAGGATCCGTCTTCCTCCCGAGTCCCCCTGTTACAGTATATCGTTACATGCACTTGCTTAACTCTCTTCTGAGAATTGTTCATTGCCGACGCCTACTGGTGACATTGTTTGAATACTAGTCGCTTGTCTGGTACAAGAAGTATCAGGTGGAAAGACCAATGACTACCTCATTGGCTATGCACTGTTCCCGTTCCAATCACAGCTCAAACCAGGGTTTCCAAGATCTCTCCATGTTCAATACCTATGCGGACTTGATGGGATTGGGATGGACCCTGGTGGCATGTTTGTTGGAGTACGAACCCACTTCTATTGCAGAGGAGTTAGTGGAGGTGGTCATCGAGGACCAATGTACACTCTTAGCTACCTTAACGTGAGATAACACTGTGAGGCAAAGAGTGCCGGAATAGCGTCGGAGCAATGTCACATTTCAAACCTTTGTCCGAGACATATTCGAGCCCTATCTTCTGAAGGAAGTGGGCAAACAATTCCACGAGGCCCAAGGCCAGCTGGAAAACTTCGTCCACGAGAAGCAATTGATATTTCAAGAAGAAATGGTTTGTAGTGCAAATGCATGGATGGGTGAACAGCAGCAAGCATTCTGTTGCAAGCCATGTCGGTGCAGATTATAAAGTGAAGAGTAGCAGCCTGCGAACAAGCCCAATGGGAAAACTATGCCCTTGACCTCGAAAATGATGTTATGATGAGAGCAGCTCCCCCGTTGCCTTTGGTGCAAGCACCCCCTATGGACTATGCGGCGGGATTGGAAAAGTATAGGGTTGACGCAAGATATGAGTCCTTTCTGCCCGAGCTTGCATCGTAATATATGCGCCAGCAAATGCAGCTTGCTGCCCAACACCCGTAGTTTAGGGAGCACCAGCAGCTGCTTGCTCAGTCTGCATCAGGGGTATCCCCGTTCGAAACCACTATTGAACAAGCACTCAGTTTGAGAGGCCAAACCCCTGCTGCTGTTACTGGCCTGGGAAAGGCACAGGAGCTACTGAAGGTTAGCAAGGAAGGCAGGACTGGCGCTGGTTCTGGTCACGTTTCACCTCAACCAGCAACCCCTAATACCAATCCTCTGGCGGCTGCCCTGCTGGTAGTTGACCCAAGAACTCCTAGGATAGTGGTAGAAGACAAACGTCCTTATGCACTCACTGCGTCAACTCCTTTGTCAGCGACACCTCATAACCCAATAGCCTTTACTCTGCCAATGAGTTCTGTGGCTCTAGCAAAATGTGCAGGTAATGCAGGATGGGGCGGGTTTCCGGGACCAGCAGCGCAGTTGGCTACGGCTTATTGTTCTGCTGGTTGTAGGATCTATGGACAGGGAAGTGAACTCACATGGCCTCATCGGGTACTTTGTCTATGAAGCGAGGGTGAACTTATTGTACTTCCCCCAAGTCCTGAGCCACGACCTGCGAAGTTTAAAAAGATCCATTGCCCCTATTGTATGCATTAACGCATATAGCATTGGACGATTGTTGGTATTTGAATAAGAAATTCCTACCCCGACAGAATACCACCAACCGACCTCCTCTATCTTCAACTATGTCAGTGCCCTGTTCAGATAGAATTGATGAAGATAGTGAGAGAGGTTCCAGGTTTAGTGGGTATGACAGGCCTAGGTCTACTCGAGGTAGAATACCGAAGGTAAGGGAGGAGGGGGAGGTAGAATTCAGCCTAGTGGTGGTAATGCTGCTGATGGAGGAGACCAGGGTAATTCCGACCCCTCTTCCAATAGTGACAACTCCAACTACCTGCCTTTTGATCCTCGCAAAATTCAGGGAACTCGCAGATATTACTGGGATGATACATTGAAGGTGAAGTATGATAAATGGTTAAGACGACTTCTTGAGTGTTGTATGAGGCAACAGAAGGACAAGAGATTAGCTCACAAGCCCAAAAAGGCCGACCGACTTGGGGTAGACCCTTTTGATGGTAACCCTGAGGAGATCCAACGTTTCATACAAGATGTCGAGATCAAGCTGAATTATTTTAGAGAATCTGTTGTAGATGACATGGATAAGATCAGTGTCGTTATTCCTCTTCTCAGAGCCGGAGCCCCAAACTGGTACCACAGCATCCATGTTCATATCAAGGAAGATGTAGCCATCTGTAACAAAAGGCCGTTTGACACTAATAATGTTCTCCAAACATGGGAAGGCATTCCCAATCGTTTGGTATCCAGTTTGGGTGGGCACTGGGATCAGAGATCGCACTCTTCGAGAATGTAATGGTTTATCCATGCAGCCAGGAAAGATGGATCTATTCGTGGATGAACTCATTGGGCTGGGAAATGAGTTAAAATATTGTGGGGACTATGTGAAGAATAAAGCTCACGTTAGGATGACTACTGATCTCCGTAATGCATGGGCTATGAAAACTCCACACCCCGAAGACTATGTTGACTATTTAAACCGCCTTGGAAATACAGGTCACCAGCTAGAAGATGTCACTTCTTTCAACCATACGGTTGTCAGGACAAAAGACTCTTCTCATCGTGACAAGAGTGACGATAGGTATACATCCACAGAGAGGTAGAGAAAAGAGAGGAAAGGTTTGGGCCCCTTGCGATCTCAAACCCCGCAAGCGAGTGCTGCAGTCTTCCTGACCGCAAGAATCACAACATGCAAAAGGGTATAAAGATTTAGCGGAAACTCTGATCGATCGTTGCAAATGGTTGAACCAATGCTCACACTGTGGAGATCTGAATCACTTCTGGTGCAAATGTCTTGCTGCCACTCCGGTTGTTGCCATGGCCAAGCTTAATCGTAAGTGAACCTTGAACGAGGCGGGACACCAGGAACCTGGTCCGATCCCGAAAGCTAGGTGCATTGAGGCTCCTCCCAGTGCTGTTAAAAGAGTTGAAGCAGAAATCCGCGGATTGGCTTCGGAAATACTGGAAGTGGATACCGATGCGTCGGACCAGGTAAGTTCCCGCCTCTATCCTCTAGTCTTAGAAAAGCACTGACTCCGAGTCCAAGCCCAGCTGGCATGAAGGATGGAGATGAAGGATGTGGACTGTATATTCCTCCCTCGGGGGACCTACAAGCAGAAACCTCCATGGACTATAGGAATGACTGTGTGGACTGATTTTCTTGTGGAGGTTTTGGGAAATGGTTACACCTCGTTCTTTGGAGTTTATGTTGATTTCATTTCTTATCTGATTGTGCGAAAGTTTGCTTTATTTGATAAGGAGGGAAATCGTGTTGGGTTTTTGGGTTTTGAGTTATAAAGGTTATTGCTTGATTTCGTCGGGCTGGACTTGGCTTAGCAATTGAAGTTATTCTGCAAGTTTACCTGAGGAGGGTTAAGGACCCGAAATCATGCTGGCGTGATAGTGAACCTCCAAGTTATTTGAAACCCCGTATTTGTACCCATCTGATAACTACTTACGACCCGCTGTGGCTCCTCTTGTGTCTGAAGGCAAGAGATATTGAGTAGTAATCCCTAGAAAACACCACTACCCAGCTGATACTAACCAACAATGTTGAGCGACAAGAGACCCACTAAGCGGTTGAGGCTTGCAGGCCCTCCGCCACATACTAGGTCTATATATGTGAATGTGAGACTCCAGTGGAACCACCATGGGAAGAAACAAAGCGAAGAGACTCTTTTATTGGTGGATAGTGGCTGTACAGGCGCAGTACTAAGTAGCACTTGGGTTGCCAATGCCCAGCTACCATGTATACAACGAGAAACCCCGACTCCTATATCTGATGCCAGTGGGAATCACATCCCTGGTTCTGGTGTCCACTCTACCAAGACTGTTGATATGTCTATTGGAGATCAGACCAATAAGATAAGATTTGAGCTTGCCGATATGCCATCAGGACACGTGGAAGGTTATCTACCAATGGCATGGCTAAAAGACCACAACCCAGATATCAACTGGGAAAGGGGAAGTCTGAAGTGGCGCTCAGACTATTGTAAAACCCATTGTCTCTAAAGCAAGAGTCACATAGAGTTTATCCCATGCGAAGAACTCTTAGCTGAGGATCCCAATAACATGTTTGTATGTGGGATGCCTCTTTGAACTGGTGAAGATGGAGAAGACATGAAGCTTAAGTGGCTACCGGAATACCAGGATTACGCAGAGATATTCAGCGAAGAAAATATCAATGTTTTCCCAAAGTATAGAGAGTATGACAACCACATTGACTTGGTTCCAGGCTCTGACTTGTCCAAAAACGATATATACCTGCTTACTGTGAGAGAGCTACAGGTATTACAAGAGTATATGAATGAGCCTGAGATGGAACAGTCCGGCAAGATCTGGCCATCATCCTCTCCAATTGGTGCTCCTATCCTGTTCGTGCTGAAGCCTGATGGCACACTTCGGTTATGTGTTGATAACCGAGTGTTAAATAAGATTACTATAAAAAATAAGTATCTATTACTACCCTTGATGAACGAGCCATGTTGTAGGCCCAGAAAAGCCACAATGTTCACCAAGTTGGACCTGAAGAATGGCTATTACCTCATCGGCATGGCGGAAGGAGAAGAGTGGAAGGCAGCTTTCAAAAGTCAGTATGGCTTATACGAATATACTGTCATGCCTTGTGGACTTTGTAACCCACCATCAACTTTCCAAGAGATAATCAATGATGGATTCCGTGACATGTTGGATGTAGGGTTATCGCCTATATGAATGATATCCTAATCTATTCTGAGACCATAGACCAACATGTTGCGATGGTCAGGAAAGTGATGGATAGGCTGCAGCAGGTAGGCCTAAGTGTCAGCATAGCAAAGTCAACCTTCAATGCGAGAGAACTAGAATTTCTTGGATACAGGATCTCTGACCATGGAATATGAATGACAACCAAGAAGGTTGAGAAGATCATAGCGTGGTTACTGCCACACAAGGTCATTGATATGCGATGGGTTATGGGCTTTGCCAATTTTTACCGTTGGTTCATTAAGAGATTTAGTAAAATAGCCAAACCTTTAACCGACCTAATAAAGAATGGCATCAAGTGAAATTGGACCAATGCTTGTCAGAGGGAATTTGAAGCTTTCATGACTGGTCCTATATTGACTCACTTTAATGAAACCCATCCAACCAAGTTAGAAACCGATGCTGGGGACTTTGCCCTGGTACCTGTTTTATCACATCTATGTGAAGATGAGCGATGGTACCCAGTTGCCTTGCATAGCAGAAAGTTCACCCCTGCACAAGTAAGCTATGATGTTCACGATAAAGAAATGACAGCGATAGTTGCTGCATTTCGAGAATGAGAATATATGTTGAGGTCTGTAGAAGATCAGATAATGGTCTATACTGATCATAGGAATTTGGAGTATGATACTTCAATATTACCAAGATGCTGAACAGAAGGCAGGATCGCTGGACTGAATTCCTACAATCATTCAATTTCAAGGTGGTTTACGGTGAGGGAAGGCTAAATGAATAGGCCGATGCATTGTCTAGGCATAGGGACTGCCACCCTGAAGGGGGGAGTAATTCTGATCCTTACAGTTTTTTCCGTGGGTATCAGTATGGTGGCCAGGAGCGAAACATCTTGGGACCACAGGTGTTGCAGTTCTGCCAAGGATTTCGGCTACAGTCCGCGTTTAGGGCAGCTCTACCCAAGGCAGCTGACCAGGGCCCAACCTACTTAGATAGATTCAAGTCTGTACTTAAGGGTGAGAAAAATGTTGATACAAGTTTAAGGATTATCAAGGATTTACATTGTTATAAAAACAGGTGGTATATCTGAAAGGACAACACCTTAAAGCGAATAATCATGGAGGCTGAACAGGATTCACGCATGGCTGGACACTTCGGAACCTACAAGACTATTGGTAGGGTTAGGGCAAACTTCTATTGGCCAAAAATGGATGAACAGATTACAGAGTATGTTCGCTCATGCGACATATGTCAATATAATAAGGTTATCCAGCATAAGAAGTATGGGCTTTGGGAGCCGATAGATGTTCCTATGAGACCGTAGACCTCCATATCCATGGGCTTCATTGTGGGGTTACCCAAATCAAAAGGGTATAAGAAAATATGAGTGATCGTGGAGAGGTTCTCAAAGATGGCACATTTTATCCCCCTCAAGACGGAAGAACACATCAAGAAACTGGCTCTAATTTTTCTGAAGGAAATCTGGTATCTTCAGGGGCCTCCAGAAACAATTATCTCCGACTGTGATACCTGGTTCACATCCAAGTTTTGGATGAGCCTAATTCAACTGTTGCAAGTCATATTAAATGTCTCCATAGCGTTAAATCTAGAGACTGATGGGTAAACTGAATGAGTCAATCAGACACAGGAATAGTAGTTGCGTAGTTACTGTTCATATCAGCAGGATGACTGGGTATCATTGCTCCCATTGGCGGAGTACGCCTATAACATTTCGCTGTCAGAATCTGTTAAGGCAAGTCCATTTGAAATCAATTACAGATTTACCCCTTAGACACAATGGTGGGGGATGGTGTCAGATAATCAAGGGATACACCCAAATAGTGAGCTCATGGTAAAGCATTGGGAAGGGACCTGGCAAGAGATCTGAGAGCCATTACAACGGGCACAAGAGGGACAAAGGAAGTGGCATGATCAAAAACAACAGCCTTCTCCTGAATATGTCACACTAGAGGATGTCAGCCAAGGCAGGGCAAAGAAGACAGGCCGCATGATGTTGAATCGAAAAAACATTCGCATAAAGAGGCCTATGGAAAGGCTGGACTATAAAATATTTGGATCATTCGTGGTAAAGCGGAAAATTTGATCTAGGGCCGATGAGTTGGAATTGCCAGCAAGGTGGAAAATCCATCCTGTGTTCAATGTCGAGCTATTAGAACTCTATGGCGAGGATCCTGTAGGGAGACCACATTTGGCGATGCCCGCACCAGAAATTGTTGATAGTAAGCCCAGTTACATTGTCTCGGAGGTAGTAGACAGCCCATGGTATGGAAATCCTGTCAAAGTTGCCACATCGCTTTGTGCAATACTGAGTTGCTTGGAAAGGGTACGGACCAGAAGAGAACTCCTGGGAACTGTTCGAGATGTTAGACAGTACTGCTATGCAGACTGTGGTGAACTTTCAGAAAAGGTATCCGTCTAAACCAGGAGACCATAGGGTTGTTGACGCACCTATATATGGAATGAGAAGAAGACCCTAAGATCTGAGGACAGATCTAGAGAAGACGGGAGTGGTGTAATGACCCTAGAGATAGGTAGCTACAGTGGACCAGACTCAAGCCCATATGGTATACACAGAGGTAACCAGATTGAGGATAGACCAGTATACTTAGTATACTAGCGATAGGCATGAGGTGGTACAAGGATCTACAAAGTGACTTGGTGACATAGGGTTAGACAGGGTAACCTTCGGAGAGCATGTTCGCGAAAGTTTAACGATACACAGTAAATGTTGTACAGGTCTCCAGGGCAACATTATATGTCACCGTGCGGACTCCGGAAGGGAATAAAGACATAAGGGGCTAAAGTTATCCTATATTGGAAACATGATTACCCTACCATGGGGACCCAGTTACCCTACTGAGGTACCCCAGTTACCCTACCTTCACGGAGAAAGTTGTCTGCGGACTTAGGGGAAAGTTATCCCACTATAGAGGGGCTCTTACATGTTGATAGGACCACTTCATATGGCACGAAACACGCTACTGACGAAGCAGGAGTTGTCTGAACCTCCTGTAACCTTCAGGGGATACTCCTAACACCCCTCTGCGGCCCCAGCGTTGGTACGGCGCAACAGGACTGTGCGGCTGTGTAGCTTTGTGCCTCCTAGTAACATGCTGTATGAGTTGTGGCTGTCCAACCAACCAGAAGCTGTTCGCAGGATATATAATGGGTGTGAGGGTGACCCCCTCCTGGGGCGCCACATGGATAACTCCTGAGGACCACGTACGGGCATACATTGACCTCCGGATAGTAGTATGGTTAACAGGAGAGGGCTTGGGGCTGACCACGGAAGCTTCGAGGCTTCCAGGACAACCACCCCAATGCCAGTCCCAGGGTACCTTGTGGACTGTACCATTACTCTGGGTTATTAGTGGACTCTAGAGATGTGAGTCTTGTCATGATTTAAGAGGATCCCACATGGTGGGCTGTGGGTAGAGCCCATGCAGTCAAGCAGCAGGAGATTTCTTATCGTGGGGGCTGGCAGTCAGGTTTAGAAGCTTAATAGAGGCAAGTAGATTTGCTGATGGACTACGTAGCTTGTATAGACGAAACCACCTCTGGGCCAGTGAGTTCCAATGCGTATTATCTCTATGGTGGACATGTTGGTCGGCCACTAACATGGTACCAATACGAATGAGCTTTCGCTCAGGCACATGTAATTGGAGAGACATCACCGGAAGCACTTCCTATTTGTGGAGATAGTTAATATCCGAGCGGTCCGACTGCCTCCAAGTGTTCGTTTACTGGCTTTACATTATTCTACTTAACTAAAGTGAGAGACACCCTATGCCGATAACCAAGGATTCTCGAGAGAACTTATTGAGTGAAGCTTTAAGGCTTAAAGATATTAAGTTTTAACCCTTGATTCTACTTTGAATTATCTTTATATTTATTTTGATCCTTACTTCTACTTTGTGTCTTCGTTGTGGTCGCAATCTTAGGATCCGTCTTCCTACAGAGTGCCCCCGTTACAGAGATAGGGCCTTGGCTGCCTTGGACACTAAGAGACGTCACGGTAAGCGATGTCTCTGGGCACATACCTGTGAGGCCTAAAACGCTACTTCAGGGGGTGCTGCAAATCACCCGTGACAATCAAGACCCAGAACCTCTCATGATCTTTTATGACAACCTACGTTCTATATCTTTACCCGCTGTTATTGGCAAAGTGCCTTCGTTATCTATCTCACACTCCACTATCCAAGCTATATAGATTCAGATCAACAGCACGATGTCGCGGTACATCCTAAGTCGCATTCTATACTTGTACTTCCCCTACGGCTCACTGCCAGTGAGATGTACAGCGCCGCGGGAATCTATATAAAGACCCCTCTGACCCTTCCCTTGCTCACGCTCCGCGCCCTCTACACCTCCAGTCATTGAAATTACAACTCCACGTCGTTCAGTGCACGATCCCCCCTCGCCCCCTAACTTCTCCTGCCTTTCAGGCTTCGCGTCCCTGATCCCCCATCGTCACGATGGATGACCTCCCTCCTGTCCCCTCCTCGGCGGCTCCCTCTCGGGCTTCGTCGAGACAGTCTTCTTCACCGGACCTCAGCGAGTCCCACCTCTACATCCGCGACTTTGTCCGCGAGACACGCCAACGTCTTAGCTTCACTTCAGTCCAACTTCCTATCCTCAACGATACCCAACTCTCCGAACTCTCTGATGGCGAGACCATCCTCCTCCCCCTCTGCTGCTCGGCCTTGAACGCGCTTGCCTCCATGACGCGTCAGCTGGACACCATAACAACCCAATTGGGTACCCTGCAGGGTATCGTTGCAACCCTCCCAACCACTGCGGCCTTGGACTGCAAGCTCTCCCCTGTCCAAGCGTCCCTGCGTGACCTGTCACAAAGGGTGTCTGCTGCCCCCCATCCACAAGCGCCTGCCCCCACTCGGCCGTCTGTTCTCCCGACTGGTACCACCACACTCCCCATGCCTCCGCCTCCGCCTCCCCAGGTTAGGACCAAGACCCGTGCCCCCCCCCCGAATAGGTCAACCCCCTCGTCCTTCGATCCGGACATACCCCGGTATGACCCGGACACCCGCTCCTTTTACGGTACCCCCCGGGCTTATGCGGAGAAGTTCCCTGATTCATGGGAAGCCAACGCGTTTCGTGAGGGAAAGTACCCCGACCCCCCCACGTTCATTGCGGGCCATCTCGCCCCTGATTGCCCCAAGACCCAACCGTCGTACGCCCAGGCTGCCACTGCCAGCGCCCCAAAGGGCAAGAAGAATAAGAGCTCTCTCACGGCTGCCAAAGTCGCGTCAGCCAGCAACGCCGTCTCTGTCCCCCAAAGACCAAAGTCGCTCCCGACCGCCGAGAGAAGATTCTACGCTCCCCGTTCCTCCCCCTCC
>Ga0307517_10011035_pt1 | contig 12560 bp, 3 predicted proteins | sample 23_EM_MG_FD_194515 | JGI IMG/M metagenome (GOLD analysis project Ga0307517, IMG submission 194515) | Populus trichocarpa ectomycorrhiza microbial communities from riparian zone in the Pacific Northwest, United States - 23_EM | ecosystem: Host-associated > Plants > Roots > Unclassified | place...
TTGACAAGGAGGAGGTTTCCCCTATGCCATTTGGTTGTTAGGTGTTGAAAAGAGTATGAAAATGACGAGCGTACCTTATAGGACTAACCATAGGACCTGGAAGCCTGGCAACACATCCCACCTCCTCCTACCGCAAATTTAACCCCAACGCGACAGCCGATCAGTGCAGTCTTTGGTGCGTCGAAGTCACCTTTATGTAACGGTCAATTTGAGGCATGAAACATAGGACACGAAGATGGACTCACCGATAGAACCAACCCCCTCCCCATACTCCGAATTTCTCGACAACGCGACAGCCAATCAACGCGGCCTTTAGTGTGTCGAAATTGTCTCTATATGGTGGTCAGATTGAGATAAAAAAACGTAGGAAAGAATAAGGACTTACCGATAGGACCTGGCAGCCCGACATATCTCCCTCCCCTACCACAAATTTCGCCACAAGTAACCGCCGATTGGGCGGGGTCTTTGGTGCGTCGGAATCGCCCCTAAGTATGTGCGGTCAAATTCAGTCATAAAACGTACGAAATGAATAAGGAAGACCTGGCGGCCCAACATATTCCACCTCCCCTACCGCAAATATCTTCACAAGTAACCACCCAATCAGTGGGGTGTTTGGTGTGTCGGAATCGTCTCTATGTGGTGGTCAAATTGAGTCATAAAATGTACGAAACGAATAAGGACTTACCAATAGGAACTGGCAGCCCAACATCAAACCCCCTCCCCCTAATTTCTCAATGACTAATCGGTCGATCCGCGGGGTCTTTGGTGAGTCGGAATCGTCTCTATGTGACGGTTGATTTTAGGGTAGAAACGTAGGAAAAGGCCAGGAACTTACTGAGATGTTCATTGAACATTTTGCTTGATGTACAAGTCGAAATGTAAGTAATCGAGATCGTTCCCTAATGCCTATCGATATTTGTTTCCGGGTTCGCTAGCAGACCCGGGCAGAAATAATGTTAGGACCAGTACTCGCCGTCGAATACGAAACACTGGAATCGGCACTCGAACTCGAAAATTGCTGCTGTAAGAGCCAACAGGGCATGTGGAGGAGGCGGCGGCGTCGAGAGCATATTATCATGATGAGATGAGATGTTGGACGATGTGGACCTTGAAGTTCAAAAGTTGTCATCAACTTGGCGGCTTGGGACTGATAGAGGGTGCTGTCGGTTGCAACGGCCACTGCGAGATTCAGGGAATTGCGAGACAAGTGTCCTGAGAGACCATTCAGGAGTGTGACAGAGGAAACATATACACGGACTGTACCTAAATCCTCCAGCAGCTACACTCAGCCCAAACCACTGAGAGACGTCTGTACCCAGCTCCTTCCCAGCGAGAGCCATCCAATGAATACTAAAAGGAGCCTTGGGCGAAGGCGTATCGAAAACCAAGTAAGGATCTGCACATATGTAGTGTAATCTGCCATCTGTACAGGGCAGGGTGGTCGTCTCCAGTCTAGTAAAAAAAAAGATCAGGAAAAGGGGTGGATATGAAAAAATGGGACATCACCGCGACCGAGATGGGAATGAACAAGGGCAATGATTGGCGAGTAAACTGTGGTCTAAGGTCTTCTAGCAATTCTCGACACCTTCGATGGATGACTCGAAAAGTTGATACCTAGTATTAGGTTTCTTGTCTCGACATAAAGGTTATCGAAACAAAGACAACATGACAAATACACCATTATCATAGATCCAATCTAGATTAGAAGTGCGAGGGCCATGGGTCAACCGATGTGAAGGCTTTCGGAGTAAATCAGTGTTCAGGTTCTTTCAAGTAGTCGTTTCCTTACCTCTCCCGTCCATCCTTCACAGTATCCCTGCATTTATCCCTGCCTCTCTCAACTTCCAATAGTTCGCGCATGGTCCCACTTTGAACTCATAGCAGTTCGCCATCGGCGAACATTCTCTTGCGATCATGTAGGCTCTTCCAAGACTGAATGCCATCGTAGTATACAATCGTCGCACATACGGGTCGTAGCATATCTCCTCCCAAGTGTGTTCGTACTCCAACTGCAAATTTCATTACTCCTGCCAAGACAGTCTGCAAACACAAAACTTACTAATATCGACAGTAATCCTTCCAGTAATCCGATATAGTCTCTGTGTGAAGCGAGCGTGTCGTTGAAGTGCACAGGCTGCGTTGATTCCAGGTATTCCAGTATCGAGAGGGGGCTTACTGAAGGCATGGTCGTGGTTTCGGTTCAAGGAGAAAGGTGTTAACCACATGTTCAGGGTCCTATGTCGTAGGTTGCTAAATTCATATTGACTGATAAGATAAAAGATCTACGCACTTCAATGACTGATCTACGGAATGAGATAAAGGGTTGATTCTTCTTGTTGTTAGTCAGAGAACCTAACCAACCTTTCTGCCAAGAAATAAGCCGTTGCTGGTGGTGAGGAATACCATTGATCCAGACAAAGACAAAAACCGTTATGGAGATGTAAGGCCCGGATTTTGTAGCTGGTGACAGACCACACTCCCGAGTCGTTGGCTGGTGGAAAGGAGCAATGGTTGGTGCGTAAAAGCCAAAGAAGGAAAGAACAAAAGGAGAAGGGGTCGTTGCATGGAAAGGTTAGCGCATTACGAGAAGCAAGTCCCTGAAGCTCCAAGTGTCCGAGGTCACAACCCAGCACACTGAGCGTCCGAAGACATCGTATATTCTAACCAAATTCCCACTGTAAAACTCTGGTAAGTCACGAATGCTCACAAAGTGATGCGAAAGCTTACCTGCAGGAGACCAAGCACACCCAGTATCCGAAGAGGCTCAAGGTGAATGTCCGAAGCTTAGGCTGGTGCTCCGAGTCCAGCCACACATGACTTGTTCACAGCTGATCGATCATCAATGAACGTTATGTAATGATTATTACAGTCCGATTGAACCCACAACCGAGTCGCCATCGTCACTGATCACCACCATGCGACACGACAAGGGCGATGAATGTACCGCAATACATGATGAGGGGCGCAAGAGGATGAATCGATGACGGGTGGAATGGGTCGTCATGCCCATTCCCCCGAAAAGTACGTTTCTAAGTTCCTCATTTTTTATATGATATTGATACTAACTATTCTGCTACTGATGTTGCCAGGAGATGCAACGGCGCCCGTCTCCAATTAAGTCAACCCAGTCGGCATTGGTGCCAGGACTGATCCACCTGCCACAACAAGAGCTTTCGGGGAGCAGGAAGGACCTGGGTGTGGCAAAAAGTTTGTTTCTTTATGTTATTTGTTTCTAACTGTTTTACATCAAGCACAACTATCGTAGGTGTGCTTTCGTGCTGCATGTCAACTACACCCCTGCCGGACCCTGCATGGATCACTCGAGGTCCACCCACCTCCATCGTTACTGCCAATCACCACCACCGCATGACCACATTAGCGCAATAACGAAGCACCCAACATCACGAAAGAGCAGAGGAGGAGGAACAACGAAGGCAAGAGGATAGTTATGCCCGTTTGTACACTTTCATTCCTATGACATTTTACGGACATTTTACGGAAACTGATCTACGAAAGAAAACCATTACAGGACCTTAGTGTCCCTTGTTACGTTGACCTGGCAGGGTTTGTAAAGTCAGAAAGCGAACAATAGCATAAAGGAGCAGTGGGTGGGCAGAGACACCAGTGGGCTCGGAGCTGGTGCGGACTCAGGAATGGCGACAGTCTGAGCAAGGAATACGGCGTTGGCGTGGCCGCAGCACTCTTCCACACAGAAACCGCCCTCCTTGGATGTGGTTTCGTGCTCGATGACATCCCGCAACGAAAATCACCCGTCGTCGAACACCATGTTCATTGCCTTCCACCCACTTCGAGCACAGTAACCGCCTGCAGGGAATTGCCATTGTGCTTTATTGTCTTCTACCTAGCAATGTTGACTACGTGTTTTACCTCCCACAGCCACAGCAAGAAGCTGAGTTCCCCACCCGAAACAACTAACAGTCCCATCCGCAGTCCACCCCAACTACCAAACACCAAACGACTACACCATCTCAGAAATCTCTTCAGGGTTCCACGTCAGGAACCTTCTCATCGCGTCTTTTAGGTCCTCCCCTCGATTTCGACAAGATGAGGGTTTGACCCCTTTCGCCACCTAGTCTAACACTATTTTCCCTCGACTCCGTTAGCGGACTCGGGAACCAGGATGGATACCCACCGTTGATGCCACCTCTACCAAATTATCGGCCCTGTGACTTAGGTGCTCGTGTCCTCTCAACCGACAAAAGCTGCGTCATTGGAAGATCTGCCCTCAACTCCTTCAAGATCTGTGATGCCTCCAGCGGTGAACATGCAACCAGAATCTCCACAACCCCTCGTATCGATTCCTTTGGTAACCACCTCCACCCCGCTCACCTTCACCTTCAGGCTGTTCCACTGTCGCTCCTGTCGCCGCTCCCTTACGAGTATTGTTTCCGGGTCCGCCGGTCGACCCGAGAAGTAAAATAGGTGCCACAAGCCCTCTTCCACCACTGCTCTCCCCGATTTTGATGCATGAGAACTCCTCACGGACGAAAGGTCACCCTCGAATAGTCATTCGAATCCGGCGAGCTCTCACTTGAAATTTTTACAGAGAAACAGTTAAATTACTTCCTTGCAGCCCATGGATCACATACGAAACTTGAAAAGGAATACTCGTTGCGTCCACCTCCCGAGACTGCAAAGTGCTCTGAGCTCAATCAACTTCAGTGGAACAAACGTCACCCGAGACGGGATGACACGCGGGCCAGTGGCGGTGGAGTTTCCGAGTGTACACGAAGCTGCACAGTCGTGGGCTTGATGTAATAATCTCACCGTTCAGGACGATTTGCAATTAAATGTCCAGGTTAAGGAGGCAAGTGGCAGCAAGGTAGATCGTGCATGCTTGAGTGGATATCAAAGAAGACCCGGTGAATAACGGAAAATAGGAGGCTTTAGATTTGAAAGGGGTAAAATAGTTATCAGTTGTCATGATGCAACCTCGAGGACTGGATCCGAAGCCACGATGATCATCGTATCATTTCGTGTTAAGGGTGCAAGTCTCCATATGCTAATTATCCAGCAACTTTTTTTTTGTGGTCGACACTGGTACACGCGGATTGGGGCGAGAGGAATTGTATTTCTGTCAGTTTACATAATCGATCGTGAGTTTACATAATGATTAATGTGCCGTTCCCTAACCCCTGGATCGAACAACGAAAGACCGAGAGAAGCTGACTAAGATCGCCTTCACGGCGGCTGGTACGGTGCTGCAAGCAAGGGTGGAGGCGATGAATGGGCTGCCGTAGGGCTGAAGCCGGAGAAGCGGGTGGGCCGGTTATTATGATTGACTCTTCTGTATTAGGATTAGCCTCCATCCTTTATAAATACAAATTGCGATGCTCCTTATCCCCCTCTTCCCATGGGCAAGCTCGCCGACCTCAGCCCCGGCGACCTTGACCTCCTCCTCGAGGTATGTGCTGTCCCCTGTTGCCCATCTCAATGCTCACTGCTCCTAGCCCAATCCATACTCATATGATAGCACCATGACCTACCCATTACTCCCACTCTCCCCGTTCGTGCAGTACATGCGCGAACAGGAGGAACTTTTTTTCGCAGCTTTCCCAGAGGCCAAGAGAGCTGCAGAATACTGTGAACTCAGAAAAGCACAGCTATGGGCCTTTCTCGCGTCCACGGATGCAAACTTTCCTCCCACTCGTGTCCCAACATCCTACGGTGACCCTACTTCTGTACGCCTCTCCAGAAAAAAATTGGTAAAAATATATATTCACATCCCATCCATCTAGGCCCATGAAAACCACTTTTACGACAACGTCCCAGAGGTAGTTCCAACCATTCCAACCGCAAACTCCCACACCCTGGACAAACCACTCGACTCCCCTTATCTCCTTCAGATAGATCAGGAACAAGTCATACCTGAACCTGAAGACACCCCCATACCCCAACAGCAGCAGCTGTCTCACACCCCCACACATCACCTCAACAACGACTCCAAATCGCAGCATATCGATACAACGAGTACGATAAGCCGCGATCGTGGCGGTCGCACTGGATCAGATCTACCCTCAAAACCCGCTTCCAAGCGATCATCCTCCTGTACTGCCCGACCTCGCTTGAATAAGAATAAACCTAGCCCAAAACCCCGTGTTCCAGGTAAACGACAACAACTACACGAGGTCGATCCTAGAAAACCGACACTTGCCTGTCTCTTCTGCCGCGGTCGCAAGATCGCCTGTGGTGCGCCATTGCCTGGTAGCATTGGCAAGACATGCAAGTATGTTCCACATCGTATCGTAATTTATCGTATTATTCACTCACATGTTTTTGCCTAGCCAATGTCAACGCCGATCCCTCCCATGTGAATTCCCAGCAAGTCGTCGAGGTAGGAAGAGAAACGGTGATGAACTTCTTCATGGCGAATCAATTCTTTCTCCATGATTTTTGTTTCCTGCTTTTCTTTATTCTATCGGTCCTTGTGCTTTCGGATTATTGTCCAAGGGTGGATCGGGATAAATAATTGTTATATATTTCGGTATCCATGTGTATGCTACATCCGAAAGCCCCAACTGGCACGAAAGTAGTAATTTAAATCAAGTAGTAAAGGAAATGACAACATAAATAGTGATAAGAAGGATTCACTATATTTTAAAACCTCTGTAAGCCCCAAGTCGACCTAGCTCCATTACTTCTCGGGTCGAGTAGCAGACCCGGAAACCAATACTATGTAGGCAGTGGATTGAAGCTCGTGCGCCCTACTGGAACTTGTTACGGTGGAGAGAGATGACGATCGAGATAGTGGGATCTGGTTAGTAGGCTTGATAGTTCGTTGAGAGGTCCAGATAATCACGCCGTTTCATCTAGCTTTGAATACACCGTTCGACCTTGTCGGACGCTCTGCCGCGGAAATATTTTTTTTGCACCGAGCACCTGGCTGATGTGTGTAGCTTTCATTTCACCTCCACTGTGTCAACTTAAACATTGTTTCTTAGTGGCTACAATGCTGAAGGTCGATGCCCACATGAAAATGCCTGTTCGCTGCGGGTTCTTCTACAGGGGCGTCATCGTCATCGTCTTTGACCACGACAATGCCTGGATTCACTAACCCGAGGGGGAGAATGGACCAGGCGTCCTTATTATCTTCAAAAGACCCACTTTCTCTGCCGATTATGATGAACAATTTTATGAGATTCGTTACGGCTGTCAGGCCTGTTTTTTGGCTTCAGGATCGAATAGAAGAAATAGTGTCGTGGACGACTATCTGGATGGCTGGTTATACTCTACTCTGTATGTCACAAATTTCTCGTCGACTATGATGTTGAATGTTAGGCAGGTTATTATCCTCGTCTACTCTTCTTGCTACCGCATCTCATTCTCATCGTAGGTTATCTTGGCTACGTACTCGTATCCTTCCTTTTGGAGTCCTATGACGATGATAGTTCAGCGTTACCGAGATAGCGATAAACAGCTATTATTAATGTTACCTATGACGATGATAGTCTAGGTGATAACAGCAATGGTGAGCTACGAGAACAACGTGAACTGAAAGGATACATACTCAGCGTTACCGAGATAGCGATAAACAGCTGAGAGAAAGGAAGAGAAGAGGAAAGGCGTCCCTATATAGAGGTATCGATACACTAACAAACAAGGTGACGCGTGACGGAATGTAACAATGAATGAATGAATGAACATGCAATAATGATGGAGAAACGATCTATGCTAACAGCCCCCCTCAACGAGCAGAGAGCCCGAGACGGGCGACGTGAGATTGAAAGATGATACGAGAGAGAGGTTTCGTGAAAATGTCCGCCGTGTTTTCGACGCCTGGAGTGTGCTTGACGATGAAGGACCCGGATTCGATGTGCGAGCGAATGAAATGATATCGGATGTCGATGTGTTTTGCTTTCCCGTGGTTGGAGTCGTTAACTGAGAGTGACTTTGCGCCATTGTTGTCAGTAGAAATGATGAGTGGTACCGGACAGGTGATGTGGAATTGATCAAGGGACTGCCGAAGCCAAATTCCTTCTTGGACGGCACGAGTGAGAGCAACATATTCAGCCTCGGTGGTTGAGAGTGCCACGCAGTTTTGCTTTTTAGCAGACCAGCTGATGGGTCCTCCTCCAAGAGACCAGACAAAGCCAGAGATGGACGCACGATCCTTTTTGTCGCCGGCCCAGTCAGCGTCTGAGAGTCCTGAGAGAGGCAATTCACGACTTCCTCCGCCGTAATGAAGACGATATGACCGGGTTCCCTTCAGGTAGCGCAAGACCCGCTTAGCCGCCGCAAAGTGGCGAGGTTCAGGAGATGCACAATGCTGGGAGAGGAGAAGGACGGCAAACGAGATGTCGGGGCGAGAGCAGGTTTGAAGGAATAAAAGGGAACCCACCAATCGCTGAAAGGAATGAGTGAGGTTGGCAATGGGTGCATGAACATCCGCAGGTAGCCCAAGGGGGTGATCGCGATCGAGGGGAGTTTTGACGGCATTGCAGTTGGTGAGCTCGTACTCAAGGAGCAAGGAGTCGATGAACATTTCCTGGTGGATCCAGAGTTCGCAGGTGTCTAACTTTCGTTCAAATTGCACACCGAGGAAGGTACGAAGTGGTCCCAGGTCCTTGATGCCGAATGCTTTCTTGATCTCCCCTTTGATGAATGTCAAGAACTCCATCGAAGTGCAGCCGGCAAGGCCATCGTCGACGTGCATAGCCAGTAAACAGTGTACATTCTCCTCCTTCCACTGACGCTTGTAGACAAAGACAGCATGATCAAATTCGGAGCGCAAGAAACCGAGTGACTCCAGCACTTTGCGAAGAAGTTTGTACCAGATCAGGCTTGCCTGCTTCAGCCCATAGAGTGACTTCAACAGACGCCAGACACCTTGGAGACCCTTGGGAGACGTGTACCCGGGTGGATATCGCATGTATATGGTGCGAGTGAGATCCCCCCAGAGAAACGCCCGAGTTGCATCAAAACACTCTAAATGCCAGCCATGAAGAGCGGAGTGAACGGCGACAAACCGTACGCTGGCCGATTTCGCAACTGGTGCAAACGTGGCATCGTAGTCGACAAAGGGCACCTGAGAGAAACCTTGAGCAACTAAACGAGCCTTGTAAATCGGTGGTCCACCATCGACGTCCAGCTTAAACTCGAAGACCCAGCGATTTCCTATCGCTTTCCTCCCCTCTGGCAACTCTTCATCCACGTAAACACCCATGGTCCTCAGCATCTCCAACTCCTTCTCCTCCACCCGCCTCCAATCCTCCGCATCCGAACGCGTCATGGCCTCACGATGATTGGCCGGTGGTATCGCCATGTCATATCCAGGAGACCGAGGATCACGAGCAAGATCACTTCGCAACGAGAGGAATGTGGACTCGAAAACGGCATCTGCATCTCGTTGAAGATAGTCGTGAACGTCGAGAGACGCCGCAGCCGCTGCAAAGTCATCCGATTCGTCGAAAGAGTCGGGATAATCCTCCATAAGTCCCTCGAAGCACAGGGCAGAGAAACGGTCATCCGCCTGGCTCTTCTCGCTGGCTTCCCTCATCTGCCGACGTCTCTCTTGGCTTGCCCTGATTTTATCCAAATGCTCCTTCGCTGCTTGAATGGACTCTGCATATGAACGCCCCCCTCCAGTCAATTTCCGGTGTGATCGAAGAACAGGACCAGAGGAAGTGATGGAAGGTGCACCAGTGGACGGAGTGGCTTGAGCGTCGGAGGCAGCGATCTCATCATCAATTGGCGGAGTATTGTCAACAGCAGGGGGAAGATCCGGTTCCGAAGATGGCGGAGTGATGGCATCATGGACAGTGGGAGGAAAAGGGAGGGGCGAGTAATCGACAGGAGACGATGAGACTTCATGCAAGGCATGGTATGGTATGTTTTCGTCAAAGATGACATTGCCAGAATCGAAGAAATGGTTCGTTGCGAGAGAGCGTAGGCGGTAACCCCGTCCGCTCGGAGGGTAACCCATGAAAAGGCATTCACATGACTTTGCACCAAGCTTCGTCTGAAGTTCGACGGGAATGTGTGCGAAGCAACGTACACCCCAGACTTTCAGATGCGAGATATCGGGCTTAGTATTTTTTAGGATTTCGAACGGGGTAACGTCCTTCGGCAGCGTGGAGGAGACAGAGAGATTGAAAAGGAAGCCTGCGGTCAGGGCAGCTTCACCCCAGTACGTGAGAGGGAGTTGAGCTGCCGTGAGCATCGCAAGCATGCGACCTTGAATAGTGCGGAATACCCTTTCCATTTTGCCATTTTTCCAATGTTCGTACCGTGGAACCACATCACGCTCGATCCCCATTTTCTGCAATGCGTTGACGAACTCATCACTTCCCAGTTCGCCTGCTCCATCCACTCGAAAGCGAATGATTTTCTTTCCGGTTTTCCTCTCCCAGCTTGCTTTAGTGATGTGAAACGCTTCTGCAGATTGGTCCTTGCGAGCTAGGCAATGAACCTTCAAAATATTTGCAGAGTCTTCAAGGAATGCGACAAGATATAATTTCCCATGAGGTGTGAGGACAGGAAAGGGTCCGCAGAGGTCACAGAAAACAAGTTCAAGGAGCTCCGTCGATTTCGGGGTGAGCGACGAGGGATGAGGGGTGCGGGCATGTTTGCCTATGATGCACGGCTCGCACTTCGACAGACTGTCACCAGCCGGAAACGTGACACCTTTCACAGATCTGAGGAGACTTTTGGTGGCAGCCTCCCCAATGTGGCCCATGCGGTGATGCCAGAGGTCCATCGTCTCGGGTACTTTGGTAAAGAAAGCCGACTCGCTGGGCTGTTTCCCAGGAGGATAGACAAACTCAAGATGTACGAAGTAGAGATTGTTGGATTGTTTCCCTTCGTAGATGTTCACACGAGACCCATCAGGATTCTTCCGCACGATGGTGAATTTTCCATCGTCCATGCTGCAGCCGAGTTTGCTTCCGACGGCCGTCATTCTGCCGACGGAGAGAAGGTTGACACATGCGGAGGGTGCGTGAAGACAGTCCCGGAGTTTGACTGTTGTGACTGTGCTTCCTAGGGTGAGCCGCACGAGACAGTCACCGCTGGCTTTAGTCTGGAGGATGCCCTGATTCGCGGTTTTCATTGGGCGAGCCTGAGTGGCCTCATACGTCCAGAAAACATCACGGTCTTTTAAGAGGTGGGACGAAGTCCCGGAGTCCAGAATGCTGGCAAAGCCGCCATTGGCTGAGAGGAGGGCAGCGAGGTCTTTCATGGACGCATCCTCTGTTATAGCGCAAGACAAGTCACCCACGTACACGCCGGGACTCGGAGCAGGTGCAGGTGTCGACGACGTGGAAGCAACCGCAGCCAGTTCTGGCCTCCGATTTTCCTTCCCCTTAGGTTTTGGACCTTGTCCCTCCATGCCGCCTCCCTTAGCAAAGCAATGGGGCGCGTCATGTGATTTCTTGCCACAGTTCGTGCACAGAATGCCGTTGGGGTTTTTTTCGTGCTTGTGTATAACACTGCCTGAGGGTCCGGCATGATTGCAGTACTCGGAACCAGGACCCGATGACTTCCCAGCAGGCTTCGAGGACTCTATGCGTTGGCATTCGACAACGAGACGATTTATGATACGTGTGAGGAGGGTGTCAGGGGCAGCGGGGACTGCGGCATGAGTTTGATTGTCAATGAAGTCCTGCGTGTTCTGAGTGACGAGCATGGCGAAGTGTGGCCAAGACCCAGTGGTGGGCAGACCGCGTATAATGGAGTGAACCATGTCGTATTCACTGTAGGTCAGTCCCATTTCGAGAAGACGAAGGCGCCCCACTTTGAACTCGCCAAGATACCGATCCAAATCTTGGTGATCTTTGAGTTTCACATTCGCCAGGCGATCCCGAAGTTCGAACTGTGACATGACGTCGCGGCGACTGTAGAGCCCCTTCAAGGTCTCCCAGACACTTCGGGCAGTGACCTCTACGCCCTGAGGCAGTAAGGCGAGAGTGACAGGAGTTATGCGCCGCTCGATGATGGTCCGGGCCTTGGAGTCGGCCTTCCACCAATCTCGATACTCCGTGAGTTCGAGAGGGGTGGACGCTGCCGTAGGGACAGCGGGAGCTGGTTCGATCGGAAAAGCGGAAAAAATATTCGCGTCACCTTCGGTATGACCCCAGTAACCTTCGCCCTGAAGGACTTGGCTGATGCCTCGTCTCCAGGCGTCGTAGTTCGATGGCCCAGTGAGGAGCTCTATGTGATCCAGTTTGATGGTGGCCATGATTAGGTCCGAGACGCAAATACTGTAGAAACAGTAGTTATATGCGAGGTTTTGTTGACAGAATGTGACAACGAGGGATATATGCGCGATTGTCTGGAGGTAAGAACCTCAGAACTGGCACGCGGTGTGTAAAAACACGAATCGCCAAGGGCGATGAGCTGTTTCCGAGTCTGGAACGTCAGGTTCGTTCAAGGTATGTCCGACTTGTCTTTAAAAGTCGGGGCCCATAACCTTTTAGAGTCCTATGACGATGATAGTTCAGCGTTACCGAGATAGCGATAAACAGCTATTATTAATGTTACCTATGACGATGATAGTCTAGGTGATAACAGCAATGGTGAGCTACGAGAACAACGTGAACTGA
>Ga0307517_10011036_pt1 | contig 12560 bp, 8 predicted proteins | sample 23_EM_MG_FD_194515 | JGI IMG/M metagenome (GOLD analysis project Ga0307517, IMG submission 194515) | Populus trichocarpa ectomycorrhiza microbial communities from riparian zone in the Pacific Northwest, United States - 23_EM | ecosystem: Host-associated > Plants > Roots > Unclassified | place...
TTCACTGCCATTTCACTTGGAATATATGGATGAAACTGCTTTCTAATCGGGGCTTTTGCAGTGTTTTTCCAAAATCTGTTGATGATATGTGCTACCAATGGTCTTCTATGGTTAAAGGCAAGCAGCAAAATCTCTCATGGCAGCTTTTTTTCTCATGCGTTGTTTGGAATCTTTGGCTTCACCGAAATGATGTTATTTTTAATGACGCTGCCCCTAACCTTCAAATCTGTTTCTCCATGGTGCGCCAAAGTATTGCTTTATGGCTGAGGCTTGATTCCAACTCTTTAAAGCTTAATATAGAGAATGTTTAGTCGGGAGGATTTGGTTTCTTATGATTTGTTTGTTCCCCCTTTTGTTGCTCTCCCTTGTTTTATGCAACAATTTTTGTGCTTTCCTTTCCTCACTTGTTCATCTGATGTAAGTTAGGCTATTATCTTTGTAGCCTTTTTCTTAATAAAATTCCGACTATTAACTAAAAGATATCCAAAAAGAGACGTATAGATCTACTCTCTTACACATATAATAGTACTGTTAGGAGATATTCTATCCCAGAATGATAAACCCTTATTTTTTATATATAAGAGAATGACGAAATATGAATGTATTTTCCTGAGATATGCAGCAATGTATGTGATGGTGATGCATATATGTGAGGTCTTATATATACATATAAAACTTGAGTTTAGATCGTAAGTCTGCGTAAAATTTTTATAAACTCTTTAATACTAACCTGGATAATATAATTTCTTAGAGTAGAAACAATGGGAAACGTGCTAAACTAGGGCCGCCTCTATGGTCTCTAAGAGTTCATTTTATCCCAACCAAGATAATTTAACTGGTCAGGGTTTGAGTTTACTCCTCGATGGTCATGAATTCGAGTCTTTATAGGGTTATTGGAGGCTTACATGGTCATTAACATCAAGACCCATGGGATTAGTCGAGGTACGCACAAGTTAACCAGAACACCTACGTTAAAAAAAAATTCATTTTATCCCTTGTTGTTCTTTAAAAAAACAAGATAAAAATGATGCACAACCCTATAGATGGATGCTTTTTCTTTGAAGTTGGATTGATTAATTTCTCACTCCTTTGAGAGAGTCGTTATCATAAGTGGAGATTTAGGTGGTGTCCCAAATATTGACACCACCTAAATAATTTCATTTTACGAATGCAATTTCAGGTTTACAAATATTGAGGTTACGAGAACAATAACATCAGATGGTATTCTGTCAGCGATATGTTATATTCACCAATGGATATATCAACGGACAAAAAAAAACATCGATGACATTATATACGGTTTTTCTGTCGGTGATATATTAAATTTACCGATGGAGATACCGACGAAATGAAGCAGGTAATTTTTTTTTTAACGCGCTTTGTTTATTAGCAAATCTATCGATATATTTATTATCGATGGACTCACCAACATACTATAAAATTTTTAACAAGAGTTTTTTCGATTGATTGTTTCTGTCCAAAGGTCTAAACTTGAGTTTAGAATGTTAGTCTGCATAAAATTTTCATAAACTCTATAATACTAACCTGGATAATATAATTTCTTAGAGCAGAAACAATGGGAAACGTGCTAACCCAAGGCCACCTCCGTGGTCTCTAGGAGTTCATTTTATCCCTTGTTGTTCTTTAAAAAAACAAGATAAAAATGATGAGCAGCCCTATAGATGGGTGCTTTTTCTTTGAAGTTGGATTGATTAATTTCTCACTCCTTTGAGAGAGTCGTTATCATAAGTGGAGATTTAGGCGGTGTCCCAAAGACTATTGTTGCATGCTTCTTCTTTATGGATCCGAATTAGAATTCAGTCCCTTTCACAGAGAAGCATAAGAAATCTTTTCTAAGCAAAGAATTCAATTATTTACACATAATTTGTCGTCTTATAAAACCCAAAGTGGAAAAGTAAACTCCAAACACACACTCAAGATTTGATGGACAAACATTCCTTTCCCATTCTCCAAAGTAGGAAAATCTGCCTTTGCCTATCTTTGATTTCATGAAAAAGCGTGTTCTATCTTTTTCTCCACCATTCCCTTTCTTTTTTGTTGCTTTTTGTGCCTTAGGATTTGGTGAAGAGGAGAGAGCTTTCGTTGTCAGCTGACATGGCACGCCCGATCATGACATTTGTCCCTCAATGGTTGTCCGGCACCGCCAAGTGGACTTTTCATACTTGGCTATACTTCTTTTGGAAGTGGGAGAAAGGTACGTCGATTGCCTCGGTTGCTCCATTGAGATTATGCCACCTGTAAATAACTGTCATGTAGGTAGACTTAGTTTTTAATAATGATGTTGGTAGACTTAATTTTTAATAATGAATAGAAAAAAATAAACCTTGACTTCACTTGTAATGATTTCTTTCCATACCATGTGGGGTTCCTCAAGTACTAATCGTGAATCATGCATGTGAGTTTTTCTTTTTTATATTGTTTGTTTGAATAGATATGCTACCATATCAGATCGTGTGTTTATTCAATACACTATTTTTGATATATTTAGGAAGCTTTGAAAATAATCTCTGTTTGTTTTTATTATAAAAAAAAATTTCTTTAATATTTTTCATCACGGAATGAAAAAGTTCAAATATATATAATACTAATCAAGTTAACTTAAAAAACTAACTATATATAAACTAGTCATGAATCTAATAAATATAAAATTAACTTTAAATTTTCATACAAAAAATTATAAATTTCAGTGCATAAATATTTAAAAACTTTAAAAAAACTCAACTTGAACAACTTTAATGAGAATATTGGCCAATTGATTTTCATATTTAATATTAGACATCTCTATAATCTTTTTATCCTACTTCTCATTAATGAAGAATTTGTCTACCTCTAAATGTTTTATAAGTTAATGTTGAAATGGATTATTGACAATATCACATATTGTTTTTTATCACCAAATAATTGAATCGGTTGTCTTGATGGAAAACTCAAATCTCGTAATAGAAGTCTTATTCAAAGTGCTTCAGAAAGTCTTGTATCTTTAAATTCATCTTTTACACTTGAGCGAGCAACAACACCTTGTTTCTTGCTTCACCGTATAATGATATTACCACCAACCTATTAGGTTTCTCAAAACACATAAATGTAGCGAAATCAATAATTTGAATTTTTTTTCCGAGAGTGTTAAGATCCTATTAGACAATCTAAAGTTGTTCAAGGTTTAAGCAAAAATTCCCTAAAAATCATATCTTATTTCCAAGGTTTGATTAACTAATCAAGGTTGGGTTATCTTAAATTATAAATCTTTCAATAAAACAATGTTTGTGCCTTAGAAAATGCATTTTTGACTTGCTATAGATAATAGATTTTGATAGCTATTTTAGAATTTTCTTGTTGTTTCTAAGGTTTCAAGTAAGTTGTGCAGCGTGTCTAAGCAATAGTTACAATGTTTAAGTCTTTTTTTCTAGTTTTATGCTTGTTTCTAGGTTTAGGCAGTTTTAGGCATTTCTGAGTTTTTTTTTTCTAGGTTTAAGTGTTCTTATCTTTAAAATTTGATTTCTCACAAACTAATTTTTTTTTGCTTGATTCATGTATCTCGGCCAAAGCTTTATTATGGAATGTGTTATAATATAGAAAATATTGTACTTTCCCTGTATAGAGTTATCTTGCATAGTACGCTACACAGTAATTACTATATGTTGGTTTAATCATATAAATATAAGAGATAACTACTTATGCTACTTGAGGAAGATGCTATCCAGGCTTCCTCCTTCTTTCCTTGACTGACGCCTTCTTGTTCTGCAGTATTTTGGTGCAGTTTTTTATACTACATTCTTGCTTTCTCTGCTGCATCTTCTTCCCCTGGATAACATCTTCCTCAAGTAGCATAAGTAGTCATCTCTAGCAGCATACTGCACTCTCGCAAGAAAATAAAACAATCTTGTCAACAGACCTCTTACAAAAAACAAAAAAAAACAACTCTACTACAGAATCTGTTGCAGTTTCTTTCCAGCAGCAACTCTCCGATTTCTCCAGCGTCACTTATGGATCCTTCTACTGCTACTATAGCCATGAACAATGACAGCTCTTCCTCTCCTACTTCTTCCCTGGTACCACCTGCTCCGGCCGATGTGCTTGACTTTACACACAATGCAGTTATGACCGCTGCCACAATTTTTGCTGCAAAAACAACCATCATCCCTCTTTCTAATACATAGCAAGTCATCAACGTTAAGCTTACCAGCACAAATTATATGTTTTAGCGCATGCAGATAAAGTCATATCTTATTGGTCAAAGTGTCTCATCCTTTGTCGATGGTTCGACGGTATGCCTTTCTCCACACAATGATGTTTCTGCCATTGCAACTGCCAACAGTTCTAGTTTTTCCCAAGCTTTTTTTACATGGAAATAATAGGATCAACTCATCCTCAGTGCCCTCCTCTCTTCTCTGTCCATAGAATTCTCCACCTTGTGGTTGATTATCCAACATATACTAGTGTATGGAGCACATTAGAACATGCCCTTGCATATCCATCAAACTCTCGAATCATGCAATTACATGGTTGTCTTCAGCATCTTTGCCAATTTTTCTCTGCCATTTTCTTGTTCATTAAATGCTTATTTTAGATCAATCAATCCTTGAAAGTTTGAATGTCTAGGTTGTGTTCTTGGTTGTCGGGTTTGATTTCAAGCCATTCTTGGTTTGTTTTTCTTATCTAATGCATCATTATGTTTCAATATGCCATGTTTCATCTCTTTATGCTTTCAATTCGGTGTAATCTAGTTCTTAAATTAGAATTGGTTTTCTGGGTTCATCTATTGTTATTTGTGTTCTTAAATGGGATTTAAACAAAAATCTCCTTTGATCTTCTTTCTTTTGTTTTTTAGTATGGGTCTCTTTTTTTTTTTGCTTTTGGGCTTAGACCAGGAAGCCCAGCTCATGTGGCTAGGGTGAGACCTAAGGCAGTGTTTGGTTGTGCAAAATTTTACAAAGGAAAAAAATGCATTTTTGATCCTTAGAACGTGTTTGGCAAACACACCCTAACAAACTTTTGACAGTTTTCTTTGATATTTTTTTTCTTGTTTTGCCAAACAAACCCCAAATGATTTCCAAAAATTATGAAAAAATTCAGAGACCATTTTAAAATTATTTATGGGTCCCTCGCGTGTTTTTCAGCAATTTCATTTAATATTTGGGATTGTAAACTTACAATGTAAGACACTGACCAGGTATTAAATATACTTGCTTTTCTTTAAAATTTTAGAAAAATAAAAAACAAAATCCAAAATTCCTTACTTAAAAATGCAAAAATATATTTTTATTTGTGCGCATATGTCCAAATTCTAAAATTTCCCATGCATCTTTTATAAAAAATAAAACATGCATTTTTATCATACTTTGAGAAAAAACAAATACAAAAATCAATTAATGGGTATCATAACAAGTTTGTAATTATCCATTAGGATTTGAACAAAATTTCAAAAACACCATAAAAAATTAATTTTTTAAATAATATTTGGGGTATACGTCTTACAATGTAATGCAGATACCCAGTATTAAATTAAATGAATTAACAAAAATAAAATGTTAGGAACTAATTGTAAACTTCAATAGTTGGAGGTATAAAATTATACTTTAAAGTATATCCCCAAGTATTAAAGATACAAAATAGAAATAAATACACCATTAAAATTTAAGTTTTAGAATGGTTAGGTTTTAGTCTCATAAGGTAAAAATCTCCTTACTAAGGAGAGTCTGTCTTGAGCTCATAGAGATATGGACCTCCTTACTAAGGATTACCTTTCTCGAACCTTAATAATGCAATTTTTCAAAGGTAAGGTGCACTGGGAGTGATGCGTCTTCTTCATGCACAATTAGTCCCTTTACCTAGACTCTTGTAGACTAGTATATTTTATGGTGATCATAATACTAGGTGGTGAGTCTTCAACCCTTCATGTTATAATTTCATGATTAATTCGAACACATCCAAAACCACATCAATCCAGGAGGAAGACTTGTCATTCGACATTGTACACATCACGACATATGGTAGGCATATTTCATAACAAAAAAATATAAATAATCAACACATTGCTAGTACAATCCTTAAAATAGTTATGCCATTCGGACATTAATACTTTATATATATATATATATATATATATATATATATATATATATATATATAGAGAGAGAGAGAGAGAGAGAGAGAGAGCAATTCAAAAATAAATAAAAGAAGTAGAAAATAAATAAATCATTAACTCTTTAGGTGACATTTTGTATAATATTAAACAAGAGTAATTTTTAATGGTATAAAATTTGATTTTTTAAGGATGTTTGGTATGTCAATAAATTAAAGAATTAAATATTAGTTTAGAGAGAGAGAAAATTAAATTATCAGTAATGATTTGTGAGAGAGAAATAAAAAAATATTTGATATGCATTTAAAAAAATGTAAAAAAAAATATAATAATACTTGGAGATGAAATTTTACCATATAACCAAATTCACCGTCTAAAAAAGTGTTGGGGTAATCATTACCCCTCCTTAAAAATTTAATTTACCCAAAAAATATACTAAATTGATTTAAATTTTATAAAGTTAAATTTCACATTTCATTAATTTCCTATTGATGAAGTTGTGAAAACTTAAGGATTGGATTGAGCTTTCAATGGTTGGGTCTTGGGCTGAAGTATATAGGCTAGGATGTAAGCTTTATATATGGGCTTGGTTGTTTCTACAACAACATCCGTTTTTGGAATACGAAACTCTTTAATACCTAAGTTAGTAAATGTATAAGAAAAAAATAATATAATTGAAAGGAAAATAGAATGAAGATCGTAGAAAGTGTGTGATTATTGAATGAATTGGTGTGAAGCTCTTGAATGAGCTTGAATGGCCTAAACTTGTCTAGCTTGGCTTGAATGTTTTCTATGGTGATCAGAGGTATTTATAGACCTTGATTAGGTTAGCTTACCTCGTGGAGTGTGAAGAATAGTGTTGTAGATATGTCATAGTATGTAAAATATAATGGAGAGTGACCTTGTAGTGAGAGGAGAAAAATGAATACCATCAATGGAGAGGTTGATTCTAGTAATTGATTTGGAGTGCTCGTTGTGTTATTAGTGAAGAGGATGGTGCTTATGCTTTGCATAAATAATTTATATATGCAAGGTGTGCATGCGATAATAGGTGGTGCATGACTTCTTGAAACTCAAAAAAATACATTGGGGTATGTATTGGGGTAAGTACTGGATAGCCCGAGGTAAGGTGGAGTGGATGAGGGAGAGGCCATTTGAGTTAGACCTAAACGGGTAGGATTTTAGTCATTTGAGCATTGCCTGAACAGATAGAAATTTATTTTTAAGAAAAAATATGCATTATTATATCCTCCTCTAAGTTTTTTAAATAATCGTGTTTGAAAGACTTGAAAAGCAGAAGTAGGGGAAATAAAATACTTACTATTTTATACAAAATAATGGTGTTGTAGATATTATCTTTTTATGGCTTTTGTTAATGTGTTTGCAAAAGAGATGATTATTTTCCTACAAAAAAGATGAAAGTTTGATGAGTTTGTTTGCTCCTCTCATAATAGAGAACACTATTATTTAAAAATAGTGATAAAGCATTGTGTATGGAGATGTTGTATGGATGAAGATTTGTTTAGAGACATAAAGATTTTAGTGGAGAAAGGAGATCTCGCCATTAAGATTTTATTGGAGGGATGGAGATTAGTTTAGAGACATAAGTAATTTGTCCAAAGACTTAGAGATTTCAGTTGAGTTATGAAAATCTTATTATAGAGATTTTATTTAAGACATGGAGATCTATTTGGAGATATGAAGAATTCCTTTGAAGACATGGAGAAAGACTATTATTTTATTGGAAACTTTAAAAGATTGTCTCATGTAATTGGAGATTCATTTTTTGAAAATTATTTGATCTCAAGTAATGCATTATACGAATCTTTTCCTATTTCTTCAAGTTGCATTTCCTTCATTATAAACTGTTAGAGGTAACATTTGATAATCAATCTTTCTATATCCCTTTTAGGGCATGACATACCTTATTATTATGATTGTGATCATGGTGAATATGACAGAACTTATAAAGGTTCTTTATGATCATGTCATTCTTCATAGAAGATGGGTATCACATAAATTGCACATGATGATCAAATGTGTGGTCATGAGTTTAAGGAATGTCAGGTATTTACAAATAGATCCTTTGATCTCTTGGATGCCCTAGTAGGATATTATTGGTGTTAGGAAAATTTTACTCTATATGGATATAAACAAGAGTATTTTTGTATGGTTACACTTATTTTCTATAATTGAAAGTGGTTTTCTGTCACCTATTTCATATTAAGGAGAGTTCAGTCATGGAGAGTATATAGTTATTTCATAAATAGTAGTTGTAAACTCCATTAATAAAGGTTTCAATGGTAATGAGTTTAAGTAGATTCTCTATATTAAGCATTTACTTTGTTAAACATCTGGAGATATGTTTTGATGTTTTTATCTTCTTATTTTGTGGTGGTGAAGACCTTAGTTATACTATTTTTTGTTGGAATATTAATGCTAAAGTGAGAGATGAATTTAACACATAGATCATTTAGGGCAAAGATAAAGTCAAGCTTAAAGCTATGATACTATACCTGAGCAGACCCATAAAATGTTAGGAAGGATTGTGCACATAACATCTCTTTTAAGTTACAAGTTCTAGGATGCTTCTCACTTCTGTATATACTCTCTTGGATTTGTAAGACCATCATAGTTTTTCAAGTTGGCCTTAACAAATATGTAATATTTAGAGAGATGAGTATATAACACTCAATGATAAATTAAAGACTATCTCACTTGACAGAGGTGGTATTCATTCTTAAAAGCTCATGTAATTACTTATCCCTTCTTGTGTCTAGGTCTTTTTCAATAAAGAGCATGCAAGCAAGATTCATAAGAATATTGATGGTGGTAACCACTCATATGGCTAAGACTTGTTGAGAAAATGAGTGGTTCCTTTCAAGAGTTAGACATATGTATTTTCATGCCTCCTTTTCATGTTGTTTTGCCTGGTTCTCGTAGGGAACTTGCATTATTTATTGCAACCAGTGGTACATGCAATAAAGCTATGCACTATATCTCTGATTGATGGAGTGGAAGAGTGTGAAACTATTGTTGTGTAGCTATGAAGTTGAGCACTTTCACTTTATGGTTCATTTATTGGAGATCAAAAGGAACTGAAGTACCTAGAGATTCCAAGTCGCCATCCATAGAAATAAATTTTTAAGTGAGAGGTGTAAAAAAAGGAATAAACTAACTTTCGTTAAAAGTTTCACAAATGGCATCACTGATAAAGTCTTGAACTTCAAGATTGGATAAGGCTTTTCATGGCTATATTTTGAGTTAAAGTGTGTGGGCTTTATCTCTAGGCTTATATGTTCATGCAAAATTAGTCTCATATCAGAAAAAATAGATCTTCTAATTCTTAAGTCAGTAAATGTAGGAGGAAAAAATAATGTACATGAAAGAAAAATAAAATGAAGATTGTAAGGAGTGTGTGATTGTGAATTAACCAGCATGAAGCTCTTGAATAAGCTTAAATGGCATGAACTTACATAACTTGGCTTGAATGTTTTACTTATTAAATAGAGATATTTATAAATTTTGATCATGTTAACTTACCTCATAAAGTGTGAAGAGTGGTGTTACAAATATCTTATGATGTGTAAAGGATAAAAAGCAATTTGGTTGTGAGTGGAGAAAATGAATATCTTTAATGAAGACGTTGGTGCTTGTCATTGATTGGTGGTGCTCGTTGTGATATTGGTGAAGAGTTTGATGTTTCTACTTTGTACAGGGAGTTTATGTGCGTACATTAGTGGGTGGTACATGACTTATTTCAACTCAAAAAAATACATTGAAATGTGTGTTAAGCATCAACCACTACCAAACACGAGATGAGGTAGAGTGAGTGTCCACCATCAACCAAACAAGATACAGAGACAATTACTCTATTTAATATACCACTACCAAACACTTCTTCATCTCTTATTTTGTTTTGTCTCACTGTCCTCATTGATTCCATCTTTTTTTTATATATCTTAGGATAGTAACTACATGCTACATAATAAAATAAAATAAAACATATATAAACCTTTGTTCAAGTGTGCCTAGATGTCATAATTAGGTTAAGCATAAATATTATTCCTTTATTTTTGTTATAAGAAATATAATTAGAAACAAACAACTCATTTTTATATAAACCCAATAAGGCAACAACATGTGTTTATTTGATCACCATGAATCATGTCCTATAATTTATGTATTTATGAATTTCAAAATTTTGATTCAATTTATCTTGTTTTAAATTACTTTAATCCTTCTTTGTGTGTGTGTATGTGTAGAATACCTTTCTTATAGGTCATCCATCCTTGAACTTCTTTCATGCTAGCATTTGTTTACTTTCCTAGAAACTTGTTTTACCACCCAAGTGTATATATTTTATTTCTTTAAATTAAAAATTGACTATTAATTATTATTTTTATCTATTTATATTTATATTTAGTGGAATAATTACTTAATTAACAAAACTCAGTTGGCCTTAGAAAAGTATTGTAGCTCTAGACTCATTGGTATTATTCACTGGAATAGTGTAATAACGATGTTGCCACTCCACCTAAAAAACCTAACACTCACTTCTAGGGGTATTGACTCACTTCTAAAGGTATTGAAGTCTTTTCACATAGTTTATTTTTTATTTTTAAATTGATCAAGGATAAATATATATATTTTTCCATATTAATTACATAGTGAAACAACCAAAATACCCTTAAAAGCAAGAAATTCACACATAGTATCAAGGGGTATTCTTGTGTTTTCAAAATGGTTTTTTCATTATTATAATGTTAGCCGAAGAAAATTTTGGTATTTGATCAAATATCAAAAAATAATAATAAACAATTAAAATGCATAGTGAAACAATCAAAATATCCTTAAAAAAATAAATAAAAAAAACTTCAACCTAAGGTCAAGGGGATTTTTGATATTTTTATAATGGTTTTTTTGTAATTATAAATTCAACTCAGAGATGATTTCATATTTTGATAAATAAAAAATTAGGTGCGCATGTACAGTACATGGAAGCGCACTTTGGGCAACACATGTGACACCTCCCGATGTCCAGAAATACCTTTTTGTCATGTCGTTGGAAGCGTCACCGTGTCCTCTTTCTATTGGTGAGATGCATATCTCCGATGGTGGTCTAGTTTGTCGCCAATAGATCTTTTTTCCTTCTTTCCTCTCTCCTCCCTAGAAAATTATAGCTTGACCATCTTTGTTGTTGGTCTTTACACTTAAGTCCTTATTCTTTTGATTTCTAATTTTTGTTCTTGCCCCTTCTATAAAAGTTATATTTAGTTTCAATTTCATCATTCAATCTCAATTTACCAAATATTATATTCTCCAATTTGATCCTCATTATTTTGATTTCTAATTTTTTTTCTTTGGCCTTTTCGTAAGACTTTTATTGGTTTTAAATTTCATCCTTAATTCAAATTGATGGAATTATATTTTTCAATTTTAGTCCTATTGTTTTGATTTCTAAATTGTTTTTGGCCTTTTTGTAAAGGTTGTTATTCTTTTCAATTTTATTATTCAATCAAAACATTGTTTCCTTATTCTTTTGATTTTTTTGGTCCTTTTACTAAATTGATTTTCTTTTTCAATTATACCTTTCAATCAAATAAAAAAATTATTTTAGTTCTCATTCTTTTAATTGCTATTTTTTAATCTTTTTGTATAATTGAAATTATTTTTTTAAATTTCATCCTTGAACATTTGATTGATTGAGAATTGAATTTATGATTTTTTTAGATTAGATGCTTCACATTTGATGACCCATAACACAAGTTTGAAAAATTAATGCAGGTTTGACAGGATATCTCGGGTTGACTCGACCCTTATTATTGAGGTTACAGATTTATCATGCTAACTTGATTGACCAAGACCCTTTTTTACTCGACCCTGATTACTGGGGTTACAGGTAGGGGTGTTCACGGTTCGGTTCAGTTCGGTTTTGACTAAAAAACCAACCGAACCGAATTTCAATATTTTAGAGAAATATTAACCGAACCGGACCAGAAACCGGTTCAAACCGAGCCGGTCCGGTTCGGTTAAATCCGGTTTTTTTTGGAAAAAACCGGGAAACCAAAATCCCTTCATTTATGGGTTTTTTTTTCGGTTTTTTTAAAATTAACTTAGCCTTACAGTAAATTGAGTTTTAAAATTTATAGAAACCTGAATTAATTCACAGCTTGGTTGACTGCCATAAACGGGAATTCCCTACTGAACACTTATCTTTCAAATTTTCAATATGCATGCAATGTGGAAGTGCCATCTGCAAGCCTTTCTTCTCCTGGTCACTCCGAACTTTTCTTCTCCTTTCAGCCTTTCAGGTTAAGGCATATGCAGACAACTTCAAATTCAAGGGGTATCCCAAGATTGATGACAAATAAATTTATTTTTCATGTCTTGTTTCCTGGTTTATAAGCCTGAAGTTGTTCAAATGGTTTACACTTACAGGCAGTGAGCTATGCTG
>Ga0307517_10011037_pt1 | contig 12560 bp, 9 predicted proteins | sample 23_EM_MG_FD_194515 | JGI IMG/M metagenome (GOLD analysis project Ga0307517, IMG submission 194515) | Populus trichocarpa ectomycorrhiza microbial communities from riparian zone in the Pacific Northwest, United States - 23_EM | ecosystem: Host-associated > Plants > Roots > Unclassified | place...
ATATATATAATCACACACACACACACACACACACACACACACACACACACACATCTATATATGTATGTATGTTGCCATCTTAAAGGTTATTGTATAAGAAAAAAGCAAAATAAAAGGGTATTACCAAAGGCACCTTCAACTCACAAATCCATATTCATATGAAAATGATTTTTTTTTGTATATATATAAATATAGAATATATTTACAATAACACAAACATATTTTTTATTATTTTTTTACATATTTTATTTAATAATGTATCAACATTTAAATGGTAGAACCTCTTTTTTTTTTGGATTATACTAGAGATTGATTGATTCTTTGATAAAAATCAAAATTCACAAAACTAATTTTTTTATTTTAAATAAAAATATTCCTACCATGTTATCAAAATTTAAAAAAATATTAAAGATATTCCAAACTTACATTTACACAAATTACATCCCCACATGAAAATCCACTCACCATAATCATATATAAAATTAAGCACAATAATACAATAAAAAAATTAAACACTAACAATACATAAAAATTAAACATGTACATATGCTAAATTAAACATGACCTCAAAACAAACATCATAAAGTTGTTCACACATGAAATCAAACCAATAACATACTAAATCAAACCATACATATGCAAAACAAAACCAAACAAATTATATGCCAAAAAGAATTTATTCAAGATAAAATAAAATAAAATAAAAATCTTAGAAGCTACAAAACCTAACCAAAACATGCTGAAAAATAGGAGGTAATGTTGGCACATGGCTCACGCGTGTTGGCAATTTGATAGCATCTAGGTCAGACGACATGTTAATACACACCAGAGGTTAAACTTGAAAAAAAAAGGAGTAAAATCAGGACTTTTCTTGGTTGTGATGTCTAGTTCATTTTGGAGGGGAAAAGTTATAGTTTCTAAATGGTTTTGAGTTGGGGTTGGTTTGAAAAGGGAAAAGGTGTTGTGATTTTTCCTAGGTTTTGGGCAGATTCGTTGGTTTTGAAAGAGATTTGTGGCTAGAAAGAGGGGCTTTGTTGTGCTGGTGAATAAGAGAAAGAAATAGCGGTAAGGCAAATCAAATTATGATGGCTTTCAAGTTGAAAAAGGCTTGATAGTGTGTGAGTTTTAGGTGTTTTTTGGCTAGGATTTTGTGTGTTTCTTCAGAGGATTAAAGTTGTGATTTCTATAGAACATAAGAAGAAAAGAGAGGCTATAGGTCTTTATGGTAGAAATTCAGGGAGGCTAGGATTTGTTTGGTCATGGTGGGATTGGTTGTTGTTATTGGCAGTATGGAGAAGAACAAGAAGCTAATTGGTAGGTTTATGTTTATGGATGTGACTGGTGAAAGAGAATGGAAGACGGGCTGGTGGTCAGACTTATAAGAGGAGGAGATTGAGGGTTATGTATACTGGCAGTTTTTAGCTGTTAGAGGGAGGAGGCTCGATAAACAGTGTTGGCTAGGGTTTTTTTATGAGAAAAAAAGAGATTTCTTATGGCTTTTTTCTTTGGTGTTTTCTCTTATCACCCGTGGGATTTTTTTTTGTGTATGGACTGATTTCTTAATTTATAATGTTTATTTTCCATGTCAAATTTTAATTTCTCAATCCCTTCCTTATCTCATTCTATTTATTAAATTTTGGATTCCTTTTATATTTTGTCTTTTCATCTTTTATCTTATCTTTTCAATTCCTTTATATCTTTTATCCTTTAAGTTTAAAAATTCATAAAAAAAAATTTTAGATTTCAAATTTCTTTTATTTCTCCTAATAAATTGAAAATGGGTCTAAACTTTACTTCTGTCCTTTTTTCTTCCATCCCTATTATCTTACTCCCTTCTTTTCCTTTTTTTAATTTTCTTTCAAATTTTCATTTTTTTAAAATATGCTAAAGAGGGTAAAAACAATTATAACAAATGCCCTCTCTTCACAATACTTATGGTACAAAAACATTAAAAATTTATTTTTCTTTGATTTTTTATAGTAAATTTGTAAAGAAAATAAAGATATTATCGAAAAGCAAGATTCTCTCTTTTATAGAAAATAAGACATAGCGCTAAATAACACCACGATGATAGCAAAAATAAATGAAATGATCAACTTGGGATCCACACAAATAAAAATGAAAGGATTAACTTGGAATATATGTAAATAAAGGGATTAACTTGAGATCCAAATAAATAACATGATTAACTTGGGATCTGTTCGATAAAAATAAAAGGATTAACTTGGGATCCATCTGAAAAAGAATTAACTTGGGATCCATTTAAATGATATTATCAACTATAAATTTGTCTGATAAAAAATGAAAGGATTAACTTGGGATCCATTTGAAAAGGTATCAACTAAGGATCCATGCAATTAAAAATAACAGGATCAACTTGGGATCCATATAAAAAAGGATCAACTTAGGTCCCACACAAATAAAAATGACAGGATCAACTTAAGATATGTCATAATAAAATGAAAGGATCAACTTGAGATCCATGTAAAAAGAGAACAACTTGGGATTATCACAAAATAAAGGATCAAATTGGGATCCATGAAAATAAAAAATAACTGATCAATTTAGGATCCATACAAATGAAAAATAAAAGGATTGTTTTGAGATCTATAAAAATAAAAATAAAAGAGTCTTATTATAAGGTAACTAACCTAAAAAATAAAACAACTTTTCATGAAATGTATGAACTTCCCTACGTCACCTTATACTCTTAACTTTATCAACATATCTTTTTATCATGATATCAGGCTCACTTAGTTGCTTAAGTTTGATTTCTAAGTAGATGTCCTAGTTTTGAGCTTTTTTATCATGGTCTTTATCTCCTATTTATGAAGGCTTCATTTATGTCTAAAATTGCCCCCAAGGTTACATTACACAATTCTATATATTTTTATCAAACCACCTAACTCTCGTTTCTTGACTATGTATCATTCTACAATTCAGTCCTTTGACATAAATCCTTTGACATAAAACCTTTTGATACCTTGACATGACTTCTTTCATTGTTAAACATTTATTTGTCCTCAAGTCCATAATTTTTTTTGGTATCCATGTTGTTTTTTAATTTTAGAAATAAAATGTATCCCTTTGTTTTTTTTTATTGAATTTTTTCAATTAATATCAATATTGATTATGCAGTGGACCAAAAAAATATGATTTATTTTTTTGAAAATATAAATGGTTGAGTCAAGGAGAAAGGATGAACATGACTAAATAACACTTTGATTAGAATCTGGCCAAATTTTATTTTTAATGTGTTGGAAAAACAAAATACAACTTTAAGTATAATATTTCTTCACAACATCTAAATTCAAAGGTTTTGACAAAACTCCTCCATCTATATCTGATAAAATGAGGGCTCCTCCTGAAAATTCTTTATTTACTATGCAAGGACCTCAATAATTAGGCACTCATTTACTTTGATATATATATTTCAGGAATTCGCAAAATCTTTTTCAATACCAAATCTCATTTATGAAAATCATATGGGTGTACCTTCTTATCATAAGTCTAGCTATTCTTTTCTAATACAATTACGCATGACAAATCACGGCTAATCTTCTCATTAATCAGGTTCAACAATTGATACTAGACCTTGGCCCATTCGGACTCTTTTAGCTCCGATTTGTTTACTCTTAGATAAGGTATCTCCACTTTGAAAGGTATCATCACCTCCATTACATAACTAAAGAGTAAGGGGTTGCACTTTTATATGTTCTTGTAGTAGTTCTTGCAACCATTTTTTGTAAATTTTTATTTATATTTTTATTTATCTCTTCTACAACTTTGTTCATTTTAGGTCGATAAGATAAGGAGTTAAGATGTTTGATCTTCCATTTTACTGAATAATATTTCCATTAAAGTTTTAAAAAAAATTTATCACTATTAATTCTAGCAAATTGTATTGACAAATTATGTCTTTCTCAATAAATCTCTGGACCACTTTTTGAGTGACATAAGTGTAGGAAGCCACTTTAGTCCATTTTGTGAAATAGTAAATTCCTACCAAAATGAATCAATTTTCATTTCTTACCCTTGGATTTATTAGGCCAATCACATCCAATCCTCACATTACAAATGACCAAGGTATTGTCATTTTATGGAGAGAAACTAACATTTCATATATCTTATCAACAAAAACTTGACATTTTCACTCATAATTATTGCAATTGTTCTCTATTATGGTCCAAAAGTATCCACTCATTTGCATTTGTCATGTCAGCATGTTCCTATTGTTGTGTGTGGCACATAAGATTTCATGCATTTTTTTCATGACCTTTTTCGCTTCTTTTTCATCTAAACATCTTAGTAGCATCCCATTAAATCCTCTATTGTATAGTATTTCTCCCATCTTAGTTGTACTTATACTATAAATTTACTTTCTTTTCCTTTGTTTGTCATTCTTCTTTCACCTAATAAATTATCAGTAAAGAATCCCCATATACATCAAGCCTTTCAACTTTTCTTTCCAAAGTAGTCTCAAGCCTATGGATACATGGTTTATATTTTGTTATGTTATTGGTGCATTTAAATTGTGACCTAATCACCATATAATATTGCTCATCAGTTGGTGAAATAAGCACTGCTCCTACATCATTACCACAAACATTTACTACTTCATCAAAGTATTGTATGTGTCCATATATCTTCGCTTAGTTCTTCTTCATTTTATACCACCACAATGTCTTCATCTAGAAATCTAAATCATAAGGGCTCGTTGTCATAAATTGTATTGTCTACCAAATGATTTGTTATGGCACTATCTTTCACTAACTTTTTAGTCATATAAATAATATAATATTCTACCAACATGACTTGCCACCATACGATTTTGTTAGAAAATTTAGGCTTTTTAAAGATATAATCATTTAGATCTATTTTGGATATCAATCAATTTGTATAATAAAGCATGTTCTACCTAAGTATTCATGCACTCCATACCAAACCATAATAGATCTTTTTTAGAAAGGTATATCGAGACTTGAATTAGAAAACTTCGAGATAAAGTAATAAACGACATGTCATTTTCTTTTAAAATTATAATGTTGACCCAAGACACAACCCATAACAGCTTATATTACAATTAAACACAATGTCACTAGCCTTTTAGAAACTGGCAGGACAACGAGTGGTGGATTCTATAAATACTATTTTATTTTATCAAAAACTCATTGATAATTCTACTTCCATACTCCCAGGTTCTTTTTACAAAGTAAACAAAAGATTGGTTCGCAAGTTGTTGTTAATTGGAAGATAAATCGGGTTATGTAGTTCATTTACCCATTTTAGAGGGGTTTCTAAAGAAATTTGGAGAAGAAATGAAGAAGAGAATCTTTTAGCTATTTTTCATGGCTTTTTCTCATCAGTCCAACTACAATATAAGGGGAGCAATTTTGCTTCTTAACCATTTTGATCGTTATAATGCTTTTATGTATTATTATTTTTAGATAACATACCTGGATTTTGACCTTATTGTAAGGTCTTTTAGAACAATGTTTCAGAAGACTCCTCGTAAGATTTCAGCTCGATCCAACAGTCAGATTGAAAGTTATACACAATAGCATAAAACTAATTAGTAGGTAATCATACGTCAAAATCTGGATTATCTTGTTCAATCCTTGCATAAATTATATCAGTTATTTTACTAAGTCCTTGAGACCATTTTATTTTTACCATGCTAATTCCTTGGGATAATTTTTCTCATTTTTTCTTATTTTTTTATCCATCAAAACCCATTACCAGTTTCGTCGACGTTATGAATTTTAACCTAAAATTCATAATCCTCATTTCACATTTAACAATGCCTTTGCATTTATTTATAAAGATCATCCTCTCCATTACACATCACATTTATTATTATTTTCTCTCCTGAAATTCTTTACCATTCTGATAAAATTTCATACATTTTAAAACGAAGGTCTACTTTTTCTTACTTATTGATCATGTATTTAAACTCATTTTAATGTTTATTTACTTATTTTCTATTTATTATATTTTCAAGATTCCAGGGTTTATAGTTAAATTGCCTATAAACAAGTTTCTGCACATGATAATAGGGTCATGGGGCCTATAGATTATATGTTTACAGGGCAATTAGTGTATTAGGGGCCATCACGGCTAAGTTAGGTTGTTATTACTTTTTCTAATACATTGGCATTCGTCCCATTGCATGAGGCATAGTAGTTTCAACCACCCTTAGTGGAGTACTTGTTGTTATAGAATCTTCTATGACTTGCCTTCTATGTGTATAAATCCATAGAACTCTAGATATACTTTGTCGTAGTTCATTTGGGATTTGATTCATTTTGATCATATAGGCCTATATGGTTCAGTTGACTACTACGATACTGTTGTGGCAAGTCATGTTTGTTGTGTTCTCCATCTTTGTCTGAATGAACCTCGTATCAACATTAGAGAGATTTAAATGTTGGTAGAAAGACACTCCTTAAAAAACAATTATTATTATCTAGCTGGCACTTGTTATAGCTGCTGGTTATGACCACCTTATACTGCCATCTAACTCGTAGAAGGGATATGCTCATGGTTATGTTTGAGGAATAGATATACCTAAATGCTTATTTATGTTTGTGGTGATTACATGGTTGGAGGAAATAGAAATATGAGTGATTAAATGGGGACAATACGGTTATATAAATATGCAATTCTATATTATAGAGGTGAGTTAGATAATAAAGATCCTTCTTGTGTCACGTTTGACACTGGTTGATCCGTAGAAGGTGATGAAGGAATATTAGGTTCCTCACGACCAAGAAATCAGGTCCTCTCTATTGCTTGTATTAATTGTTCATCAAGTGCAGCAGCAACAAGTTTACTTGTATTCTTCTGGCATATTCACTAGTAAATGAAACAAATATTGACTTTATCACATCTAGCATGCTAATTTGTTCATTTGGTACAACAGCAACAAGTTCACTTTTTTCTTTTAACAATGAGAAACTACAGCTAGAAACTTAATTATAGACGGAGACATGTAACAACCTCACAAAATAAAATGAAATTGTGGATACTAGACCTCGAATCTTGCGAAAAAAATCAACCTCACAAAATCAAATGAAATTGTGAATACTAGACCCAAATCTTGAAAAAAAATGTTTCTTCTATCTACTACTATGCATACTATACTATGCATAAAAGAAAATGAGTGTAGAAGAAGAGAAAGTAACAGATGTTGGAATTGAAAAAAAGCAAGTAAATAAAGCTTGTAAAAGAAAGAAAATAAAAAAAAAGTAAACGAGTTTTTATCTGAAACTTTGTATTCATAGGAAACAAATTTTATTATATTAGTTAATAAGTTAAGTTGATGAAAAATTAGAATGTATGGCTCATTGAGAAACGAAAGGGATGTTTTTATAGAAATTAGAGGTGTAAAACTGGAATATCTAGTAAACCATAACGGGAATGTTTTACTTTGTTACCATGTTAGTGTGTTTGGTATTGTGGTAGCTTTTGTGGTTGTGGTTTGAAAAAAATTGTTTTATAAAAAGTACTTTTAGTTGAGGTTGGTTTGTTAAAATATATGTTTGGTTAAAATTGAGGTTGAACAAAAGTTGTTTAATATGTTTGATTAAGAATGCTTTTGAAATTAAAGTTATAAAATAACTAAAAATGATATATATTAATATTGATGGTTTTTAATTTCAATATTGTAGACTTAACTACTGTTATTACATCATGAAATAAACAATACTTTATATAAAATATTTTTTATTGTTCCATTAAACTACCTGTAATTTCATCAGGTACGAAATCCATCCGACAAGGACTACAGTTTTCATGGCTTCCTGAGCATGCAACATCAAGTAAAATATCATCAGAACAAAATTAGGATTGCGATCAAATTCTGCAAATGCTACGTCATCATGCGATCTCCTTCTAATGTAATTATGTAGTGTCATTGATTAATGTTAAACACTAGTTTTTTTAATAAAACACAATATCTTAGAATTGTTTTTTTGGATTTTTTTATTTTACTGAGTCGGACCAGTCCAACACATTTAGGTTTGGGTCAGACCCGGTCCAACCATGAACAGTGGAGACATTCTCCACTGTTCACTTTGCAGAACAGTGGAGAGCAGCCCAAACAAAGGGGAAGGGGAAGGGGAAGAGCAGCGCGACGGTAATGGATTGAGGTACAGTGGAAACGCCGGAGGCCGGTCACTCTCCACTATTAACATGCAACATGAACAGTGGAGAGTGAATTATAATTCACTCTCCACTGTTCACTTTGCAGAACAGTGGAGAGCAGCCCAAACGAAAGAGAAGGGGAAGGGGAAGCGTAGCGCGGCGGTGATGGACTGAGGGACAGTGGAAAAGTCGGAGGTCGTATTCACGTTGCAGAACAGTGGAGAATGCAGAAGACAGACGAAGGAGAAGGAGAAAGGGAAGAGTAGCACGGCGGTGGGAACAACGGAGGCCAATGGTGAAAGGGAGCTGCTCTCCACTGATGGATGGCGATCCTTCTTTTTTTCCTCTTCTCCTTCGCTCTGGCCATGCATGAAAATTATGTTCTGTTTTGTAACCAAATAAGATGAAATCACGGTTACATAAAAAAGCTACCGTAAACGCTTAGCCAAACAGGCTCTTAAAAATGGCAACTCTGATGTTGATAGTTTTACAATTTGCTTAGATTTTTATTTTATTTTTTTATCTATCATGAAAATATTTTATGTAGTGAAAATAAATAGATTTGGATTTTTATTTTATTTTTTAAATTGACAAATATTTAATGATATTGTTAAAGAAAAGTATCCTTATTGCTCTAAAAAAAATTATGATAAATTGTTTCTCAAAAGAAATTTTAATTTTCCTCCTTTACATGCCCCCTTCCAAATTTTAACTTTTCAGTGGAGTTTTTGGGGGGATTTACAATGCTGAAAGAATTAAAATTACCCAATCAAATTGAAAAGAAAAAAAAAAAAACCCATTCTGCTAACCAAATACCATGCAATTGCTTTTGATACAAACCAACAAACCAATAGCTTAGAGAAAATGCACAGTTTTATTAAACATTTTGTAAATGATCAAGTTACAGAATTATTGGCAATGCTAACTGTGGGTTCCAAATAGCAAGACTACCCCTAAATATGGTGCTACGAACTGTTAATTTACGATTACTAACATCAGATCAGTCCTTAAATCTTTTTACAAAATGTGCAGGCATATACTGCAATCTGCTACAAGCAGGTTCATCTCATGCAGTTCACACAATTTGGACATTCAAGGTTCAACCATGTCATGGTAAGCTGGAGCACAAAACTGAACTTCAAAAGATTTACCAACGGCCGCGCATAGAGATCTGGAGCTACACAAGTCTACAATTACAACTGAATGAACAGCTCACGCTACAGACTCACCATCCTGCCTGAGTAACTCCTGCAAAAGATCAACTCGTATAAGCATCAATCCAATACTTTAGTCTAGCATCACGGACAAATGGATGTGCACATATGGCAAATTGAAAACAAAAACCTTTCTCGGTTTTGAGAGTCTCTTCTAGTTGCTATGGTGATTTTCATCACCAGCAGACCAAAATACCCCAAGTAACTTCCGAAAAAACAAGTCACCTCTTGAATGGATAATGCCTATTTCTTTAGAGGCCCCGGGATTAGAAATGTCATAGTCAAATTGATGCTATTCCCTCTTATGTTATGTCCAAGGAAAAGTATTTTAGCTGTTATGCATGGATTACATATTTTTATAACCTCCCTGACCTCTGGAATTGAACATAGAAATTGCAGAAATGAAATAATTTCAAGACTAAAATTACCGATTTAGTGGCAGCAATGAATGCTCGCTGCCTTCCCTTCTTTTCTCGTGCGCACTCTCCACACCAACTCGAGAAATCTTTTTGATATTTCCTGATCTCTCTGAAGACCGAACTGTACAGAGACAACACAGTGCATTTTGAGGATATAAAATGCCTTATGATTGCAAGTAAAAGTAAAGTTCAACGTGAGAAGCCTATTACTCCTTCAATCTCTCATATTGAAGTGCAACCAAGTTATTTTTTTTCCTGATGTCATGCGATATAAGATTTACATGCAAAAAAAGGAACTACCTTCTGCACCACAGGAGTAAATTGATCCTATGACCAGATGTTGTGGCCCTAACACCATGCCTATGACGACCAAGATGAAGCACAGCTCCACCAGGAACATGAGAATAATCAAAAATTTCCTGCTTCCAATGAAAATGCTCCATAAAAAATACAGAAAAATATAAAACTCCGAAGAAAAATTAGAGCTATTAACAATACAGAATTGCACAAATTCTGCACTAAGAAACCATCTAGCCTGGTCATGAATAATAGAAAGGGAAATACTGGTTTTTAAGGGATCAGAATATAAATACCAGATGACACATTCTAATTTCAAAATTCAAGTGAATGTTAGCAATTTAATTAGCTTAGCCATCTGCATGCCAAATGATTCTAAATGATCAAGTGAAATAGAAGTGACCACAAATCTAGTTTTCAATTTTCCAGATGAAAAGAAGTTGGAAAAAATCGAAGGCACATCTTTTTCCATCTTCCTGACAAATTGTGATAGAGAGTTTCCGGGTGCATAAAGATTCAACAATTACCCCCCCACCCAACAAGAATGAAAATTGGAGGGGGGAGGGAAAAATAAATTCAAAATGGGAAAACCCTGTTCAGCAATCTCAGCTGACTCTATCCTAGGTCTTTCAAGTTGGCAAGCATATAAATTCGAAAGATTAAACATAATAAAAAAACTCTTCGGTGTAACTGAGAAATACGACGTCGTATACAGTCACAAAATCAGTCAAAAGTGACATCAACCAATTTGACATGCTGGGTGTACCGAACTGATAGTATCTACTTTTCTCATCCTGATTAGAAATCAAAGCCTTGATGTAGAGAAGTCATAATGATAATAATAATAATAATAGGCATGAATGACAAGAGCTACAATCTGGAACAGCTGCAAATCTTTCAACAATCTGCTGATTAAGGAATAGTCTTATGATTGACAACTTATACATGCAAACAAACAAAATTATTTAGAAGGAACAGCGTACAAACATGGAGAATTAAAAACAGAATCCAATGGCTGTCTGGTCGCAAGCATAAATCTAAGGAAAGTTTTCCTTCTAAAGATAGATATGTTCAAGTCTTAGCTTTGTATTGTGCCAACCCACTTAAAAAAGTATTCCACATTAAAGACTAGCATACCTCTGGCTGACTTCCAGTATTTACATGTTTATCACATCGTGTGCCCCGGAAAAACAATTCTCCTCCAGAAAATTGCTTGCCCAAGCAAACATTCAAAGTTACTTCAGAGTCATCCACGTGAAAGCCTACAAATATAAAATTATACAGAGTTTGACAGGTTGTGCAATCAAATACAAGTGCATCTATGTTGTCTTTTCTAATTTTTCCTTTCTTTTTGTGTGTCTGCGTGTATAATTACTCATTAATGAAGTTAATATAGAGACTTTGACAAGAAGGATATATCTATCTACGTGAAGCTATGAATAAAAGAATACAGAAAAAGTGAACTTAAGAAAACTCATACACCTCATTTACCAGGCTGGTAACAGTCGTAAACCTCATGGTTGGTGGACTTAAGAAAATTAAACAACAAAATACAATCACTTTCTAAATTATTCAACACCACCAAGGAGAGTGGCATGACAATCTTTATGCCAACCAATGTCTAACACACAAGTGCAAATGCATCAGCTAAGATCTGATATAAGCACCTTTACAACACAAACCAAATGGCCATGAAAATGGCCACGAATGACCACAGCATGGTTCACAGATGGACTAGATGAAGACAATACAAGCACATTATTAATAAAAAATATATATACAAGCATACACGGTACACCTATTGATGCAAACACATACGCAGATTCAAGAACAGATTCTGGCTAGACCACGTAGTAGAATACAGATTGCAGCTAATATAGCTACACTACAGCCCACGTAGTAGAAAATGTTTGACCAACCTACAAGCCACAAACCAATTGGTGATGCATCGTGCAAAAAAAAATCTAAAAAGAAAGCAATAGAAAACCTTCACAAATATTAGTTGACAAAGGAATACAGCGAATAAGGCACGCACCTAAGTCAACATCCCAATCTTTGCCATATTCAACAACAAAACCATGATGAGAATCCAGAGTTGCCCCACCAACTTCACGAAAAAAAACTGCACAAGAGAGGGAGGCAGGGAAAATGATCATATAATCTGTGTTATTTTGACGAATTAGAATACAGAAAAAGATTAAACTTCCAGAGAACATATGATGCAGCTTATCTGGTATCAGCACATACGCATCACCTTTAGATATAGGACGGATAAAACCATCCATAAGCTTGTCAAGCATTGTTTCAAGGCCAAAATCATCAAGAACAGCTCCATATTTGTTCATCGTATTTGGTCGCATGACTCGAAATTTTGTATCATTAACCCATGCCTCAAAATTTTCAACCTGGAAAATCACGTTAAATAAGAGAACGCAAGAGAGTAGATGGCGAACAAGGCATTTTTCTTTCCGTTTTTTTTTTTTTT
>Ga0307517_10011038_pt1 | contig 12560 bp, 9 predicted proteins | sample 23_EM_MG_FD_194515 | JGI IMG/M metagenome (GOLD analysis project Ga0307517, IMG submission 194515) | Populus trichocarpa ectomycorrhiza microbial communities from riparian zone in the Pacific Northwest, United States - 23_EM | ecosystem: Host-associated > Plants > Roots > Unclassified | place...
TCTTATGTTGTTCATCATGTTTGTCAATACATGCATGCCCCACGAGAACCTCACCTCATTGCTATTAAACGAATTTTTCGTTATCTCAAAGGAACTCTTGATCTTGGTCTTCATTTTGTTCCAATGCCCTTAACTGCTCTTCATGGTTTTTGTGATGCTGACTGGGCAGGGTGTAAGGATGATTGACGCTCAACATCTGGTTTTGCCATCTATATGGGTGCCAACTTGCTGTCATGGAGTGCTAAAAAGCAGGCCACAGTATCTCGCTCTACGACAGAAACAGAATATCATGCTCTAGCTTCCACCACAGCTGAACTTATATGGTTCATGAATCTATTAAAATCCATTGGTTATTGTCTTCCACCTCCAAAGCTGTATTGTGACAATATCAGTGCTATTACTATGGCCAAGAAAACAGTGTTTCATCATCGCACAAAACATATTGAAATCGATGTTCATTTCCTTAGAGAACGTGTTGCTAATGGTGCCCTCCTGCTCAAACATATTGCTGGCACTGCTCAACTTGCAGACATATTGACCAAACCACTTTGTTTGGACAAGTTTGTTTCCAATCGTGACAAGCTCCTCATCGGCTCTCAACCGCCTTGAGCTTGAGGGGGGATGATAAGATAACAATCAATCACAGCTGACAATAGAGATATGGTGATAAGATAACAATCAATCACAGCTGGCAATAGAGATATGACAACAAGATTCTTGTGATTGATCACAACAATAGAATGATTCTTGTAATCTTATAATTCTGCAGTTACCTGTAATATAGGTAACAATCACTCATGCCATTAATATATATATATATATATATATATATATATATATATATATATATATATATATATATATATATAGACACATACATACACGACTAATAACAGAAGCATAATGTGGGCTTTCTTTCTTTGCTTTGTATTTTCCTACATAAATGTTTTTCTTAGTATTTTTGGAGGATCACATACTGTTTTATTTATAGATTTTTTTGGATAAGAACAAATCTGTTACAAGATACATTTAAAAATATTTGAATTTATAGAGAGTTTGTTATTTCCTGGTTTTGCTTCTTTGAACGTGATCTTTTTCTTCTTGTTTGTTTTGAATTTGAGCTTTATCTGTTTATATCTGTTTATTGTTAGTTGTGTTATTATCTTTACCTTTATCCTGTACTTGTTCGTTTGTTGAGATTCAGTTAATGACATTAGTTGATGAAGAGTATCCTCCGATAAAAGGATTAGATTATAAGAACAAAATTCTAGGGCATTAATTAAATGATGCTGAGATCCAACCACCAATAATTTCCACTGATCCACTCCCATGATCCCACTTTTTATAAAGTATTGTGGGATTTTTTTTTATTCTAAAATGAAATTGATGCATCCAACAGTTCATCCTTTCTTTAGATTTTAATAAAATTTTAAGGGGATATTCTTCTTCTTTTTTGTGAGTTCATATTTTTTTTTTCTTTTTTCAAAGTATTTTAAAAGAGAAAATAATAAGACGATATATATCAGTACCTACTCCCGTGTACCATAAACTGATTTCAGATTCTGAATGGTTTTCGCAATTTAATATCTATCTAATATTTGCGTGATGGTGTCCCACGGCTTAAATTGCTCGAAGAAAATTGAGTACGGCCGACCACTTTTTAATACATGATTATATGTCTAACTTCCAACTTCTAACTGAACGAAGAACACTAGTGCAGTCAACAAATTGAGCATGCTTTTGTTCATAAGAACGAAGAAAGTCGCAACACTTAAAATTGACACGCATCTTACTACAAAGACAAATTAATTTATGATATTGTCTTAATTTAGACAATTCCAAGAAAGTTTAGAAATTAAAAGAATATAATTTCCTACCATATAAGATGGAAATCTAATGCCTCAATATTACGAAATGTCAGTTCTCAAAAAAAAAAAAAAAGAAAAAAAAAACACTACTTCCATAGTTTGAACTATTTAGGGTGTTTGTCCTTGTGTTTAAATTGGAGTTTTCGAAAAATTTATTTTTTAAAAAAATTAATTTTAAAAATTTTTTGAATTGTTTTGATTTTCTAATTTTAAAAATTAAAAAATTATTTTAATATATTTTAAAAAATAATCACAATCATTATTCATTCACGTTTTAATTGCTCATAATGTCTCACTTACCTTTTCTTCATATTTGTGGTGCACCCCTAGCATTTCAACTTCACAACCAACCCATACAAGTAATTCTTACGTGCAAGAAACCAAGTGGCCCTTTTTCAAGGGAACTGTCTAATGCCATGCAGCAAAAAAAATAAAAAAAAATCAACTTGCAAGTGACAGTTAAGTCAATCTTCCAAGGGAGACTGGATCATAATTCAAAAAGGGCAATTATTATTCTTTTCTGAAGTGACAGATACTTTTGCCAATTAATAGTTTGGTTGACAGGGGTACTTTTCAAATAATTTTTTACTATATTATAATTCAAAAAAAGTAATTATTATTCTTTTATAAAGTGATAGATATTTTTGCCGACTAAAAGCTTGATTGACAGTATGGTTATGAGTGCTTTTCAAATAATTTTTCATACCAAAATACATGATAATAATGTTTTTTTATTTTTAAAAATTATTTTTGACATCAGCACATCAAAATAATCTAAAATGTACATACCATATTAAATTTGAGCAAAAACTAAAAAATTTAAATTTTTTAAAAATACAGGTTAAACCGCGTTCCAAACATTCCATAATTTAGAAGGGCATGCAACCCCGGGCCATGATACCATGTAAAAAGCTTGTATCTTCCACATAACGGTGACTATATTTGTGTAATAGGTAATTTTTTTTAATATATATATGAATATACGGCTACCTTGTATGTAATTGATTAATTAATTATAAAAATAAAAGGTAATTTCATTTTTAATTAAACAGGAGAGGTTGGAAATCAAGATTTTCAGGGAAAAAATGCTAATACCAATAAAATAATTTTAAGTGTACTATTTACAGATTTCTAAAATAAATAAATAATTTTAAGGAATTATTGGAAATAGTTAATCAAATAATATAGAATTTCTTCTATAATTTCTGAAATTTGTAATTACTAATAAGGAGCCACATCCTTATACCCAAGATGCTAGCTCATCATGTATCCTGTTCACTCCCTTCATGTTTTTTAAAGAAGTAAATTAATTTTTAATAACGTTGTCAACTCAATATATAATTTAAATTGTAAAGTAAAGTCTCAGAATATAATTTATATTATTCTCTAATATAATTCCTTATATGAAAGCTCATTGAGTTTGAAATTTACACAGATCCATACCATATTGTACTTAATTTTTATCAAATAAATAAAAATAGTGAGATTCGAACTCGTAACCGCTTGATTATCAAGACTTTGATATCATGTTAAAGAACCATGTCAACTCAATATATAGCTTAAACTGTAAGATGAGATCTCAAGATATAATTTATATTATTCTCTAACACACACGAACAAACACTCCATGCTAATCCTTGTTCTTCCTTTTGCAATCAGCTTAATTAAACCACAACCATGGAAAGACTTTCTTTATTGCTTTAATGCATGTATAAGCATTGGAGACTAAGGAACGACCGTTCAAAGATTAAACTAAATTGATTTTCTTTCACTTCAAAGCCGTAATTACGTTCTCTGATTACCATGAGTTATTCTACGTACATAGCAACATCATCAAATTAAATCCCTCACGAGTGATCCTTCCATTGACGTTGGACCCTTGGCCATGAAAGCTTACCTATTTTTTCCTGCTATTAAAGCATATTAAAAGCTGACCTATACAACCTTCCAATCAATTTTGTGACAGCGGAAAAACATGGGCATGGACAGTTCATACATATGTGACATGATCAAATGTAAACCATGCATTCTCTAAACTGATTAGAATCCCGTTGTTCATATATATAAACGAAAATAAAGTATAATTTAACTGATAATTTCTGAATTTATTTAAAAAAAAGTTGTTAATTCAAGTTTCATAAATTTTCCGCGAACATGGTAATAAAAATAAAATGAATTGCTGCAACTGTCCATGTAATGTATCAGTCTAGTACACAAGGACTAGGTCCTTGTAATTGTGAGAGGTGAGGTTTCAAGTGAAAAGAGAGAATATTGTGAACAAACTGTCCCTTGCCACGGAATGTCAGAGAATGTGTGATGAAGGGAGGATTAGTTTTAGTAAATTTTTGAATTAATTCAAAATAAAATCTGACTCGGCTAGAATTTAAGTCCCGTTTGTTTGCTGGAAAGTAGTTTTTTTTTTTAAAGTGAATTCCGGAAAAGTATTTTCCGATGTTTGGTAATGTAATGAAAAATAAGTTGGAAAACACTTTCCAGTGTTTGGTTATGTTATGGAAAATGAGCTAAAAAATAACTTATTAATGTTTTATTTTTTTCAAGTTTATTAAAATAATGAGAAATAAATCTTACAAATTAAAAAGTTGAATGAGAATGAAATTGAAAAAAATTATAATTTCATAAATTATCTCAGATAAAATAAATAATAATCAAAATAATAAAGATCAAATAAAAAATAAAAAATTTAAAAGATGAAGAAATTAAAATAATAATAATTAACATTTCATAAATTATTTCAAATAAAATAAGTAACAATCAAAAGAATGAGAACCAAATTTGATAGATAAAAATTTTCAATAAAAAAATGATAAGGAAAAAGCAAATAGCAATTATAAAAATAAGGACCAAAGTTAATATAAAAATTAAATTTTAAGAGATGAAATTAAAAAATAAATATTCAAAACAAAATATATATAGCAATCAAAAGTTTGAGGATCAAATTTGATATAATCAGCAAATAATGACATTTCTAAATTTTTTACAACTTCCGGAAAGTGTTTTCCGCCCAAATTTTCCAGGAAAACACTTTCCTGAAAACCAAGCCAAATTTTTCTTTAACTGGAAAGTGTTTTCCGTTGACCAACTTTTCTAATGGCAAACAAACACATGAAAGTTTGGAACTGGAAAACAAACACAGCCAAAAGGGAAAACACTTTCCTGGAAACTAAGTCAAATTTTCCTTTGACTGGAAAGTGTTTTTCGTTGACCGGAAAGTATTTTCCGTTGACCACCTTTTCTAATGACAAACAAACACAGGAAACTTTGGAAAGTGGTTTTCCGGAAACTACTTTCTGGAAAACAAACATGGCTTAAGTTATTGATTAAATGGATTAATCAATAAGTTTCTATCTGTTTGTTATTATATTTTAAAAGTATTTTTGAAAAAAATTAATTTTTTTTATTTTATTTTTGTTTGAAATTAATATTTTTTGATATTTTTAGATTATTTAATATGTTAATATTAAAAATAATTTTTAAAAATAAAAAAAATATTATTTTAATATATTTTTAAATAAAAAATATTTTAAAAAATATCGCTGCATCCTTTCCACAGAATCAGAAGGTGTGGAAATATTTAAGAGTCACATGTGATCAGCCTTCTCATTCCCCTTTAAAGCGGCCACAACACATAAAGACAAGAGAACAAAAGCCAGATGAACACATGATCAATATTAGCCATCAAAGCTAGCTAAAAAGAGAAACATAATGAAATGGAAGCATACAAAACTTCTAGCTGCGAAAGTACAAATTCTCAGAGTAGGTGGCAGCATCAAGACAAGATGATCCAGAGAAAAAGATGGTCTAGAGCAAGATTTGTATGTCTAGCTAGGAAGCATGTTCCACAAATAAGCAGTTCCCAAATTTGTCAGAACACGAGAATTAATGCGGCAAAAAACTACACCAGAAGTTGAAAATGGCATGCACCTTGGAAGAGCAAAGGAACATGAAAAAGGTAGTAGAACACCATTCTGGAAGTAGCCTAGCATGAACATAGAACCAAATAGCATACATATGAGCAAGTCACGGCACATCAAAGGCATCGACAAAGGAATGACCACGTGCCCATGAGCTGTGTACGAAATCATATATATCAGCACCAGAATATAGAATCATCTACTAACTTCATCACATCTCGAAAGGGAGAAAGATCCCATAAACCATGTACAGAGGTTGAGCCCATCTCGATCAAGAAAGATCATAAGAAACAAAAAGGGAGAAAGATCCCACAAAACCATGTACAGAGGTTGAGCCCATCTCGATCAAGAAAGATCATAAGAAACAAAAAGGGAGAAAGACTTCAATATTCTATCGTAATAATTCAATCGAGAATCCAAATGTGATGCATGAAGGTACACTAATTATAAATAACTAGGTTTATATAGAGATCACGAAAACTTAGTACAGGTACAAAGGACGTGACAGAAGCTTATTCAATACATCGGTATTCTTTCACACAGATTATTGTAACATATATTACAAGACCATATTTTATTTGCAAAAATATGGGCAACATCAATATTATACCTAATTTACTTCCACGCAATACTTCACACGTATGGAGAGGCTGAAAGGAAGGTCGATCTTAAGACTGATTAATTTAAAGCCCCAGCATGAGACCATATAATTATGCTAGTAACTGGATGTATCATCTTATGGCATGTAATCTTAACGCCCGGAGAAATTCATGCTTTCATCACTGATCAAATCAAACTTCACAGACCATATAATAATTATGCTAACAACTGGATTTGTGGTAGGAAATCTTCAATCCTGGCGAAATTCATGCTTTCATCATTGATCCAATCAAACTTCTCAGAGAAAGGGTTGTCTATGGTTTTTGGAGGGTATTGATCTATGCAGTCTTGCCAGACATTTGTGTCCTCCAAGTCCTTCATAACTTTCCACACACAATTGTTGCACTTAAAACCTGCCCCAAGGCTGATCATTAGTATTTTATCACCCTTCTTGAGCCTTTTCTTGGCCTCCATGTAACCTAAAACATACCACAGGCCGCCGGATGATGTATTTCCAAACCGATAAAGTGCCATTCTAGCTGGTTCGAGATCATAATCGTTGAGTGCTAAACTCTTACCAACCTCATCAATAATTGCCCGCCCACCAGGGTGCACACAAAAGTGGTCGATTCCAGACCTGAGATCCAAACCAGGTCCTGCAGCCTTAGAAGTTGGTCTCTTCATTATTTTGTTTCGATAGTAACTTATTTTGTAGCGGAGCAATTCTGACAGTGGTAAAACTTTAGGAAGAAGAACTCGGAGATTCATGGTTAAAGCTTTAGCACCAGCTTTAGGTAGATCTCTGGTGAGCCGAAAGCCTTTGTGGCCAAGGTCATCTTCTACTTGGATGCAGCTGCTGTATGCTTCATCATTAGAGCCGATATGTGTGCGTACAGAACAAGTCAATTCCAAGAGGGCTTTATGCTTCAAAGCTCTATTATTTGTTAAGAGCATGGAGCAGCCCCCGGTACGAAAAAGAATGTTGGAGAGCATCATGGACTTGTCTTTGCCAGAATACCAATTTGGACCCATGGATTCTGTGCTCACGACGATTGCAAGTGAATTCTTATATGTCTTGAACAATTGCTTAACCAAATCAACGGCTACTACACTTGCACTGCAACCCATTCCAGAGAGATTAAATGCTTTGATGTCCTCCCTCATCTTGTAATGGTTTATTACTCGAGCTGTTAGTGAGGGAACTGGTGAGAACAAAGAGACTGAAGAGACAATAATGTCGATTTCTGATGGAGAAACTCCTGTCTTAGCAAAGAGCTTATCAAGGGTATGAAAAATGATACCATCCATCTCCGAAACAGCATCCATATGAGTTGCAGATTCCTCTCTTCCCTCTATGATATTTTTTGGGCAATAAGTTTGTTCACCGATGCCAGAACTAACCATAGTTCTTAAAAGAAACCTGTATTCTTCTATTCCCAGATTCTTGTTTCGGGTAACAATTTTAGCACAGGATCCAGTATCGAGCTTTTGGTCCTCAGTGGCTTTATGGCACTGATAGCTTAGCATATAGCAACAGTGGTCTTTCTTTTGGTATCCCAACTTAAAAAGGTTGAAGATAATATACCACAATAATAGTGGAAGCATTGCCAAGAACAACTCCATAACAAGAAAAGATAGGCTACAGATTGGGTTTCAAGAGACACAGAGACTTTTATGAGGGAGTTTATGATCAGCACTACAACTATGGTCGTACTCTTATACTAGAGAACGGGTTACATGCGCGGCATGTGCACATGCAAGCATTAGATAATGTTTCCTCAAAAAAATTGATTACACAGTATAACGTTGGCCAAAGTCCTTGTCAGAAATTTCAAAATAGGTGGGGGCAGTATATTAAAAAAAAAAAAAAACCTAAAAGGCCTCATACTTGTGGAGGAGAATTAATGTGGATTCAAAAACTATAATGTTTATTTTCCCTTTATTGCACTCAATATTTGCGTCGGTAGCAAAGGTAAAGTTGTTTTTTATATAAATATCATTTGTAAATTGATTTTGGGTAATTTTATCATTTACCTTTAAAAATATACAGTCAAAATTCTCCTTTTCCATGAAGAGTTAAAAAATTTGGCCTTTCGTTCAAGGTTTTCTGTATCTTTTCTTATTTATTTATATAATAAAATTACATTGGTACCCTTTGAAGTTCACAAAAATTGATCTTGCTGGAAGTTTTTTTTTGTCTTTGTCGCACGTGTGCGGCATTACAGCGATCGTCCAATACTCTCAGGTAAAATGAATGTGGTCTCTAATCAGTGGAAATTTTGAATGGGAGTTGCCACCTAATATTCTGGTCACTAGAAACCCTAACTGGTTTCAGAGATCGGGTACGGAGACTGGTTGCGTAAAGGGAAGATATTAGCACCCAAAATACGTCCTACCTAAGGTAAGCTGCATTGTTTTAATGTCTGATAAAAAACTATGGTCTTATTGCATTTTCTAATTGTTGGTTTGTCTATAGTTCAAGAAAAGTTCTCCTTAATAAGGAGGTTCTTATCTTAATGGGGTAAAAACCTAACCATTATAGCGTTCGAAAAAAAAAATTTAATATCCAGAATACGTATTACGTGTAATGTCGTACCCCGGATACTAAAAGACAAACAAAATAAAATTTTTGTTGTTTTTGAAATTTTAGCCAATGTTCTCTTGACTTTAATAAACTAGTTATTAAAGCCAAAATGCATGCTAAAATATTTTTTATAGTATATGAAAAACACAATATGATTTTTTAGCTTTGAGACACTTGGTCGTATGCACAAAAATATTTTTTTCTTTTTTCAATTTTTTTTGTATTTTTGGACGTTTTGACGAAAACCGGATATTTTAATACCGGATTCGTATTTTTTTCGAAATAAAATACATACCGATATTAAGCAAAAAAACATATAGCAAAAGATGAAAAAGTCATAAAATTTTAAAAATAAAAATAAAATTTTTTCTTTCTTGAACTGGACCGGATCCGGCCCAATTCTGTCGGCTGGGCCGAACCCGGCCCAAATGCATGGGTTGGGCTCAACCCAACGAAGAAAGAAAAATGAATAGTGGATCACCCTCCACTTTTCACATGCAGCATGAACATCAGAGGGTGACCGGAGAAGAAACGTAACGGTGGGTGTAACTAACCGGACGTCGACCAGTTGCTCGCGGTGCTGACGGTGGGGGTGCTGTCATTGCGGTAGGGGACTGTGGTGGCCTGCGGTGCTTCTCTTTCTTCTTCCTCTCCCTCCTCTGTTTTTCCTTTCCTTTTCTCCTCCTATTTTCTCTCTTTTCTGCTTTTCGTTCTCCCCCTCTTTCTTCTCCTCTCTCCTTTTCTCTTCTCTCCTTTGTTGTGTTCTCCCCCTGCTCTTGTGCTCCCCTGTTTATATAGGCAAAAAACAGGGGAGAAAGAGGACGGGGTGGCCACTATGCTGCCACCCCTCCAACACGTGGAAAGTTTTGGGCAAGTAGGGGTCCTTGGTCGGCGTCTTTTTGATGCTTTAGAGGAAGAGAAGTCAGAGAAAACAAAGGAAGAAAAAAATATTTTTCCCCTGTTTCGCGTGTCCAGGGGAAGAAGAAGACTCACAGTGCCGTTCAAAATGGCACCGTTTCGGGCTTCTTTTTTTTTATATGAACAGTGTATGAAATGGCGTTGTTTTGGACAAAACACGCCATTTCGGACAAAACACGCCGTTTCATTTAAAAGGAAAAGGCGGCAAAAACGTGTCAGAGTTCACATTGGTCCTCAATTTGTAATTTGTTCAATCAAGTCCTCAATTGCAATTTTGATTACAAAATCAATGCAATTGCATCCCTGCCAAAAATCAAACAGCGGCCCTGAAGTTGGCCGCCTTTTTCACTTTGGTCCTTGGTCTTGAATTTATACAATTTGACCCTTAATTGATCAATAAACTTCTAATTTATTCAATTTGGCATCTGATTCGGTTTAATTGCAGCCCCTCTATTTACGCATGTTTTTTATTTTGGTCATTGGTTTCAGATTTCTTCAAATAAGTCCCTAATTTGCTATCAAACTTCAATATTTATGCAATTAAGCCCCTGATTTGATCAAATTAAGTCTCAAAAATTATAATTTGACCCTAGAACTTTAATTTCTTCCCATTAAAGCCTAAATTGACTTCAAAATCAATTTTTCTTGCAATCAAACCTTCCATAAATTCAATTAAACCTTCAATAAAATTTAATTGAGTCCATAAACATCTGATTTTGGACTTTTATTCCTCAAATTGAATTTTCTTTGTCAACAGGGCTCTCATCAGTCCACAAAATACTATCAAATTTTAATCTTTGTAATTTTGAACCTCCTCAACCAATTTTTAATCATTTTTAAGGCGCTTTGACATCCTCTTTTCACTGTTATATTTTTTTATAATATTTTTTGATTTTTTTGTATCTTTTGAAGAGAGAAAAAATATGAATTGGGGAATAACCCAAAAATGGGTTATGATAGTCTTTACACCTTTTTAGCATCGCTAATTTACACATTTAAACTTTAACTTAGAAAAAACTAAGGCTGCCTTTGGAAGATGTTTTCGTCTTTGTTGCATGGTTTTTTTTTTTGTAATATTGATATGCTCTTAGAGTTATTTTAGTAATTTATATTATTAAAATATTAATAAATCTATAAAATAGGCTTACACGTGCCATGCACGCGTCGACGCGTCATCATCTCTCATGCCATTCTGAAGGCGTGGGGACAATTTTGTTGGCCACAAATGCCAATTGCCATCTTATCCGACATGCAAGGTGGCAACGCAGATGTTGAGGTGGTGCGTTTGGTCAAGAAAGGCGGCGGTTCAGTGACTTTTGGTTTTTTTCTTCCTCCCCTTATTTTTTCTCTCGCAGGCCTAGATATTCATACCGTGCTTTGAAAATTTAGTGGTGTCCTCCACTTCGTATTTGTTTTGAGTTTGGTCCTCATTTCTTTTTATTTCTATTTGTTTGGAGTTTAATGCTTCTTGAAGTGTTTTTTTTAATTTCATCCCTCAATATTTAATTTTATTTAATTTTTGTATTCAATCTGATCCTTATTCTTTTGATTGATTATTTTTATCCTTTGCAATTATTATTTTTTTTTCCTTTAGAATTTTATTTCATTTTTTATTGCTCTTTTTTTATCCTTCATTTATTTTGTTTTTAAGTTTAATCACTAATTAGTTTCTTTCAATTATTTTTTGTAAAAGATTTAGTCCTCATTGTTTTAATTTTTGAATTTTTAATTTTGTATGAATGAGAATTTTTCTTTATAATTCTTTCCCTTTCCAAAAAATTATTGACCCAAGTATGGATAATGTGTTTTCTAATAAAAATGATTTTAAACATAAACTTAAAATATATATATATATTTGTTTTAAATATTGATATGATGACATATTGAGACTGCGACATATTAGATTAACTCGAGTTAACATGTCAAATCTATAACCCGAGTCATGAGACTATAACAACCCTATAAAAAGAAAATCAAAATAAATTATGAACACCAATTCCTATTGAATCCAATATAAAAAAATAAATTGAATAAAAAAATAAAAAAGAATAAAAAAACTACTCGAGTCAACTTACCAAACCTGCAACCTAGGTCATAAGATCAAGATAACAAAAAAATTATGAATCTCAATTTTCAACAAACTCAAAGAATGAAATCGGAAAAAAATCAATTAAAAAAAGAACAAAAAACACCTAAGTCAACCAAGACTAATCTGTAAAACCTGTGACCTATGTCATAAGACCGAGATAAGTTTATACGAAGCAAATAAAAAAAAATATAAAGCTCCATTTATAACAGATCCAATGTTGAATGTTGAAATCATGAAAAATAAAATAAATCCATGAGACCAAGATAACTTCACAGAAAGCAAATTGAAATTGAAAATAAAAATACGAAGATCAATTCCCAAACAACCTAATATTGAAAGATTTTATTGAGAAAAACTAAATAAAAAAGAAAAAGATTGAGTTATTGGAGTGTGAAATTGAAAAAAAATATATATTTAATTAAAAAATAATTTCAAAAAATAAACAAAATTAACATGAACTAACCTATAATCCAAATCATAAGATCAAATAAATCCATGGTACTGCGGTAGCTATTGTGGTTGTAGTTTGAAAAAAGTTGTTTTATAAAAAATACTTTTAGTTGAGGTTG
>Ga0307517_10011039_pt1 | contig 12559 bp, 11 predicted proteins | sample 23_EM_MG_FD_194515 | JGI IMG/M metagenome (GOLD analysis project Ga0307517, IMG submission 194515) | Populus trichocarpa ectomycorrhiza microbial communities from riparian zone in the Pacific Northwest, United States - 23_EM | ecosystem: Host-associated > Plants > Roots > Unclassified | place...
ACTTTCCCCGATCCGCCACCGCCGATCCCGTCGGGAACGGGCGCCACGATCCTGAAGCCGCCTCCGGTAATTCCCAAGCCGGTGATCATCGACAGCATCTACGACCAGCGCTTCGCCAACGCGTTACAACCGCCCTACCCCGCATCGGAAATCCGCTCGGGCAATACCGGCCGGGTCGTGATCAAGGTGCTGATCGGCACCGACGGGCGGGTCAAGCAGGTCGAGCGCATCTCGGCCGCGAGCGACGCCTTCTTCGCCGCCGCCGAGCGCCAGGCGCTGACCAAATGGCGCTTCAAGCCGGCGACCAGCGACGGCACGCCGATCGAGCAATGGGTGAGGATGAGCCTGCGGTTCGAATTGACCGAACGATAGCTTCGCCTCTGCGAGCGTAGCGAAGCAGTCCATGGATTGCGTCGCTGCGCTCACAATGGCGGGTTTAGAAAATGAATGATGCCGTGTTCCTGCGAAAACAGGAACCCAGGGCCAAGCAACAGACCACTCGCGATACTACCCTGGGCTCCTGCTTTCGCAGGAGCACGGAAACGAGTGGGGCTGGTTTAGCACTCGTCCCTCGCCTATCTTTGGCGGCATGAGTGTCCTGCGTCGTTACAATCCCTTCCGCGCGCTGTTCGATCTGCGCCGTTTCCTCGCGTCGCGCGGTCGGCACGAGATCATCTTCCTGTTCGCCGCCTTCTTCATCTGCGGGCTGATCGTCGTTGGGTTCGTACTCGGGTCGCATGTCGAAGCCCCCTACAAACCGCCCGAGATCATCTACGTCCAATCATGGCGCGCCGACCGCACCGATGCGGAGATCATCGCGCAGCAGAAGATCGACATGGCCCAGAAGAAGACCGACGACGAGAAGCAGGCCAAGTTCGAGGCCGAGAAACGCGCCTCGTTCAAGCGCGCCAGCGACGCGCTGCGCAAGTGGGGCATCTGACCGCCGACCCGCGATGGATGCAGGCCGCGCTGGCGCTCGCTGAGCGCGGCCGCGGGCGGACCGCGCCCAATCCCAACGTCGGCTGCGTGATCGTCAAGAACGGACGAGTCCTCGGGCGCGGCTGGACCCAGCCCGGCGGACGGCCGCATGCCGAGGCGATGGCGCTGGCCGAGGCGGGCGACGCGGCGTGGGGGGCGACGGTCTACACGACGCTTGAACCATGCGCGCATGCCAGCCCGCGCGGCCCGGCGTGCAGCGATTTGCTCACCGAAGCCCGCGTAGCGAGCGTTATCGCGGCGCTGGGCGACCCGGATCCGCGCACCCACGGACGCGGCCACGACCGGCTGCGCGCTGCCGGGATCGCCGTCGAAACGGGCCTGCGGGCGGACGACGCGCGGCGATCGATGGCGGGGTTCCTGACGCGGCAAGCGCGCGGCCGCCCGCACGTCACGCTCAAGCTCGCGACGTCGCTCGACGGTTGCATTGCGCTCGCGTCGGGCGCGAGCAAGTGGATCACCGGCGCCCCGGCGCGCGCGCATGCGCACCTCGAGCGCGCACGGAACGAGGCGATTCTGGTCGGGCGCGGGACGTATGAAGCAGATGCGCCGACGTTGGATGTCCGCCTCGACGGGCTGACGGATCGTCGTCCGCGCCGCCTTATCCTAACCCGTCATGCCGGCCTTGTGCCGGCATCCGCCGAGCCGCAAGCGACATCGCCCGAGGTGGCGCAGACCCCGGCACAAGGCCGGGGTGACGGTTGGGAGGTTATCAACTCGCCGCAAGCCATCGTCGATCTCGAAAACGTCGACCACCTCCTCGTCGAAGGTGGCGCACAGACGGCGTCCGCGTTTCTCGCCGCAGACCTGGTCGACCGCCTGCTCCTCTACCGCGCGCCCATCCTGATCGGCGGCGGCACGCCCGCGATCGGCGACATCGGCCTCTCCAACCTCGCCGACGCGCATGGCCACTGGCGGTTGCGCGACCGGCGGATGTTGGGCATCGACACATTCGAAGATTACGAAAGAACCCCCTGATGTTCACCGGCATCATCACCGATATCGGCACGATCGAGGGCGTCGAGCAGCGCGGCGACCTGCGCGTGCGGATTTCGACCGCCTACGATATCGCAACGGTCGATCTTGGCGCGTCGATTTCGTGTTCGGGCGTGTGCCTGACGGTGATCGACAAATCTGCTCCTGGGGGGGCCGGCTGGTTCACCGTCGATGTGTCGGGCGAAACCGTCTCGCGCAGCGCGCAGGGCCAATGGAGCCAGGGCCGCAAGCTCAACCTCGAACGCGCGATGAAGCTCGGCGACGAGCTCGGCGGACATATCGTCACCGGCCATGTCGATGGCGTCGCCGAAGTCGCGAGCGTCGAGCGCGTCGGCGATTCCCGCGCGATTGCGTTCCGCGTGGCGCGCGACCTCGCGCCCTTCGTCGCAGCCAAAGGATCGGTGACGGTGGATGGCGTGTCGCTGACGGTCAACGCCGTGAGCGACGCGCCGGACGGCACGACCTTCACGGTCAATATCATCCCGCACACCCAGGCAGTGACGACGCTCGGCGCGCTGGAGGCTGGCCAGCCCGTCAATATCGAGATCGACGTGCTCGCCCGCTACCTCAACCGCATGCAGAGCCTGCTGGCCAGATAGCGGATAAAGCGCTGGCAATGTTGGATTTTGCCTGCCACCTCCGCCTTCACATTCGAAGGTGAAGGCGAAAGTGATGGGTGAAGGTTCGGACTTTTCATACGCGGAACCTTCGGCAAGTTCCGCGCAACTATTTAACGCACAATGTGACTCGCTACTTGCAAAATCACATTTCAATGTGATATTTCGCCGATCATGAGCACGATGCTGATCGATCGCGTCCGCGATCTCGTCGCCACGGGCGGGATTTCCCGCTCGGGGCTTGCCCGCGCCGCCGGGCTCCACGCCAATTCGCTGCGCAGCCTCGACGAGGAGGAATGGAATCCTACCGCCGACACGCTCAAGAAGCTCGAATCCTACTTGATCCTGCGCGAAAAGCGCCCCGCGCTCGTCCCGATCGAGGAGATAATCGAGGAAGCGCGCAACGGCCGGATGTTCATCCTGGTCGACGACGAGGACCGCGAGAATGAAGGCGATCTGATCGTCCCTGCGCAAATGGCGACCCCTGACGCGATCAACTTCATGGCCAAGCACGGCCGCGGGCTGATCTGCCTCGCCATGACCAAGGACCGCACCGACCAGCTCGGACTCGAGCTGATGAGTCGCAACAACGGCACGCGGCACGAAACCGCCTTCACCGTGTCGATCGAGGCGCGCGAGGGCGTCACCACCGGCATCTCCGCGCACGACCGCGCGCGCACCGTCTCGGTCGCGATCGACGCGTCGAAGCATCGCCAGGACATCGTCACCCCCGGCCACGTCTTTCCGCTGGTCGCGCGCGACGGCGGGGTGCTGGTCCGCGCCGGGCACACCGAGGCGGCGGTCGACGTGTCGCGGCTCGCCGGGCTCAATCCCTCCGGCGTGATCTGCGAGATCATGAAGGACGACGGCACGATGGCGCGGATGGACGATCTGATCGCCTTCGCCGACACGCATCGGCTCAAGATCGGCACGATCCGCGACCTGATCGCCTATCGCCGTCAGCATGACCACCTCGTCGAGCGCCGCGCGGAGGCGCGCTTCACCAGCCGCTGGGGCGGCGACTGGACCGCGCGCACCTTTTACAACAAGGCGACCGGAACCGAGCAGATCGCGCTGATCAAGGGCCACATAGACCCCGACAAACCGACGTTGGTCCGCATGCACGCGATGAGCGTGTTCGCCGACATATTCGGTGAAGAGGGCGCGCGCGGCGGGCTGCTCGCGCGGTCGATGGAGCTGATCGGCGAAGCCGGGTCGGGAGTCGTGGTGCTGCTGGCGCCGACCAACACCGGGGGCTTCTCGCAAGCGCTCGAGCGCAAGGCGGGCGTCGCATCGGGCGGCGGCGACGAACTGCGCGATTACGGCGTCGGCGCGCAGATCCTGACCGAGCTCGGCGTCGAGGACATGATCCTGCTGACCAACACGCATCATACGCTGGTCGCGCTAGACGGCTATGGCCTGTCGATTGTCGGCGAGCGCGCGATCACGCACGGGTGACCGCGACACATCCCGGGCTGCTCAAGCGGATGCGGACGGCGGAGGACGAAGCGGCGGCGCCCAAATACGCGCATGTCGAACGCGAGCGCCGCTGGCTGGTACGCGCGGATGCTGCGCCCGCCGGCGACGATCCGATCGCGATCGTCGACCACTATATCCTCGGCACGCGGTTTCGCCTGCGCGAGATGCGGCGCGGCGATGAAATGGTGTGGAAGCTGACCAAGAAATACGACTGCGCCGATCCCTTGGCGCGACCGATCGTGACCGCGTATCTGACTCGCGACGAATATGACCTGATGACGACATTGCCTGCCCGCACGCTAGGCAAGCAGCGTTACCGGGTCAGGGAACGCGGACACGACTTTTCGCTCGATCGGTTCAACGGCCCGCTGGCCGGGCTGATGCTGGCGGAGCTTGAGATCAAGGACGATGCCGCCCTGCGCGCGCTGGTCGATCCCGTCTGGACGGTCCGTGACGTGAGCGACGATGCGCGATACCAGGGGGCGACATTGGCGGCAAACGGGCTGCCCGAGGAAGAATAATGGCCAACATTCTCATCGTCGAAGCGCGGTTCTACGACCATCTCAACGACATGCTGCTCGCCGGCGCGCGCGCAGCGATCGAGGCGGCGGGGCATTCCCATGAGACGGTGACGATCCCCGGAGCGCTCGAAGCCCCCGGCGCGATCGCGCTGGCGGTCGAGACCGGGCGTTACGACGCGTTCGTCGCGCTCGGCGTGGTGATCCGCGGCGAGACCTATCATTTCGAGATCGTGTCGAACGAAAGCGCGCGCGGGATCATGGCGCTGACGATGGACGGCATCGCGATCGGCAACGGCATCCTGACGACGGAGGACGAAGCGCAGGCGATCTATCGCGCCGACCCCAACCAGGCCGACAAGGGTGCCGGCGCGGCGCGCGCGGCGCTGGCGATGCTCGACCTCAAGCAGCGGTTCGGCTGACATGGACGCGCCGCCGTCGCGCTACCGCGTGGTCGAGCGCGGCGCGCGGCTGGTGGTGATCGATTCGGTCGCGGGCGGCGCCCCACCGACCGCGCGGGATTTGCTGCCGGATGACCGAGAAGGCTTTTCTATCGAGCCGTATCCACGCGAAAGCGGGGATCCAGAGTCACCAACGACACCGCCCGTGATCCTGGATTCCCGCCTTCGTGGGAATACGAATGAGGATTATGCGACACCGCCGTCGCCAAGCGCGCTCACCCAAGACCCGCCCGGCCCTGCCGCAACGGTCGCAGGCGCGCGGCGCAACGATCGCGGCCGGCTGCTGTGGACCACCGCGCGCTGGTATGACGCGAAGGCGCCGCGCACCTTGACGCTGAGCGCGGTCGGCGAGCGGCGGCTCGGCAACACGGTGGCGGCGCTGCTCATCGGCTCCGTGCTCGCGGTTATCCTGGTCGCGGTGGGCGGCGTCATCGGCTGGGTGATCGTATTCGCCACGTTCATGCTCGCGCGTCAGGCCAAGCCGCTGGCCACCGCCTGGGTCGACCGGCTGGCGCGGACCTAGACCTTCTGGATCACCCCGCGCCGGTGGAGCAGATCGAGCACCCTGCGCCACACCGGCATCGACATCAGGCCGGGCTGGCCAAACCACGGATTGACGAAGCACAAAGCTAGCGCCGTCACCGTGCCGAGCAGCACCGCCCAGCCGCGCCGCCGGATCATCGCGGCATATTCAGGATCCAGGTCGTCGGCGGCGACCGGCGGCGCGATCGCCATGCTGTTGTTCCACAAGTTACACACCGCGACGATCAGGAGCCATCCGCAATACGCCGCCGACGGCACCAGCCGGCCATAATATTCGCTGACCAACGCGGTGAAGAACGGCATCCCCGCGACCGAGCAGAGCAGGAACAAATTGGGCATCATCAGCTTGGGCGACCAGTGCCGCGCGCACGCGAACGCGCGGTGATGCCCGCCCCAGAACGCGCCGACGACGAAGAACGAGATGAAGAAACCGAGGAACTGCGGCAGCATGTTGACCAGCGTAACCAGAAAATCACGGTTGCTGGCGCCATAAGGCAGATGCGGGAACTTGAGCTCGATCACCAGCAGCGTGATCGAGATCGCGAACACCGCGTCGGAAAAGAATACCAGCCGTTCCAGCGCATGCGCCGGCGCGCCATGGTGCATCGGCGCATCGTCTCCCTGCTCGCTCATCGTCGTCGCCCCCTAAAGCTCACCTTCATGCTGCCCGCATCGCCGCCGCTTGCCAAGCGCCCTTGCCTTTCGCCACAAGGGTAAGGTCGAGGGGAGAGCCAAATGTCCGACCAGAGCGTCTATCCGGTTCCGCCCGAATGGGCGAAGCGCGCGAAGGTCAATCGCGCCGGATACGAAAAGCTCTACGGCCGCAGCCTCGCCGACCCCGGCAGCTTCTGGCTCGAACAGGCTCGGCGGCTCGACTGGATCAAGCGGCCGGAAATCGCCGGCGACTGGTCTTTCAATAAAGCCGATTTCCGCATCTCATGGTTCGCCGACGGCAAGCTCAACGTCGCGGCCAATTGCCTCGACCGGCATTTGGCGGCGAACGGCGACCGGGTCGCGATCATCTGGGAACCCGATGATCCCGCCGAACCGCCGGAGCGGATCACCTATCGCCAGCTCCATGCCGACGTCTGCAAGTTCGCCAACGCGCTGAAGGATCGCGGCGTCGGGAAGGGCGATCGCGTCACGATCTACCTGCCGATGATCCCCGAAGCCGCGGTGGCCTTGCTCGCCTGCGCGCGGATCGGCGCGATCCATTCGGTTGTGTTCGGCGGTTTCTCGCCGGAGGCGCTGGCGGGCCGGATCGAGGATTGCGGATCAACCATCGTCATCACCGCCGACGAAGGCCGGCGCGGGGGCAAGAAGGTACCGCTCAAGGCCAATGTCGATGCCGCTCGCAAACACGCACCCGGGCTGGAGACTGTCATCGTCGTCAAGGCGACCGGCGGCGATGTGAGGATGGGCGACGGCGACCATTGGTATCACGACGTGGTCGCGGCGGCCGAGCCCGAGTGCCGCCCAGAGCCGATGTCGGCCGAGGATCCGCTGTTCATCCTCTATACGTCGGGATCGACAGGGAAGCCCAAGGGCGTGCTCCACACCACCGGCGGCTATCTGGTCTGGGTCAGCCTCAGCCACGAACTGACCTTCGACTACCGGCCGGGGCAAATCTATTGGTGCGCCGCCGATATCGGCTGGGTCACCGGGCACAGCTATATCCTCTACGGCCCGCTCGCGAACGGCGGCACGTCGCTGATGTTCGAAGGCGTCCCCAACTGGCCCGACCCTAGCCGCATCTGGCAAGTGTGCGACCGTCACGGCGTCGAGATTCTCTACACCGCGCCGACCGCGCTGCGCGCGCTGATGAAGGAGGGCGACAATTTCGTCACGCGCACCAGCCGCGCGAGCCTCAAGCTGCTCGGCACGGTCGGCGAACCGATCAATCCGGAAGCGTGGCGCTGGTATCACGAGATCGTCGGCGAGGGCCGTTGCCCGATCGTCGATACCTGGTGGCAGACCGAGACCGGCGGGCACATGATCACGCCCTTGCCCGGCGCGACCGACCTCAAGCCCGGCAGCGCGACCTTCCCGTTTCCCGGCGTCGACCCGCAGATCGTCGACAGCGAGGGCGTCGTCCAGAACGGCGCGTGCGAGGGCAATCTCGTCATCGCGAAGAGCTGGCCGGGACAGATGCGCAGCGTGTGGGGCGACCACGACCGCTTCTTCCAGACCTATTTCACGACCTATCCGGGCAAGTATTTCACCGGCGACGGCTGCCGCCGCGACGAGGACGGTTATTACTGGATTACCGGCCGGGTCGACGACGTGATCAACGTCAGCGGGCACCGCATGGGCACCGCCGAGGTCGAAAGCGCATTGGTGCTCCACCCCAAGGTCGCCGAGGCCGCGGTGGTCGGGTTCCCGCACGACATAAAGGGGCAGGGCATCTACGCCTATGTCACGCTCAATGCCGATGAGATCGCGACCGCGGAGCTCCACGGCGAGCTGGTGCAATGGGTGCGCACCGAGATCGGCCCGATCGCCTCGCCCGATGCGATCCAGTTCGCCCCCAGCCTGCCCAAGACTCGCTCCGGCAAAATCATGCGCCGCATCCTGCGCAAGATCGCCGAAGGCGACGTGTCGAGCCTCGGCGATACCTCGACGCTGGCCGACCCGGGAGTGGTCGACGATCTGGTGGCGAACCGGGTCGGCTAGCCTGCGCCTGCGTTCCTGCGGCCCGAATTGGTCGCGCGATATTCGTTTCGCGGGGGAACGCCACGCGCTGCCCGATGGTTAGGTCCGAAACGATGAACAGAAAGAGGGGGCATGGCAGAATCCGAATACCCCTCGAGCACCGCCAGTAAATTCGAGCTGCTCGTCCAAAGCGTCTCCGATTACGCGATCTACATGCTCGATCTGGAAGGCCGCGTGACGAGCTGGAACGCGGGAGCCCGTCGGTTCCTGGGATATGAGCCCGAAGAGATAATCGGTGAGCATTTCTCCCGGTTTTACATCGCGGAAGATCGCGCACGGGAATTTCCCAGGGTCGCGCTGGAAACCGCGGAGCGCAAGGGCCGCTTCGAGGCCGAAGGCTGGCGCGTTCGCAAGGACGGAACCACGTTTTGGGCGAACATCGTGATCGATCCGGTTCGTGACACGACCGGTGAGTTGGTGGGCTTTGCCAAGGTTACCCGCGACCTCACCGAGCGTAGGTCAGCGGAGCGGGAGCTTCGCGCCAGCGAAGAACGCTTCCGTATGCTCGTCCAGAGCGTGACCGATTATGCGATTTATCTGCTGGATCCCGATGGCCGGGTGAGCAGCTGGAATGCGGGCGCCGAACGGTTCAAGGGCTATACCGCCGACGAGATCATGGGAGAGCATTTTTCCCGGTTCTATACCGACGAGGACCGAGCGGCCGAAATCCCGCGCATCGCGCTGGAGACCGCCGCGAGTGAAGGTCGCTTCGAAACCGAAGGATGGCGGCTGCGCAAGGACGGCTCCCGCTTTTGGGCCAGCGTGATCATCGACACGATCCGCAGCGACAACGGTCAGTTGATCGGCTTCGCCAAGGTCACGCGCGACCTGACCGAGAAACGCGCGATCGAGGAACAGCTTCGCCAGTCGCAAAAGATGGAAGCGGTCGGTCAGCTGACCGGCGGCATCGCGCACGACTTCAACAATCTGTTGACCGGTATCGGCGGCAGCCTGGAGATGATGCAGGTCCGGATGGCGCAGGGACGGACTGGCGATTTCGACCGGTATCTGTTGGCGGCGCAAGGTGCGGTAAAACGCGCCGCGGGGCTGACGCACCGGCTGCTCGCCTTTTCCAGGCGTCAAACGCTCGATCCGCGCCCGACCAATATCAACCGGCTGGTGAACGGTCTTCAGGAGCTTATCCAGCGTACCGTGGGACCGAGCATCCGCGTCGAGATCGTCGGCATGGGGGGCCTTTGGTCGACCCTTGTCGATCCCAACCAACTCGAAAACGCTATCCTCAATCTCAGCATCAATGGGCGCGACGCGATGCCCGACGGCGGCACGCTGACGATCGAGACCGCGAACAAATGGCTCGACGAGCGGGCGGCGCGCCAACAGGATTTACCGATCGGCCAATATGTTTCGGTCTGCGTGACCGATACGGGCACGGGAATAGCCCCCGACATCATCGCCAGGGCGTTCGAACCGTTCTTTACGACGAAGCCGCTTGGCCAGGGGACCGGACTGGGACTGTCGATGATCTACGGCTTCGCACGCCAGTCGGGCGGGCAAGTCAGGATTTATTCTGAGGTGGGTCAGGGCACGACGATGTGCATCTACCTGCCGCGTCACGATGAAGAGGCGCCGTCCGAAGAAGACGCAACTCCATCGGCGTCGTCTGAGCCAGTCGGAGACGGAGAGGTCGTACTTCTGATCGACGACGAGCCCACGATCCGGATGCTCGTCTGCGAAGTCCTGACCGAAGCAGGATATGCGGTAATCGAGGCACCGGATGGTCCGACCGGCCTTCGAATCCTCGAATCGAACGCGAAGATCGACTTGCTGATCACCGATGTCGGCTTGCCCGGAGGGATGAACGGCAGACAGGTCGCCGACGCGGCGCGCGCGAGTCGCCCCAACCTCAAGGTGCTGTTCATCACCGGCTACGCCGAAAATGCCGTTGTCGGCGGCGGGCGGCTCGGAAAGGGGATGTTCCTTTTGTCGAAGCCGTTTCAGGTCGACTTGATCGCCGGGCGCATTCAGGAAATCCTCCGGGACTAGCCTGCGGTTTCGGATCAAATTCGCCGCGCGGCGCGATTGCGCGCGCCAAACCGTGCCGGTATAGCGGCGTAATACACTCAAGCGGGCGGAGAGATTCTCGATGAAGACCAAGGTTTTGGTGCGGGCGATGCTGGGCGTCGCGGCGCTGGCGATTGCGATCCCGACGATCGCGGGAACCACCAAGGCGCGGTACGGCGCGTTCGGCATCGACCTCACCACACAGGACGCGACGGTCAAGCCGGGCGACGATTTTTGGACCTACGCCAATGGCGGTTGGGACAAGCGCACCGCCATTCCCGCCGACAAGGGGTCGGTCGGCTATGGCCAATTGCTGACCGACGAGGCCGAGGCCAACGTCCGCAAGATCCTCGACGACATGGCGGCCAACCCGTCGGTTTACGGCGCGAGCGGCAAGCAGGTCGGCGATTTCTACGCGAGCTGGATGGACGAAGCGGGGATCGAGGCGAAGGGCGCCGCCCCCTTGAAGCCCTACCTCGACCGCATCGCCGCCGTAAACGACCTGACGGGGCTGCAGACCCTGTTTGCGACGACCGGCTATTCCTCGCCGATCGAAGTCGGGACGATCCCCAGCCTGTCCGACCCGACCCGCTACACCGCGGCGGTCAGCCAGGGCGGGCTCGGCATGCCGCGCGATTACTATCTGTTGCCGGGCGAAAAGTATGACGGCTTCCGCGCCGCGTACAAGGCGTACATCAAGCAGATGCAGGAGCTGGCCGGCATCCCCGACGCCGCCGCCAAGGCCGACGCGATCTTCGCGCTCGAAACCGCGATGGCCAAGGAGCAATGGTCGCCCGAACAGAGCCGCGACATCGCCAAGCTCAACGACCCGCAAACGCTGGCCGGGCTGAAGGCGAAGGCGCCCGACGTGGACTGGGCGGTGATGCTCAAGACCGCGGGGCTCGATTCGTCGCCGACGGTGCTTATGACCAACAACACCGCGCTGACCGCGATGGGCAAGATCATAGCCGCGACGCCGCTCCAGACGTGGAAGGACTATCTCGCCTTCCACTTCGTCAGCGACCACGCGACCTTCCTGCCCAAGGCGTTCGACGACGCGCAATTCGGCTTCTATTCGAAGACGCTGTCGGGCGTGGAGGTCAAGCGTGACCGCTGGAAGCGCGGGGTGCAGCTGACCAACGGCGCGCTCGGCGAAGCGGTCGGCAAGCTCTATGTCGACAAATATTTCCCGGCGTCGAGCCAAGCCAAGATGGCCGAGCTGATCGAGAATCTGCGCGTCGCGTACAAGGATCGCATCACCAACGCGGCGTGGATGGATGATGCGACGCGCAAGGCGGCGCTGGTCAAGCTGACGGCGTTCGAGCCGCGGATCGGCCATCCGGTAAGCTATATCGATTATGCCAGCTTCAAGGTCGATCGCGGCGACCTGCTCGGCAACGTGATGCGCTCGGGCGAGTTCGAGCATCAGCTCGACTTGCAGCGTTTCCCCAAGCCGGTCGATCGCACCTTGTGGGGCATGACGCCGCAGACGGTGAACGCCTATTACAGCCCGCTCGCCAACCAGATCACCTTCCCGGCTGCGATCCTGCAGCCGCCTTACTTTGACCCCAACGCCGACCCTGCGGTAAACTATGGCGCGATCGGCGCGATCATCGGCCACGAAATGGGCCACGGCTTCGACGACCAGGGCAGCCAGTTCGGCCCGACCGGCAAGTTCGAGAATTGGTGGACCCCGGCGGCGAAGAAGGCCTATTCGGAGCACACCGCCGCGCTTGCCGCGCAATACGATACCTACGAACCGATTCCGGGCACCAAGGTCAACGGTAAGCTGACGCTGGGCGAGAATATCGGCGATCTGAGCGGTATCGAGACGGCGTATGAAGCATATCAACTGTATCAGGCCAAGCACGGCAAAGCGAAGGTGATCGGCGGGCTGACCGGCGATCAGCGCTTCTTCTTGTCCTACGCGCAAGCGTGGCAGAACAAGCGCCGCGAGGGGCTGGCGCGTCAGCTGCTGCTGACCGACCCGCATTCGCCCGCCAAGTATCGCACCAACGGCATCGTCCGTAATGTCGATGCTTGGTACAAGGCGTTCAACATCCAGCCGACCGACGCGCTGTATCTTCCGCCGGAGAAGCGGGTTCATATTTGGTAGCGGGCGGCCTGGATTTGCTGCGCAAATCCAGGCCTCGCCACGTCGGGCAGCGAGCCGGCGCAGCCGGCTCGTCTGACGGCGTGGCGTTAGCTAGAATGC
>Ga0307517_10011040_pt1 | contig 12557 bp, 10 predicted proteins | sample 23_EM_MG_FD_194515 | JGI IMG/M metagenome (GOLD analysis project Ga0307517, IMG submission 194515) | Populus trichocarpa ectomycorrhiza microbial communities from riparian zone in the Pacific Northwest, United States - 23_EM | ecosystem: Host-associated > Plants > Roots > Unclassified | place...
TCGCGACTGGCTCGTTAACAGGTCCGATACTTCGTTACGCGTTGTCTGAACCCAAGATACCCAGTGTCCCGTTCACGTGAGGTATCATTCCTGAGGCCCAGTAACAGATATAATTACGACCTTTCGTTTCTACACGGGACGTGTTAGCGGGGGTTGAGATATCTCCGAGCATTCTTACTACTCCATCGCAGATCGGTGACCGTATCCGACGATCGACGAAACAAGTCCGCCGGGAGCACTGGTGACACAACGCGCGATAAGTCCAATGACCGAGGTATGGTTTGATTTCAAATTCCCCATGAGCATCGTTGGGGATCAGCATACCGAAATTGCATCTGAAGATCCACTTGAATCTCGAATGACATTCACGGCGATTTGCTGAGGTGCGATGATCCCAGTTGGCCCATAGAGTAGAATGCAAGCTTAGCGAGGGGCGAGCTGGGCGGTAAGATAAGCAATAAATTGTTCTCGAGGAAGCGTCTCCCCAGAGAGGACCCTACTTTGTTAGTTCGTCATCACTTCAGTCTGAAGATCAAGTGATCAGCGAAATACGGGGGTCATATGCATGGCACCTTTCAATACTCCTGGTCCATATTTCCCCATCTGAGTCGTTGCAGATCTCCACCAAAACCACAATTTGTCAACTTGGCAGTTCAGTCGCCGATTTCCAGAACGTCGCTACCGCTGATCGTTTCTTCCATTGTGGAATCATCGCCACCACTTGATAAGGCCCGCTTCTCCCAAGGCTATTTGTGTTCCAGGTGACGTGCTCTTTTCTCAAAAGGTGCCTGGATCGACTTGTCGACCGTGTCGGGACGCAGATCGATGACTTTGAGGGCGGCGACTGCGGACCCACAACAACGGCAGCGCCGGAGGTCGCTGGAAGGCCGGAAAGAATCCAGACCGGGGTAACCGTACAGGACGGCGGACCGACGTTACGGGTTGAATCCGTCGTCTCGGCCTCCGGTCCCAAACGGACTCTTAGACGCGAAGGGAACTAGGAAACCTTTTCGCTCGTCCCACGTGCTCCGATGTTGAATCTCCTTCAGTCTCGCTAAAGCCAACCATCTCGATCGTGATAAGGCACAAAATACCTGTCCTCGGACTGGATAGCAAGGTTACAGCAGATTGGCGGGGATCAGTGTCGAGAATAATCAAGATGACAAAATGCTCACGAAACTTTGGCGGGGAGGGAGTATCAGGGAGAAGGTTCAGTGAGGTATTGGGAATCCAAGTATCGCTCGTGTTAGAAGACCCCCTCATCAATCAAGTTAACAGCATCCTGGAACGCTGAAAACTGTTCAAACTTTCGTGAAATCACTCCCGCAATTTTGCACCGGGATTGCCCGCAAGTACGAGGAGCTTTATGAATCCTTGGAATCATGATACAACATGAAATCCTGTTACAGGACTAACGAGCGTGCCGCCTGGCACACCAAGGGCTGCTCAGGTAAGCACCTCGCGGTTCCCGGTTTGCGCGTTTGGAGCGAAGAAGCCTGGTGGAAGGAACGCGAGATGCAAAGGTGTGAGTCTCGCATGTATCTCGAACACCAATATTGGGCCCCTAAAATGGCCTGTCATGCGCCTCAGTTCATCTGTAGGACAGCCTTGGACACAGACCGCCAACGCGGAAGACGCGTACGCATAAATGTTACACGTACAAAACCAGCTGTCTCGGCCTCAAAGTCCGGGCAGGCCAGCCGACACCGAAACGCGGGACGGTTCCGAACCCTGTCGGAGAATGCGGTAAATCCCGAAAGGGGCAGGAAATGCCGTTGGCACCAAATACCCAGGTATCCTGAAGGGGAAAAGTCCATTTCAAGATCAAGGATTAACGGCGTTGCCTTATGCATCGCAGCACCCGTGCCCTTGATCATGATCGGGCTATATATTCCCCGCATCCCAACCCAGGGGCGCTGCTTTATAAAACAGGGAACAGAAGGGTTGATCGTACCAGCGTCCTCTGGCCAGACCACGCGGTTCGGAAACGGATTCAGGAGGATTCTCGCTGAAGTTACCGGGCGGCGGCTCACCATCGACCCACATCGTAGCGCACCGAGCTGCCCGCTGATCGCTGCAACGACGCCCCGGCTTGGGGTGTGTTTCGTGAAACTTGTGTGCGCCCGGGGAACGGCGTCTGAGGAAGTCCGATCTTGGTGGCGTGCAGTCAGTTGGACCGTCTGTTTATTTATGTGCTGCGGAAGCATTGCGAGTTGTCTTCGGTCTGGTACCACGAACATTCATTCTGAACATCTGGAAGTTGAAATGAGCCCGCAGTCCATTCGCAAGTCATCAAATCACCCCTCGTACCTTTCATTTCTCATGATGACGAACTGCAATGTTTCAGGCAACGACAGCCCTGACGCGAACTGCAATGCTCACCATAAAGAACCCCGATTACCCCACAAAATTCATTAACCCCTCATAAACGTACGGCGGGAGTGATTTCAAGAAATGAACGGGCTAGCGAGAAGGGTAATGTCACGCATCAGATTCAGCGCCTCTTCTGTCCCCCTGCAGGTCAAGTCGCCGTCCCAACACTTCTAGTTCCTGTATTGCCATTCAGAGTTCACGTAAGTTCACCTAAGCGCAACAATTCAGCGGGACATCGAAATCGGCTTCACGGACGAGGCACGACCTACTAAGTTACACCATCAACGTACAAGTTTCGCAGTGTTCTCGGTTTATTTCTGAAGAGGTGGATTGGGACCGAACAGGTGGCAGAGGTGACGATCAGGGGGGCAGACTGGAGTTAATTATGGCCGACATACCTTTGTCGAGCAGTACGTGAGTGTGTACAACGCGAATTAACCCGTATTTTCTTCGCCTGCCGTAACGCGTGGGACAAGTTGATTTCGGGGCGCATCCGGGGTAACGTGATCGAGGTTAGAAAAGAAGTTCGGCATCGTCAATGAATTTGACGCCACACTACAGGCAGAGAGACCGACGCGACATCAAAAGGATCCAGAACAGCACTATAGAAATCGTATTATGATGCAAGTGAAGGTCTGGTCGACGGGGTCTGGTCAAGGAATGATGTATGAAGGAGTTGCGTCATACCTTCACAGTTCCATAACCCATAGCTCTGGCCATGTAGAGACCGCTGTAAGAGCCCGCGGATGACCCAACTACAATCAAATAACATGTCGATTCGTGCTCGGTTAGTCATTGAGAATCATCACGTTACGGGTAATTTGGTTACTCTCGGCTGGGACACTAACCGCACCTAGAGGTCGCCCAAATCGGAAATGCCGTCCCTGACTGTGAAGCGGCAGTCGGTGGCTGCAGATATGATGGGGACTCTGATGGAAAGGGAAGGGCGGCGTCTTTGATGTCTAGACGTTGGGCATCGACCCCCCTTGGTGAACATATGAGCGCACCACCTCTGACCCAGAAGGCGGACACTCCGGCTGACCAGGGATAAAGTCAAACCCAAGCGATGCCGTAACTCTTCGCCGCAATCTTCAGGCCGTCTTCTTGGGTTTCGAGTCTGACGGGTGTAGTGAAAGTTGGAGCCATCTAGACGTAAACGCCAGCCCCCTCTTCCGGGGCGCTGCCAGTGGGGTTGCGGTATGCCAGAGACGGCGTCTGACTCACCGCATAAAGGCAGGTAGAAGAAGATTTACTGACATAGCATCTCAGGATGGTATGGCCTACCCGGAAGACCGCCGCGCCTTCCTCGCAAATCAGACGTTGAGTCGAAGTCAAAGGACAAACGCCGAATCGTTTGCCACCGGCGAAGAGCATAAAAAGGAGGGTAGCCATCAAGCCGATTCCTAGGACCTATTCATTCGGAAGACTATATCGCCCGTTCGGTGCGGGCCGTTGATAGAATGAGGTCACATTTATGAGGGTATATATACACAGCGCTGGGGACCCCCTTCGCAACACAAGCGCATTCAGCACGGGAGAGGCAGTGACGATTGGCTGGATGAGCCTAAGGCTCGCACGACATACCTGAAACCATGGAAGGATCCCACAACACACCTCAGGCATTCGTCATAAGAGATAATGAGATGAGTCCTTTAACGTCACCGGACATCTCCTTGCGAGATGAGGGACACGGCTGCAGAGACAAATACGCTGCACAGTCGGAGATGAAAGTGAATCCAGCACACCTTCACCGAAAATCGCTTGCGTGTACACAGTTCGTATTTTCCAATCGGAATTGTAAGATAAAGTATTCTGGGTCACGTGACATGAATGAGGACCGAGAAGTTCCCACGACCGATCATCCTCCTGGATCCCGCACAATACCCGAAGCCATCAGAGAGATCAACTGGGAACCGAGAAGACGGGCGAGTCCAATACACGAGGATGGGCGTTGTGAAGAAGAGTATGAGGTGAGCTCAAGGGAGGTCGCCTTATTAGTAGTCCCTGATTCGCGAAACGCGTCCACCATGCACACCCGCGGGAGCAAATGGAACCGGAGATAGACGAATTTTCAGCAGATCCTTCACGCCAGGTGATATGCCATTTATGGTGATAGCGCGTCATTGCCACCGCCACCATCAGTGGGCTGGCAGGACGCACCCGAGTTCCCTCCAGTTATCAGTCATGGTGGGGCAGGCACACGCCTTCGCCTTGGATCAACACACGTATCAAACGTTTCCGCTACAAGGTCAAACTGATACAAAGACATATCCTCAATCGATAACTGCGGTAGCAAGAGATCCAATCTTGAGGTGCGTTTGGCACGCCTCGAGTCGTAACCTTATTAGAAATCATTTTTGTTTGATGTCTCGGACGGACAGACACAGGATGCGTATGTATCCGTAATCGAGTGAAGAAAGCTCATTCCCCAGGTCCCACAATGAAAACTTCCCGGGGTAGGAACGTTCGAGTTCATAATGTCCAATCTTTACGTCTTCGTGATCACTTCCTGGGAATCAGGCAAACCTGTGATTCTGGATGACTTTTGCGACGGCCTTACTCCTTTCTCTCTCCTTCCTGGCGAGCGTTCGCCTATGTCGTAGCGGCGGATGAGGGGAAGTTGCGTGGACCCAGGCGATGTCGTCCGGCGTCTGGCGGTCGGCGTCTTAGGTGGATATGCCGAGTGGCACATCACCTCAAGGCTGTCTCGTGACGGTCGTTGCCAATCAACATCCACGGCTACGCTGGCCTTTTGAAGATAAGCGGAGCTTGGAACCTCCCTGTAAATTAAAAACTCGCGGCCCAAGAAGACCCACGTATCACACTTCCACCACGTTGGACAGAGGTGCGAATCTCGATCAGCTTTCTTGCCACTGGTCTGTTGATCAAAAGTCCTTCCCCCTAACTTGCTTCCGACGACTGGCTTAGAGGACTGGAGCAATTTGGGGCCGTTGTACGTGAGAATGAATATGGGGGACTTCTCCGTCTCGTGCTGCTCGGCGGTGTCAAAGGCGCGATCCTCTCTTATTATCATTGAAATGCGCTCCCGAATGGCAAAGCAACCGTCATTGTTTGTTGGACGCAGCTAGGGCGGTTGCGGACTCAGGTCCCACGAAAGGACTAGCGGGGCCCAAAACGCCCGGCCCATCCGACCAAAGTTGTCTCCAGCGAGCGGATGGGTCCCCACGTGTGGGCGAAAAAATCGGACCGACATCCCCATTCGACTTGTATGCTGTCCGAGAAGGATAGGTTAGAATTTTCTTATCGGAGTTTAAAATTTGGAAACATCGTAAAAATAATTGTCAAAATTGTTGGGATTACATCAAAGAAAAAAAATGGTTGGTATTTTAGCGGCACAGTCGATTGGCCCGTTTGCCCTCAACCCTCCCTCCCCCCAAGTCAACATCCTCCTCCTCCCACCTCCACCCTCCAATCCTTCCACCTGGCATTCCTCGCCGTATCGCGACCCCGATGCCAGCAATTCTCAACCTCAAGTTCAAAGTTAGCCACCTTTTTCCTATCACTATATGCGGTTATCTCACCTCACTACTAGGGGAACAAATCTTTTGTTCCGTTTAGCAACTTGAACGATGTGGACTCGTTAACCAAGACCTGGAAGGTACTCCCGCTATCCCCTTCCAATTCCCGTTCTTCGCCGTCGCTCACCGACATTTTCGCTTCAGGTCTGCACCAAGGTCGCCAGCTTTCTTGAGCAAGGGCAGAGGCTCGAGAACCTTAGCTGGAGGTTATGGCATATTCAGAATCTGATGGTTGATTCCGACAACGCCCGCTCCAAGCGGGAGTTCAAGAGGCTTTCCAAACATATGGGCGACAAACTCGACAAAGAGAAAGGAAGGCATGTGATACCCTCCCTCTGTTACTCTTGTCGTTTGTTGACTCGGAGTTTCTGCAGGAGCATCGTTGAGCTCGAGGCTCCTGGATTCAAAAGGAACCATTCCACTGATATGATTCAGCAGCGCGCGGCTGAGAAGGAGCGCAACCGCGAGGCTAGCCTCCACAGTGGACCAGGTACCATCCAACGCATGCAATTCACGTTTAGTGTCGACCAACCTACTCCCGCCGCCATGTCCGGTCCGGTACAGAAGCCAGACTTAAAACCCTCCGCCGAGTTCAATAAGCCTACCCGCCGCACTGCTTCCGCGGTCGCCAACGATATTATGAATTACGACAATAAAGAGTCCTCAGTCCACCGCGGCCGCAAGACTTCGAACGCTGCTGAACTGGTAATCCACCAGAACGACCAGTCCCCCGTCTCCCTCCGTTTCCCAACCCTCTTCTCCAATGACTTCGATCCTCGTGCCCTCTACCATCCCACCCCTTCCCGTGCCAATCCCGTGAGCTTTGGAGAAGGCCTGGTATTGAACAATGCAAATCATTTCGACATCATCCGTCCGACAATTGAACTGCCCCTCGATGAACTCCTCACAACAGTAGAGTCTCCTGGTCCCTGGTCTTCAGCCACAAGTCTCCACGAGGATTTCCAGTGCGAGGATATCGACATGAAGCCCGTTCCCTCTTTCTACCAGCCCGAGCAAACCGACACCCCGACCACCCCCTCTCCCCTCTCCAACATGGCTCCCCTTACTCCTCTCACTCCTGCCATGGACGAGCTTCCGCCCCTCCCCGCCGTCAACACCAAGACGAGCAAAAAGCCCTCCCTGAGCGTCAAGACGCAGAATACCCGTTCCTCCAATGTCCCCAGCGCGAGTCTCACCGGTAACCAGCCAGCTCCCCATACTGCTCCCGGAGGTGTCAAGGCCGAATGCTCCAACTGCGGTGCCACCCACACTCCTTTGTGGCGTCGTGGACTTAACGACGAGCTCAATTGTAACGCTTGTGGTCTCTATTGTAAACTGGTACGCATTTCGTATTCAGCAGTTCATCGCTCCCTAACTTTCAACCCCAGCACAAACGTCCTCGTCCCAAGAACATGCGCAACGCCCAGGGTGAAGGAAGGTCCCAGAACTCGGCTTCACGTCAACAACAGCAGCAGCAGCAACAGCAGCAGCAACAACAGCAACAACAAGAGACCAGTGAAGTCGTGGGTACGTCAATGACTACGTCAGTTACGACCAGCCAGCCGACCGCGTCAACCCGAACATCAGCTGTTACGGTGTCCGCTCAATGCTACAACTGTCATACGACCGCAACTCCCTTGTGGCGTAAGGATGATGAGGGAAAAACTGTCTGCAATGCGTACGCATCCCCCTTCCCTCGCCCAGTTAACATCCATCTGACACTTCCCCCCACAGTTGCGGCCTCTAGTGAGCAGCCCGGCTTTCCTTCCTTGATATCTCACTGATCCCTTATTCAGTTACAAACTCCATGGATCCGCGCGTCCGATCTCCATGAAGTCGGATGTCATCAGAAAACGGTCCCGTCATGACGCCCGACGTGCCAATGGTGTGGAGGAGACGCCTTCCGCCAGCCCGGGTGCTAGCCGTCGTACTTCCCCTGTAACAGATGGGATTTCCAACCAGCAGCCGACCCTATCCCCCGACTCCACCACGCAGATGTCATACGATGAGGCTGAGTTCAGGACCTCTTCTCAGTCGGAACTCATGGGAGCTTTGGGCGACGATCACCAGTTCTCCCAAAACAGCTACTCATCATCCCTCGGGTTCAACACGTTCCCTGGCCCTTATCACCCTGATTATCTATCACAAAATTACCTGACGCCATCGGATCCTCCTCCTTTCTCGAGCGACGATCACAGTGATGAAGTTGCCGACTACCGAGTCAACAAGCGACGAAGAATGTCTACTGATTCGGCGTCTGAGCCCCCCTCCTCTGCCGTTTCCGGCTATTCCTCGTACGCGGAGTCGTACTCGACTGGCGCGACCTCAGCCACACACTCTCGTGCCTCCTCCATGGATTTCCCCTACAATACGTACTCCTCTTCATTCAATTACCTGAGAGGAACGACTAGTGCCCTCTGGCACCCGCCGATGCTCCTTCCCGACGGCTCTCCACAAGTTGTTCATCCTCCGATGTCGTTGCCTGAGGAAAGTCCAATGGATTTCTTGCACCCTCCCACGCTCCCCCACGAAGACGAGGCCCTCTTCGCCGCGTACATCCATCCCCCGATGGCCCTCCCCGATTCCCCGCCGGTCTCGTTGAACTCGCTCCAGCTCCAACACCATGCACCGACGATGACGACTGGAATGGAGTATGCTAAGCATGACCAGCAACACAACTTTTACGAGTCGATGAACCACCACAGCTTGCACACATATTAGACCCTCGTGCGCGCTACGTCGTCTTATGCCCCGTTTGCTTGTAGGGCTCTGGCCCACTATGCACGTTACCTATGCTCCGCACATCCTCTCAACCAAGCATGCGGTTTTTCTACGAAGCGTTGTTTTTTCCCCTTAGATATCCGTCCACACTATCGTCGCATTGTTCTCAGGTATATCCGCATTCACAAATCACTCGTTCATTGCCTTCGCTGCTCCACGTGCATCCATTCGTTGCATTGTGTTTTGTTTCTACCGTGCTGTTGTTGGTGTTGTTGTTGTTGTTGTTTGTTCTGGGTTTTGGTCAGTTGCACTCCCTTCATCCGAGTCCCTTGTACTTCCTGTTCGCCTCTTCACGACCTCCTTCTTGTTCTCTCACGTCACGACCACACTGTGCTACCCACCAATACTTGTTTGTTTCTCACGTCGCTGTTTGTCTCATTGTATCACCCTGTTTCCCTTCACCCTGCGAAGGGCTTCGCTTTAAGCCCCCGAATATATATTATTCACCCTCCCTCGTCATTTCATTGTAAAACTTTGCACACCCCATCGTTCGTGTACCACCCACCCATGCTTGCTTCCCCTTGACATGATCGCGAACATCCATTTCACCGCATACAGTGTAGCAATTAGAGTTCCGTCGGATAAATATCTCGCCACTTTTCCCTGTACCTTTCTGTTAGAAATGTGATTTAGATTTGGACTGCCGTCAGGAACCCTCGCGCCCGGACCTCTCCCTCGTTGGATTTTCAAGGTGATCCGTCTCGGGACTCTCCTCTCGCGTAGATGTCCCATTTGTCGGTCGTTCCTAGGATATCTCTCTGGATTCCAAGATGGAGATGGCCGTATCTTGGTCACAGTAGCCGGTACCCTCGCGCGCTTGGGTTTCGACTCCCTATCTCCCAACCCATACCTGATGGAGAAGTCGACAGACGCCGGGTCAGCAGAACAGAGATCATACTCTAGCGTAGTATGTATGTAAGTGGACGGAGACGATTATCTCTGTTTCGGTCTAATGCTAAGGACCCAAACCCGAGTTTTCCGAGCGAGCGCCCGCGTCGTCGTCAACCGGTACATGGTCCCGACGGACGTCTAAGCTCTACGGAAGTGGGTTGTTCCGCACTCTGGAAAACGAAACAAACAAAAAAGTTGGAAATGATACGGTGATGTTCGCGACCGGGTCGGTGCTGGACGACTGCTGGTTATGATCTGGGCTGAGAAAAAAAATGAGAGCTCCACTTTGGCGCTCCTTGACGGGTGTTACTTACTGGTCGCGCGAGAGGGCCATGGTGGAGAAAGGCGCAGAATCACAGGTGGGAGATCCGAATGCAGGGCAGAGGGTTTCCATATCCGTCCCACTCTCCGACTACCACGATTCCCCGTAGTTCAAATACTCTATGATGCATCATGCATCACGGGTTGACCGCTCTTCCCATACATCTTTCAAGCGGTACCGCTAGGTTGCGCAACAGATACCGTATGTTCATTTACATGGATGTGTTGAGGAGGGGGCGCGCGGTGTTGGGCGCCGACCTTTATTGGTCCAGTACGGCCCTCTGACTCACAACCGAGGGGGAGAAATTGAAAGCCGGAGCTCATGGGATCAAAGAACTTCGCGCGCGTGCTCTATGTTAAATATATGCGGCCCATGCCGGACTTTTTGTCCGTTCCCTCGCTTTGGGGCCTTTCGCAATTCGCATAGACTGTGTCGGTTGCAGTTGGTGTTCCGATGTGTGTAACTGCCGTGAAACGAAGGAGTTTGCTCGGGGTTGCTCATCTGCCTTGGCTCAATTCAGTCAATCTGTCCTCGTGATGGGTGGATCTTGTCGAGCACGCGTAGACGACGAGGCGAAGTTATCGGGGTGTGCATGAACCTAAACGAATAAGGACATTACTATGCGAGTCTGGTGATGCCTGGGACACCTTCTAATCCACCGACACCTGCAACCTCCACACTGAACATTGAGTACGCAACGTGTAGGTAGAACATCCTAGGTTCGCTGTATGGCCTAACCTGATGACATAAAATTTGAACAGCCACAGAGCGCACTTACCTCGACTATAATCGGCCTACTGACCGAAATGAAAAACTGTACAGTTGACCCCACCCCCGGAATGATCCTTGTTGTTGCTCTTCTGTAAGATTTCCTCTCTTCGGAATCGGCAGGGACGGCTGGATGACTTATCTCCCACAGTCCGCTTTGTATACCCGTAGCCAACTTCTCGAGTCCTAGGCGCAAGGCGGCTAGAGGGAAACGTGTCCGGTCTTATCGATCAGGAGAGGATCGTCCCATGCCGTTACGGTAAAGTGTATCAGCATGCCGTTATGCTTTACTGACCGTTCTCTGCGGACGGATCTGAGCCCGCAAGACGAGGAGAAAGGCGCACGCCGTAAATATCGTTGCCTCGTGTTAGCAACAGTGTTCCAAGATTATTCGGGCGGACCGCGTCGGAGTTCGGAACCGAGCAGGGTTGCGAAGTTCATCCCGGGCAATAGCTGGATACAGATATGTCCTGCTTCAGTATATACGTCCACCTTATCTCAGCCTGGGATTGATCTGTAAGATTTGATTGATTGTCCGGTGGCTCTTGACAACATACATACATAGCAGAATCTCTAGCTCGAAACTCTGATGAGTACCGCAGCCTGGGTGTCAGAACGTGAAGAATTCAGTTAGGCATGCTTCGAAGACATGAGCCGTGATTATTCCGAATATCGCAAGGCATGGGCTCACCAAAGTTTCAGAACCTGTGGCGGCTTTTTTTGTCATGGAATATGCCGAGGGAATCAGAACCAGAAGGACACCGCAGGCGTGAATGATCGAGTCCACGGAAGACGTCCCTTCATGGCGGCCGGGGCAATCGAAGTCCACGAAGGACTCGTTGCTCTGATAGCCGCGCATCCCAACGACATGTTGACTGCACATTGCGGAAACAAATCACAGGAACCAATGAGCAGATGATCCAGGAGCGTAACGTGTTCTCGAAGAATGAAGGAAATTGAAGAAATGCCAAAGAAGAAAACCTAATGGTCAGATCAAGGTGTCGGGTTCCTACCCTTCGGCGCCTGGATCAGAAAGGTGTTGTTTGATGACCATCGACTCACGTGGGACGCCCCTGGCCACGGAGGAAGAGCCCAATCCGACCCATCGGCCCGTCTCCGAAAATTAAGCTCAACAGAGCCCGAACACGGTCTGTCACAAAGAAAAGCTCATACGTATGTGTGTGCGCCCACGGGCCTGGCGTCCCCATCTACCGTGGACGTGACCGTCTATTTTTCTGGAAGCCGACGGGAGATGCCGTCGAAATTATCCGTCCTGCACCGTGTGTACCCCCATCCCTATCGAGGGATACAGGAAAGTTTTCTCTCGGGTTCTGTACCGCCAGCGACGACGTAAACTGTCAACTTGGGACACGGGTTCGCAGGGAGACAGACTCAGAGCCAAGAGCAATTCACGAACCGCAGCATTGGTCTCTGTTCTCTCACCCCTGTTGTCCGTGGGGGTCGGACCGTCCGCCGGTTCGAATCCAGAGAGCAACGAGAATTACCCGGTGGGCATCGTACCACATCCGTCGTGGATCGCGTTCAATCGTCGAATTTTCTGGAGCAGAGGCAGGTCGGCCAGTGGTGATTCAAGGTCAGGAAACTGGGTTGAACAGTTGCCTTATGGGGAAGGATCAAATCCCGCCGCGATTTCCCGGCGCGCAATCGTCACATCTCATCCTCGGACCACCAACAAGGACTTACTCGCCGCGACACCCTCTTCTTACACAAGCATGGCAATTGAAACCCCCGAACGATGTCGCGATCCATACATACAGTCGATTGACAGCCCGCCTGGCCCCTGGTACTACAACACGTGTAAATTCTCGATGGTGGAAGTGTCGCAAGGAACCCACCCGACCACCCTGAAAATTGGACGATTG
>Ga0307517_10011041_pt1 | contig 12557 bp, 12 predicted proteins | sample 23_EM_MG_FD_194515 | JGI IMG/M metagenome (GOLD analysis project Ga0307517, IMG submission 194515) | Populus trichocarpa ectomycorrhiza microbial communities from riparian zone in the Pacific Northwest, United States - 23_EM | ecosystem: Host-associated > Plants > Roots > Unclassified | place...
TGAATAGGTTTGACCACTACATTAACTCCATTACCATAGCTTGGCTACCTTTTTTTCATTAACTTCTTGTCTAGAATTGCCACGTGCATGACTTTGACTTTTCCTTCCTCATTTGTTATTAGTAGATTTGAAGTTGTTATTGCATTAGTTCTTACCTTTAGTTTGAGCGATGATACATGAAAGATAGGATGAATGGAAGCTCGTGTAGGTAAAGTAATACCACCACTAGATTTGAGACAATCAATCATACCACTTATGAGGATTATGCATTGTCATGCATCTTAGATAAGTCTCCAAGCATTGGTTGACCCTTTCAGTTTGTCCATCCATTTAATGATGATAGGATGAACTTAACAGTAGCTTGACACCTAGTATTTTGAATAACCCCCTCTAAAACAAATAGGTAAAAGTTTTGTCTTTGTCAGTTACAATTGTTGCAGGAAGTCTATGAAACTTGTAAATGTGATCCAAGAATATCTAAGCAATTTGTTGAGCCATGAAAGGATGTGTTATTTCCAAAAAATGGTCATACTTAGTGAATCCATCAACTATGACTAGGATAATATTCCTCCCTCTAGCTTTGACAACCCTTTAATAAAGCCCATGATGATGTTCTTCTAAATTCCTGCTGAGATTGGAAATGGTTGAAGTAATCCAAGATAAAGAACTCTTTCCATCCTTGCCTGTTTACATGTCATATTCCTTTATAAAGTTTCTTACCCAAGTCTTCAAGGAGGGATAGATTGGCTAGCAAAACACTATCTTGAGCCTTCTATAGGAATTTTGCACTCTAGCATGCCTTTCTATTTGTAAGTCATGTGCAAGAACAACTAACTTTTCTCCCAACTCTCTAGTACTGCCAATGACAATTCTATTCTTGCATCTAAGAATTCCATATATCCATAAATATCCAGGCCAATTCTCCTTGTTAAGTATTTTCTCAACAACAATCTTTTTTATTTGATTATCCCCTCGATAAGTCTCACTAATATGGTCAAACCATGTTGGATTGATTGCAATAATGGTTGTCAAACAACCAATCAAGGTTTCCTCCGTTTGATCATTTTTATCTTCACCCTTTCTAGATAATGCATCTACTATTGTATTTTCTTTGCCTTTTTTGTACTGAAATGTATATTTTAATCTAAGAAATTTGGTTAAACCTTTCTTCTAGATTAGAGTATGCATTTTTTGTTCAAGTAGGAATTTCAGACTTTCATAATCAATTTTAACAATAAATTAATCATGTCAATATAATGCCTCCATCTATCCACTACCATTAGGATTTCCATATATTCCTTTTCATAAATGGACAATCCTAAAAGCTTGGGACTTAAGGCTTTACTGAAATAAGCTAAGAGCTTTCCTTTCTGACACAAAACAACTCATAATCCATGAACACAAGCATTAGTTTCAAACTCAAAACTTACATTGAAGTTAGGAAGAGCTAGAACTCGAGCTTGACAGAGGGCAATCTTCAATTATTCAAAAGCTTTTTGTGCATTCTCATTCCATCTGAACTTGTTCTTCTTCAATATCTTAGTTATAGGTTTGCTGATTACTCCAAACCTCCTTATAAACTTCTTATACTATCCAGCAAGCCTTAAAAAACCCCTCAATTCCTTGATTAAACTTGGTGTTAACCAATTATTGACTGCCTCAATCTCCTTAGAATATGTTGAAACTCAATTTGAAGAAATGATGTGCCTAAAATAGTCAACCTTTTGTTCACAAAATGAAAATTTGGTTCTTTTTGCAAATAACTGGTTTCTCCTTAAAACCTCCAATACTGCCCTTAAGTGTTGCAAATGTAGGTCTAATGAAAAACTATAAACTAATATATCATAAACAAATACCAACACAAATCTCCTTAGAAAGGGTTTCTAGATTGTATTCTTTAATGTCTGGAATGTAGCAGGGGCATTTGTTAAGCCGTATGACATTACTTTAAACTCATAATGACTATGGTGTGTCTTGAAGGTAGTCTTCTCTATATCCTCATTATTCATCCTTATTTGATGGTATCTTCGTCTAAAGTCAAGTTTTGAGAAAAACCATGAACCTTATAGCTCACCTAATAGATCATCAAATAGAGGAATATGAAACTTGTTTTTTATGGTTATATTATTAAGCTGCCTGTAATCTTTATAGAATCTCCAGGTGTTTTCTTTTTTCTTGAGCAACAAAATTGAAGAAGCATAAGAGTTGTAACTATGTTGTATTATTGTATTTTGTAACATCTCATTGACCAATCTTTCTATTTCTCCCTTGTGTACATAAAAGCTCTTACAAGGTCTAATGTTTATGACTTTAGATCCAAGAATTAATGGAATTATGTGATTTAAAGCCCTAACTGATGGTAACTGTTTAGGTTCTGCAAAAAATATCATCAAATTCTTCCAAAAGAGCCTTTACTCTATCTTGTTTTTCTACTATTGGTTCATCAGCTGCTTCAATTAAAAAGAATTGGCCTATAAACCCACTGAACACCTCCTTTAAACTTTTATGCATGTTAACAACTCCAATCATTTGTAACTCAATAGTTTCAATATTCCTTTTAATTCTATAATTATTCATTCTTTTCTGAATGATAATTTCATCTTAATAATATCAAACAAGATGGGAGAGTACACTCTTAACCAGTCCACAACAAGAACAACATCACACCTTTCCAATTTTAATATCCTTAAATCAGCTTGAAATTCAAGTCCTTGTATAAACCAAGTTAGTTTTGGACAATGAGAATCACATCTCAAAAAACTATCATTTGTTATTGTTACTGTCAACACAATAGTCTTTACTACAATAGCTTTAATCTCCTTAACCACAACAACATCTATGAAGTTATAAGTGCTTCCAATGTCTATAAGAACAACCAAATTCTTTTCTTAACAACATACTTTTATCCTGATGGTGTTATGGGTATAATTATAAGCTAATGCATTAAAAAATAACCCATACTCATCTACTTTCTCATCTAACCCCACAATCTCATTACTCTCATTCTATGTTTTCCAAGAACTCATCTTTGTCATATTCTAACCCATCCATCATATGAATTCCCTTCATATTATAATGATGCCCTGGTATACAAACTTGTCTCCACATTTAAAATATTGGCCTAAACACCTTCTTTATTCATTTAGAGTCTCAATGTGTTTTAATCCTACTTTATAATCTACCCTAGAAGGAATAAAAGGTTTTGTTAGCATTTACTTGGTGCTCTTCTTGTTCCAAGAGAAAGTTTTGTTCTTGGTATCACCAACTTGGCTCTTTTCGCTATCTCATATTTTAACTCCTCTTGCCATTTCACATCCTCAAAAGCTTACATTAATGTAGCAGGTTTCAGAATCTTGAGCATAGGTCTTATGCCATCCTTCATTCCATCAAGTAAACTTGAAATGTAATAGGTTTCAGGTAATATTGGATTCAAAGCATTCATGAGAGACTTAATTTCTTCAAATTTCTCCACATATTCCTCCACACTTCTATCTTGCACCAGTTTGTTGAATTCCTCCACTACATCCTCTCTACTACCAAGCCTCATACAATGTCATTTACTAAATTCCTCATAACTAGCTAGATCCTCCCTTTCAAACAAAAAGCCTTCATACTACACTTATGCCTTGCCTTCTAAGTTTAAGGAGGCTATTTCCATCCTTTGCTAAACTGGAATGAAATTCAACTTCAAGAGTTTCCTATATTTCCTGATCCAACCCCTTGGATTCTCTTCGTTAAAGCTTGGCAATTGTACTTTAGACAAGGTGACATTGTATCCTTCCCTTTGGATTTCCTGAGTTTCTAGGCCTTCTCTACTTTGATTATGTCAATGCTGAGGAAGAATTCCATTAGTATCCATCTTAACTCTTCCTTCTCTATCAGTCTCTATAACTCCTAATGATGCTTTTAGTGAAGCTATGATAGAATCTATGATGCAATCATATTATTCAATAATTTTACCCACATTTACCTAGTATTTTGCCCATGTTTTATATATAAAATGCCTTGATAATCTTTGTTTTATGTTTTAAAGGTACTTTTGGATATAAGTTTCGAAAAGGAGTAAATTAGAGATAAGATTTAGACCATGTTCCAACTCGGGTCGAATATTGGCAAATTTGACCTCTAATCGATGTTTTATGCAGAACTTGAGCTATAGAAGTCAAAATGAAGTGATTCCACTGGAATTAGAATGATAACATCCATACCTTTCTACACATATATGGAAAGAAAAAAAAGCATGGAAATCGCAGCCTTCAAAGACAAGTCTTGCATTCTGCCAGTTTTGACCTTCGACCATTTTGACTTCAATATCTTAAGTTAGAGAAGCTCATTTGATGCAAACTAAATTTTGTTAGATTCTTGACTCAAGTACCTACCAACCTACCAGATTTTAGCAGAAAAGGAGCTCATATGAGAGAGATATGATTTTTCTAAAACAACCTATAAATTCTGCCAGCAGACAAGTTTTATAAAGAAACAAGTTCAACTTATTTCCCAAGCATCCAAACTGACATGAAAATTATGTCTTCGTATGGAAAAGGTCTTTATTTGGGCAATTTAACTTCTCTAAGTCCAAAGTCAAAGCTTGAAGACTTTATGCAAGACTAATTTTCCTTTTTTTTAGGAAAGTAGTTACTGTACTACTTAAAAATATAGATCGTCTACTTTGGAAAGGACTATTATTATTTTGGAGGATACAAATGGATTGCAAGGATATGGGGATTAGGGTTTCCTATCAAATAAAAAGAAAGAGAGAAAGAAAAAGGAGGCGACTAGAAAGAAGAAAGAAACTCTCACCCTTTTCTCCTATACCCGAAATTATGTTTTCATCCTCTCTCTTCCTTAGTTTTTTAATAGACATGCAAGGCTAAGTTATTTTTCTTGGTTGAAAAGATACAAAAATCTTTGAATTTAAAAAACTATGAGATCTATTTTATCTTTTCTTTTTAGTTTATATAATGAGTATGAATGTTTTCCTACTATTATTTCCTATGTTTGTTTAGTTTGATTGTTAGAGCACACTCTAAGTTATTATTGTAACCGATCGATTGCTAAGTTTGCTATGAAAACCAGAGTTATGATATTTAAACTTGTGAAGCGACTAAGTTTAATAATTATGGCGGATCTATGTTATTAATCTTTGAGAAAACATTCAATTAAATCAAACATAGACTGCAAACAATCATGTTATTTAGATTTATCAACCTATCTAGTTCTTAAGACTACCATTGAATTAAATTATTAGTACGGACACTGTGGTTGTTTAATAATTAACTGTGGATGGGTTAACTGACTAATGTTAATAAAAGAAAAATTTTCAGAATATAAATTGACGTATCATTTTAATGATAAATTTTGATTGTCGTAGGTGAACATTTCCTCCTTGAAACCAAGGTTTTTCTCTTCCAACTTTATTTTGATTTATGTTTTATTATTCTGCTAAACAACATTTTAGTACTATGAGAAAGTCAAATTGCCGGGATATATGTTTCTTGTTAGTAGCTTTATCTTGTGTGTCTGTTAAATCTTGCAGACTTGCAGACAACCCAATATGTCAGGAAACAGCAGTGACAAAAAGTTACTGCACCGTCTCCCAACCCAATTCTTCCTACGCGACGCCTCCAAATAACTGTGTGCCTGCATCCTGCTTTCCTAAACAGCATTCCAGTCCCAACTGTAAATGTGCATTTCCATACACAGGACTTCTAGGGTTCAGAGCTCCTTCATTCTCAGACCTTGGAAACATCACTTACTTCAGTGTTCTCGAAAAATCTTTGATGAATTCATTCAAGTCCCATCAATTTCCTGTGGATTCAGTTCATCTAAGTCAACCAAGAAAAGATCTATCTCAGTACCTTGATTTGAATCTGCAAGTGTTTCCATTTGGCCAAGATCGTTTCAATAGAACAGCAATTTTAAGTATTGGTTTTATGCTAAGCAACCAGACTTTCAAGCCTCCAGCGCAGTTCGGACCTTTCTTTTTTATTGGTGATACGTATCTGCATTTCACAGGTAGTCTCATAACTGATACAGAACTGAAAGAAAAAACTTACCCAACTGTTTCTCCAATTCTTATTGTAACACCACTCTCCCCTCCCTCCCTCTTTCTTCTCATCCAGGAGAAGTCAGAGGATCAAAAAAGTCATCAAGCACAGGTGCTATCATCGGAGCTGCGGCTGGTGGCTCTGTCCTTCTGTTGCTATTGCTTGGTGCTGGGCTTTATGCTTTTGGTCAAAAAATGAAAGCAGAAAAAGCAATTGAACAAAACAATCCTTTTGGTATGAAAAGGATTTGTGTTTTTTACTTGGAAATTGCACTCAAGGAATTTCTTGGATTTATTTTGTTGCATTTTCAGCACACTGGGAATCAAACAATGGTGTTGGAGGTGTTCCTCAGTTAAAAGGAGCCAGATGCTTCTCTTTTGAAGAGATCAAAAAATACACCAACAACTTCTCAGAAACCAATGACATTGGTTCTGGGGAGTATGGAAAGGTTAAGTTTGATTATCTCTCTCCCTCTCTGAAAGCCTATTCACATCTTATCTGCAAATGGATATTTATTTGCATTTGATCTATCCATTTTCATGATGTACTGATAACATTTATTCACATAAACATTCAAAGAAAACCCTGAATCTCAAACTAGTCGGAACTGGTTCACAACACTTGGATTTTTGTCAATCATAATTCTTACATTACAACTTCACCACACTTGACCAGGTTTTCTAAAATACACTATGCCAATTTTATCCTCAATCATCGGGGAGAAAGAGATCTGTGCCCCCACACATAAATTGCTTTCAATCTTGCATGCTAGCATTACAGATGTTTTCAAAATCTTTGTCAAAATAACACAATTATGCTCTCACCTTCCCAGCCAGGTAACTTTTCATTCTGCACTTCAAGTATTTTCTGCTGCTTTTAAAATTTGTGTTGTTGACATTATCATTTTGAAAGGATGTAGATTCGTTTTCTATTTCATTGACGCAAAAACAATCATTCCCATTGAATTTTTTTTTCATTTGTCCAAAACATCAAAGTTAAACGTGATAACATTTGCAGGTTTATAGAGGAGTTCTTCCTACTGGAGAACTAATTACCATCAAACGAGCTCTGCGAGAATGGATGCAGCCTGGGCTGGAATTCAAGACTGAGATTGAACTTTTATCCAGAGTCCACCACAGAAACGTTGTAAGCCTTGTAGGCTTTTGCCTTGAAAGAGGTGAACAAATGCTCATATACAAGTTTGTGTCAAATGGAAGTCTCATGGAAAGCCTATCAGGTACTTTCATCAGCTCCTACGACCTATCAATTCTTCAATTTGATTCTTCAGGACCAGTCACTTGGAGTTTGCTATCTTACACTTTTTTTATCATGAGAAATTTTCGTGCATGTCATATAACATTAAAGTGGTATACCTCCTATCGCAAGATCCAAATTTAAGTGCTTCACATAACCATAATAGCTGCCGTCTTCCAATACCAGCCAAGATGTCCTGTGTTTCAGGATTATCGCTCTCAAGCATCAAACGATAAAAATGATATTTGTTGCTTTAATCCCTCTGCATAATGAGATATAATATAAATGTAGACAAAACTGCATTAACCGCTCATTTTCCTTCGTTCTTTCCAATCCAAGCAGGGAAGACAGGAATCAGGCTTGATTGGGTGAGGAGACTCAAAGTGGCCCTTGGTGCAGCAAGAGGCTTGGCCTATCTGCACGAACTTGCCAACCCTCCCATTATCCATAGGGACATAAAATCAACCAACATATTATTAGATGAAAGCTTAAATGCAAAAGTTGCCGATTTTGGCCTCTCCAAGCTTATGGGAGACAGTGAAAAGGGTCGTGTTACCACTCAGGTGAAAGGGACGATGGTCAATTCCTCCATAACCTCACTCCATCTGCACAATACCATTATTTCTTGCTTTTTTTTTTGTTGGTCGTAAACTATGATTCATTTAACAAAATGAAATGCAGCATCTGATATGACCAGAATGGATGATAGAACTGATTGTAATAATCATTGCATTTTTTTAGGGTTATTTGGATCCAGAATACTACATGACCCTGCAGCTAACAGAGAAGAGTGATGTTTATAGCTTTGGAGTTGTAATGCTGGAACTATTAACCGGAAGAAGGCCAGTAGAACGAGGAAAGTACGTTGTGAGAGAGGTAAAGATGGCATTGGATAGAGCAAAAGATTTATATAACCTCCGCGAACTTCTCGACCCAAGCATTGGTTTGGACACAACATTAAAAGGTCTAGATAAGTTTGTGGATGTTGCCCTAAAATGTGTACAAGAGAATGGAAGTGACAGGCCAACAATGGGTGAAGTGGTGAACGAGATAGAGAATATCTTGCAGCTTGCTGGTCTGAACCCCAACGCGGATTCAGCATCGACGTCGGCAAGTTATGACGATGTAAGCAAGGGAAGTGCTAAACATCCATACAAGAATAGCAAGGATTCCTTTGAATACAGTGAGGGCTTTCCAGATCCGAAGGTAGAGCCACTGTGAGGTCAGTATATTATATATGGGCTCGGTATATGGTTGAATGTTACTTGCTTGAGTATGAGTTGCATTTTTATTTATTTATTTTTTGTGTTGTCTGTACTTTGTAGCCTATGTTGAATCAGAACTGTAAATGCGTTGAATTCTTTGCTTTTGAACATTTAGTAAGCACTATAAGAGTTGCATATGATTTCTGATCAGAGAATATTGTTGCTGTAAAATTCTCACTTTGAGCGGCTCGCTTGCATGCTCGTATCCGAACAGCTCAGACGCAAACGATTGTTTTAAAGACGAATATATTACGAAAACCTTGTTCTTCATTTAATTTCAATTTCAGACATTCTGGGACGAACCAAAAGTTTATAATAGGATGTTTAATTTGAATTTAATTGATGATATATTATAATTCTTATATTTAAAATAAAATACTAAATCATATAATTGAATTTAATAATAATGTTAAAATAAATTGAATTAGTAATTTTAAGTATTTGCTCTTAAATTAATTTTATTACTTGTGCATAATCAAATACTGAAACTTGCTTTTCCCTGAAAGAGAAGAAAAAAGCCTTATGATTTCAGTACTATAGTGTTAATAATCCCATGCTTCTTTTACAAGTACCAATCAAACAGCCACTCTATTGATCTCCTTATTTGTCTCTTTTTTAGCTCAAACTTGCAGAAACTGTACTTTCTCTAGAAACCAAATATACAGTACTTGTAATGACCTTCCTTTATTGAGCTGTTCTCTGCAATGGAAGTACCACCCATCACACATGACAGCTGATATTGCATTTCTCACAAAATTGGAGCATCAACATATCTATTTGGATTGCATGGGGGCTCTAAATCGCAGTGGGGCATGCAAGAATGGATGGTTCACAGGCTCTTGTAGTTTACCAACACTCCAATGGCACCCTGAATTTTGTTTCTGGGTCAGCGACTTCAACTGGAGGAAACAACCCAAGGGAAACGTAAGTGGATATGGTCAATTAATTATGTAGCATTTATAGCTATATGATGCTTGCCTAGAATAATTCTGTATAATGTTATTAACTCAATAAAGATACAACAATTCTTATTTCTAATCATCTAAGAAATATCACCATACAAATTAAGTTTTTAATAATTGGATATAAGTTTATGGCAATTGCATAAATATTAGTTCCAATTTTTTTTTTACTTCAACTTCTCAATAACATATTGTCAACCCTTTTTCTTTTAAACCATTCAAAGCGTAGCTCTTTATCTAAAACACATTTAAATAAGATTAGAATGATTTATAAGCTGTGTTTCAAAAAGATTTAATCCCTCTAATCCTAATTCTATCATGTATTTAATTATCTCGGCCAACTTCCAAACTTGATGGTTTGTGTTGATAATAGTTTGTAAAATATTATTTATTGCACTAGTCATCTTTTTAAATTCCAAAGAATAATCACTTGTCATTTGTGTATTTAGTTTTATACCTTTAGAGGTTAAAGTTATAGACAATGCTAGAGTAAATGATAACGGACCTTGTGTTCTTGGTGTTTATAGAGCTCTTTCACAGTCATAAGGATGGAAGTTCTCTAAATGAATATTATTTACTTGCATCTCATCAATGTCATCAATGAATTGTTCTCTTAATGAATATTATTTACTTGCATCTTATCAATGTCATCAATATTCATTTCCCCTCTCTCGCTATCCCATATTCAAACCTTTTCAGTAGCACTCTTGACTTTAGTTCCATTTACTATATCTTTCTTTGATATCTCTCTCTAAGATTGTCCAATTGATGAATAGGCTTTCCTTTAATAAGTTTTAGCTTAGGGTTGTCCTTGTAACAATAAATAAATAAATAAAATAAGTTAAGATAATTTTAACTAATAAATGCATAATAATGAAAATATGACAAGTGAATTATAATATTCATACCTTTAATAAAGATTTCCAAACTTTTATTGGAGCCTTAAATGTTTTGGTAGTGTCATTCTATCTAATTCTATTTTTCAAGTCGATTACTTTTTCTAAAACCATTTGCTCTTTAGGAGTTTTCAAATGATTCAACACTTTTGTCCTGGAGATGTTCAAAGAAAATCTTTCATTGATTTTAGCTATCACCTTCCTATAAGCTTCAGAAGAAAAAGTTTTCTTTTTCTTTTTACCCTTATTCTTTTGTTCTTTAAGAATTTCAAGCATAACCTCATCCATTTCTATGGTCCATCTCAATATCTATCACATATTTTCACCTTCTACCTCAATAACATCCTTCGCATCCATAGCACCACCTATTATTAAAATGTCATCATGTAACACTTTTTAACTTACATTATTGAAGAAAACAAAAAGACAAGCAAACAAAAACAAATTTAAAGGCTAAAATAATGCAAAATAATTCAATAAATATTATAATAAAAATACATAAAAGTTAAGAATCCAATCTAGATTTTAGGATATTTAAAAGAACTAAATCAAAGTAAAATACAAACAATACATAAACTCAAGTTCTTATCAAAAGCAATGGTAAAAAAGACAAGTTAAAGTCACGATGTGTTATCATGCCACATTTTGATTAAGATTTTACTATAATAAATAAGTTGGACACAAAATATAGGAGAGCTAAAACCAAACTCAAAGACCTCAAATCCCACAAAAACTCAAAAACACTAACAAATCTCTCACCAAGCTCAATTGATGATAAAGAGCATAATATTAAAAAAATCATACAAATCTTGAATAATAATGACTTAAACAAGAATGAATTTCTCTTTTTTTTTTCTCAAAACTCACACAAGCTTATTTTTCTTTCAAAGTGCTTTCTAATATAGGTGGCTCTAAAGAACTCATCTCATTCTATTTAAACCAAGGAATAGCTAACGTAACCAATGAAAGAATTTTTCAACCTAAGTCACTTATGTTGTCTAGTGGATTCTAAAAGAGAGCTACTAAGATATAGATATATGTACCAAAAGAACCATACAACTTCTATTTGGTTCAAGTCATCTGACAACAATCTTTATTTAGGCTTGAACATAATTAAGTAAAATAAAACAGTTGAAATCTTTCTTCACCTTTTCCACCAAAGCCACGAAGGATGCTCAACTAATGCAGGCATTAAACAAGTCCCAAACATGCTATTATATGAAACAAAAAAAGGTTTCTTCCATATATCATATGGATTATCCAAAGTGCTAAAACTAGCTCGGTTCGGCCTACCAAATACACTAGACATGCATAAATCCATGGTCCTTAAATTTTAACAACCCAAAGTATGAAATTTGTCCAAAACAGAAAACCCCTTTCCTTTCATATGCTTTGGCCATGTATCTCTTAACCTAACAAAACTAGAATTTTTCAAAGAAGAAGAAACAATTATAGCACTAGTAATAGTTGACCATCTAGGGCATGAAGTTTTATAGCCTACCTTTCTTTCATGTTAGTTAGAGCACATTTGCTGTCTCTTAAAACTCTACATTTAGTAGAGTATACTCTTAAAACTCTACATTTAGTAGAGTATTTAAACTCACAATTATAAAAAAGACTAAGAGAAATTTTATTTTTTTTCAAATCAGGAACATGTCAAACCCGGAATGAAGTTCTCACCAAACTATCATGCATCCTAACTTGAATAGTTCATATACCAATTATTGCTTAAACATAATTATCAAGCATAACAACTCCATCTTCATAAGACTCATATGTGAAGAACCAATCCTTGTTAAGGCAAATATAATAGAAATAAGTGGACTACAAAATCCAATCATCTTGGAACTTTCTATTATTGGTTATAGAAGAATATACTCGGACTCATAATGAATACCAAGTGCAACATTGGCCTCTCTGAAGCTTTCAAAACTACATGATCATTTCTCATTCTCTAATTTCTTTTACTCTCATAATTTTTTTCTTTATATGTCCCTTTTGACGACATTAATTACAAGTGACATTCGTATGCAATTGAGACTCACTAAATTTGTATCTATTGTTATGAAAATCATTTTTTTATGTCTTACCATTTACAACAAAATCCTAGTAATAAATATGAACGAAACCACT
>Ga0307517_10011042_pt1 | contig 12556 bp, 10 predicted proteins | sample 23_EM_MG_FD_194515 | JGI IMG/M metagenome (GOLD analysis project Ga0307517, IMG submission 194515) | Populus trichocarpa ectomycorrhiza microbial communities from riparian zone in the Pacific Northwest, United States - 23_EM | ecosystem: Host-associated > Plants > Roots > Unclassified | place...
TGTAAGGGTTACACAATTTTAAGATCAATAAACTTATTTTGCCGCACTTGTTGTGTGTTAGTGGGATAATCTCCATTTTTTGGTTCTCTAAAGAAACAGAAAACGACTTATCGAATAACAACTGGTTTCGTGGCGTCATCCTTATACTTCTCATTCGCGAATCAATATTCGTTGGGTGGGGGTTTTCCTTTCCAATAGCGTTGGTACCTAGGTACAAGTTATCTTCGTGTCACACTCTTATCAAACGTGATTTACTTGGCTTTCTTGAAATTGATGTCTTTGCATGTGGGTTGCTTGACCACGTGTTTAAGAGGTTCGCATCAAATACTAACTTCAACAATTCTGACAGAAACGAAGAATAAAAAAATTGATGCAAAAACATATAGATTACGACAAGAAGAAAATTATAACCTGATTACAGAGCCTAGCTATGATTCCAAATTATATGAACCTCATGATCACGTGTTCATGCAACCCATAACAAAGATAACATAATTTTCCTAAGAAAGCCGAACAATCAAGTTTGATTGAACCTTGACCGAGAATTTGCTCAAGCAAAACTGAATTTCATTAGTTTCTAAAGGTTGCCCAAATTTATTGCAAAACAAAATATAATATTGTCCTAAGATAATAGCCCTAATGGTCCCATATTGGGTTGCAAACTAATGGGCCTTAACTAAAACTCAGTTAAGCACAAGTCTAATGCCTAAATATTGATTTTGGGGAAAGAAAAACCAACATAAATAAAAGATGCATCTCATTACATGGATCCCTTGTAGCTAAATCTGAAAGTTGTAGAAGAAATAGTCTCTTTGTGTCGTCCATTAATCCCTTTTCCCTTGTTTAGCTGAAAGCATACCTTAAAAAATAGGAAGGAAAATGGCTGAAATATGTCCTTTAAAATAGCCTCCCATAATATCCCTTTTAAATTAAAAATCTTGTAGAAAAAGAACAATAAAAGAATCTCAAGCCTCCTTGCCACCATATATATTCCATAATGGATATGGAATCCTTGCAAACTATGAATAATAGTTGCTGCTATAAATGTCTTTTGTTTGACATGGAATCATTGTAGAATAAGTAACTCAATTGCTGCCATACATGCTTTTAAGAGCATTAAGGAATCATTGTATTTATTGGAATCTATAATACAGAATGAAACAATGTTTCTTCAATTTTTACCTGTTAAATAATATCCATATATTGTTTAAGGATAATTTTATAAATTTAATCAATCAAGCCCTTACTTGATTATTTTAGGACTAGAATTATAATCCCTTAATTAAATACATTATAGTGCTTAATTTTTAAAATTATTTTCAATCAAGTTACACATAATTAATTATCCTATTTTAATTTCTGACTGATGATTTAAGTGTGTGACCCATTATATTGGCCCGAATATAAATTATAATTCTAATTAAATAAAATTAATTAGATTCAACAACTTAATTTATTATCAATTCAATAATTGATTAATTTATATTCGAAGATTAGATGCATTATTTAACAATATGTCATGATCCCCTAATGATACGATCCGGGCAATGAAAAAACAATCAGATTCGAATTCTGACGCAAAATGCGCAATTGTGTAGTTTTACAACAACAATCATAATTCTCAATCCAACTGTTGAATCAAGATGAAATTTTACATAGAGTCTCCTAACATGTTTTCCTACCTTGGGTTAAAATTTCATGTCAATCTGAGTTTGGAAAGGCATTGCAATACTGGTCAAGCGAGGCTGTATGAATTTTATTATTTACTTCATTTTGACTTGTGAACTTCCTATTTGGCTAGGTTTCTTTCCCTACAAGGATGTGGCGGCTAGTTTTGGGAATTTTCTAGTCTTATAAGGATATTTAATGGGCAACAACATAGTTTTCATATGTGGTATGGACTCCATATTAATGCGGAATCCTTATGGTGTATGGAAACAATTATTCTATCCTTATTATAGTAGGAACTATCATTAAATAAGTTTCCAAGACAAACAAACCTACTGGGGGCAATAAGAAAGACAAGGGCACTTGTCATCATTGTGGTAACGAAAGACATTGGAGGAGGAATTGCAAGTAATACCTTGCAACTGCGAAGGCAAACAAGCTTAATGAAGCTTCTACTTCAAGTATGTTTATAATTGAAAACTATCTTACTACTTTGCATTGTAGTTCTTGGGTATTGAATATCAAAAGTGGTTTTCACATTTGCAATTGCATGCAAGAACTAAAAATAAAATAAAAAATTAGTTGAAGGCAAAGTGGACCTACGACTCAGTAATGAAGTAAGAGTTGTTGCATTAGTTGTAGGAACTAGTTATTTTATTTTGCCTAATGGGCTGGTACTAGAACTTTATAATTGTTATTTTTTCCAGTATTTTAAAACATTGTTTCCATTTTATTTAGTATTAAAAGGATTTAGATTTATTTTTTAGGATAAATGTTGTTCTTTTATAATAATGATGTTTTTATGGATCCGGTAATTATATGAATGATTTGTCTATACCTGAATTTAAAATGCTCAGGTTTAATATAAACTGCAATAAAATTGAATTGCAAATTGAAATAAGTATTAAGAAACTTCGATTACAGTGAAGTGGTTAATATTTGACCAAATATTCCTAGAATTATCTAAAAGAGAATGAAATTCTCTACACCTCTTAGAACACTACATCCAGATGAAATATATTCTCAAGGCTAAAAATATTAGATGTTTAGCTTGAACCTTAAGAAACACAAAATCTTTATAAATTTGATAGGATATGTCATGCATCAATGAGATAAAGACCCTCTTATGAAAGTTGTAAATGACACTTATAATTGATGAGCCAACCATTTACTTGGGAGTAATATATGATATTTATTCCAAGAAATAACTTGAAGCTAAAAACTTCATGTACTAACCAAGTTTGAAACTTGGTTGATCCACCTAAAGGAATAAAAACCAATGGATCTAAGTGGGTTTCTAAGAGAAAACATGAAAGGCAATGTACGAATGTACAATGCAAGCTTTAAGGAGTAGAAATATCCAATTTTGATGGTATAATCAACATATTTAATTTCATAAAAAATATGGATAAACCTTGTTTTTACAAAAGGTTAGTGGGAGTGATGTCATTTTTCTATTATTATATGTAGATGACATACTATTGTTATGAAACGACATATCTTTATTTTAATCAGTAAAGTTTTGGCTATCCAAAAATTTCTCCATAAAATAATTGAAAGAAGAAACCTATATATTGGATAAAATGATCTATAAAGATAGATCTAAAAGGTTTCTTAGATTATCCTAATCCATGCATATAGACTAGATGTTAAAATAGCTTAGCATGAAAGAATCTAAGATTGGATTCTTGTCTATTTTGCATGGAACACAACCCTTTAAAGATGTGTTTTAAGACATAAATTGGAAGACATATGATGGAAATGGTATCCTATACTTGTCTATAGGATCCATCAATGGAGAAGATAAATAGAAGTTCAAAAAATTTTAAATTAAGATTCTCTTAATGAAATGGTGGGAAAATAGTGAATACTAGTCAATATCTATTTTACTTTAAATGGTAAAGCTCTGAGCTAGAAGAGTTCCAAACAAGAGAGCATAACTGATTCTACAATTGGAGACGTTTGAGGAAAGAAAAAGGTTTGGATAAAAAAAAGTTCATCAATGAACTAGGTAGGTTCCTAGTATTGTTGATCCAGTAGCCCTTTATTGTGATAATAATGGAGCCAATCTAACCGAAACTGATTAAAACAAGATCAGACCCGAAACAAAGACAACACAAAGAAAAATTAACGCATAAGGTGAAAACAAAAATTCAATAAATGAAAGGATATAACCAGATTAATGGAGCCAAGCTCTAATACCAAATGATGTGAACCTCTTGATCACACGATCAAGCAACACACACGCAAAGACACCAAATTCCCAGAAAGCCAAGTAAATCAGGTTTCATAAGAGTGTGACACAAAGATAACTTGAACCTTGGCACCAACACTATTTGATGCGAACCTCGTGATCACGTGGTCACACAACCCACAATCAAGCTTGAGATTTGATCCCGGGAAGCCGAAAGAGGTCTGATAGGAGTGTGACACAATGGAAACCTGCCCTAAGGCACCAACACTATTGGATTGAGTAGGATGATGCCACGAAGCCAGTTCATTCAAGAACTGAAGAACGCAAGAATCACTCATCTCAATCTTGATTGTGGGTTGCGTGACCACGTGATCACAAGGTTCGCATTAGTTGGTATCACAGCTAGGCTCCAAAACAAGGTCATATCCTTCTGTTATTTTTGTTTTTTTAGTGTTCCTTTAAGTTTTTCAGTGTTTGCGTCCATCTTCTTGTTCTTCGTGTCTGCATCATCTAAGTAAAAAAAAAAAGGTTATATTTCATCTTGTTATTGTCACTAATCATATCAGTATATTAAAAAGACAAAAAAGAGAGAGAGAGAGGGATTAGTTGAAATTTGAAGGATCATTCAATTTTTGCCGCAGAAACTCAACTCTTGGTGAACCATAAGCAAAACACCTCGGAATCAATTGAAATTCAATTTTTGCTTGAGGTTTTAATTCGAGGTTCAATTCTGCCATAGACACACTACTCTTAGTGAACCATAAGCAAACCACCTTAGAAGAAATTTAACATATTCTGTGTATTGGAGATGAGATTGCACCATATATTAAATTTGGGCTTATTTTGATTTCGGATTCTGGAGGTTTTAATTGGAGGTTTAATTCTGCCGCAAACTGATCATACAATGGGTTTTGGTACCAAGAAATAATATAACGCCCTATAAAGTTTGAGTTGTTGTTTGCTTGTTATCATAATACTATATATTAAATTTAAGGTCATTTGGATATCAGTTTCTTTAGGTTCCCAAATTGGGTCTTGTTTTGGCGTAACGGGTCCGTTTGGTGTTATCTTTCAAAACTTGTTTTGTTTCTGTTGATTTCGTTCCTGCCATTATACTATCATCATATTTTGATGTTTGGCTGTTGTTGGAGTCATTTCCATCACTTTTGCATTTGTTTGTTTTTCGATAAGTTCTGGTCCAAACAAAAGTCAAATTCGTAATCTCGAGTCTAAATTAGTGTTCTTCTTGTTATAAACTGTATTCTTGTCTTCGTCTTCTTCGTCCCCCCCTATTTGTGTCATGTATTCACCAAGGGAGAGGGAACAGAGGAGGATTGTATATCAACGATGCGAAACTAAGCCATGGTTTGGGGGTTTTAGAATGAGAAGTTGATAAGTGTAGAACATTATTCTATGATCTTCAAGCTTCATGGGAAAAAGAGGTACAACGCCAAAAGAATGAAAGACGAAGGAGAGCAACTATGGTTATCATTCAAAAGTATGTACGCAAGTGGTTAGTACGTCGTGCTTATTTGAAATTCTTGTCAGTCACAACTTTTATATAGTGTTGTTGGAGAAAGGTGTTAGTAATAAGGGAATTCTGAAGGCTTAAACAAGAGGCTACTGAAGTCGTTACTAATCCTATCCAAGATTCGAGGGTGAATCTTCTTGAAGAGGGAGAGAATGATACGGTTCAGCCTTGTGATATGACCCAAGTAAGGTCAAATTCAGATTTTGGTGTAAAATGCGTAAGAGTCTAGGTTTACAAAAATAGTCATAATTCTATATCTGACCATTGGATAGGGCTAAAATCTCTTGTGGACTCTCCAGAAATGCTGTCCTACCTTGGGTTACAATTTCAGGTCAATCGGAGTTTAAGAAGGCACCACAATACTGGTCAATAGAGGTTGTACGAATTTTGTTATTTACTTCCTTTTGACTTGTGGACTTCCTATTTGGTTAGCATTCTTTTCCTAGAAAGATGTGGCAACTGGTTTTGAGAATTTCCTAGTTCTACAAGGATCTTTAATGAGCTGCAATATAATCTCCAAGTGTGGCAAGGATTCATTAACGTTTTAGAATCCTTCTCTTATAAGGATTCCTTATGCATCCTAGCTACACAAGAAGAGAACGGCTAGTGGTATTTAATAACAAATTAATTATTTTTATTATTTTCTTTCATGTTTGGGCTTAATTAAAACTTTGTTTTGAGCTAGAATATAAGGCTTGTTTGGATCAGGTTATAGGCTTTTCAGTTTAGGGTTTTTTGGGTCAGTTTTGAATGTGGGTCAGTTCAGCCTAAAAGGGTAGATCCATTAGGGTTACTTTTAAGAACTCTTTAAACACATGTAACCTAAATTTTGGCAGCCTGTGATGATTATCACTTCTGAATTTTTCAGTTTTAACGTGTGAGTGATTCTCGCATTCTTCAGTTCTTGAACAAACTGAATCTGACTTATCGAAGATTAACTGGCTTCGTGGTGTCATTCTACTCATTCCAATAGTATCGGTGCCTTGGAGCAGGTTTCCATTGTGTCACACTCCTATCAGACCTATTTCGGCTTTCCGGGATCAGATCTCAATCTTGATTGTGGGTTGCGTGATCACAAGGTTCACATCAGTTGGTATCAGAGCTCGGCTCCATTAATCAGGTTATATCCTTCTGAATTTTTCGTTTCTTGTTTTTTCCGCAAAAATTCTTTAGAGTCCAATTTCGTCTTCTCCTTGATTTTGCAGCATATAAAAAAAATTAAAAATATTAAAAAACTGTTATTTCATTATGTTACTGTCCAAAATATATTAGTAGCATAAAAAATAGAGAAAAGAAAAAATATCATTCAAAAAAGATGTTTATTGGTTTTTGCCGCAGAAAACTAAACAACGGAAAATTTGATCAAATCAAATCCGAATTTGCGTGTGGGTTGCGTGACGACGTGATTACAACAAGAACGAAAGGATATAACTTGATTAATAGAGCCAAGCTCTAATACCAAATGATGCGAACCTCGTGATCACGTAAAACTGGATAGTTGCACATTTTACATCAAAATCTGAATTTGACCTTTCCTGGATCGTATCACCTTTGGAGTTCTTTTCTTGCCAACAATCATCGCCAACAACTTTGGATGAAAGTAGCGGCCGTTCTATTTCGTATATCATCATTGCAGCGTTTTTTCTCCTCTCTTTCTAAAGCTTGCCGCGCATTGACTGTTGTCGTTAACACATCAAGTTCTTGCTTCATCTCCTCTAGAATACAGGGTAGGCTCTTGGATTCTTTTTTTAGAACACCAATCTCTTTATTTCTCTCCCTTTAATACCACGAGACTTTTGAATCCTCTTTTTTTTTTTTGGCTATAACACCTCATCTAAATACATGAAATCCATTTGGTTTCTAGGCTGCTAAAAACCTTCCCGATGGCCTATGGTCTCATCTTAACACCACTATCACCAATTGTTATTATTATTTTCTTCTTAGTTTAGGGTTTTATTTATATTATTTGGGTTTAATTGTAAGTGGGTCTCATATAAGTCCACATAAAGGGTTTGTTTAAGTCTAGAGTCAGTATAAATAAAGGCATAACCAGACATGTAAGGCTTACACAATTTTCGTATCAATAAACTTCTTTTGTCACACTTGTTGTGTGTTGGTGGGATAATTTCCCCTCCTTGGTTCTCTAAAGAATTGAAAACGACTTATCGAAGAACAACTGACTTCGTGGTGCCATCCTTATACTTCTCATTCGCGAATCAATATTCGTTGGGTGGCAGTTTCCATTTGTAATAGTGTTGGTGCCTAGGTACAAGTTATCTTTGTGTTACACACTAATCAAACCTGATTTACTTGGTTTTCCGAGAATTGATGTCTTTGCGTGTGGGTTGCGTGACCATGTGATTATGAGGTTCGCATCACAGGGAATGCATCATCAAACTCATGTAATAAAGAAACAGCCACACTAGGAATAGCATAATCAAGATCATTAGTGTTAAAATAAGCCTCCTTATACACAAGTAAGATCATCGACTTGTAAGTGAAAAACACATATATGACTTAAGCTTTTTTTGCATAAAAATTAGGTTGTTTCTTTAATTTTTCCACACTATTATCATCACACAACCTTACTTTCTTCACTCCATTCTTAACCGGTTTAATTAATGATCTATATTTAGCCGAATCTGATGGTTTTCTCTCACCATTGTCCGCACGTGAATTTTCACTATTCCCATCCTCACATTCCCTTTTTAATTTCATCTGATCATTATACACTTGTTTTGGAGACAGGGGTACAAGAGTGATGGTTTTACCGTGAACCTATTTTTAAACCCATCATGAAATTGCCTTCCAATCGAATTGTCATGGACGCCCTAAAAGTAAGTGACTAGCATGTATTGGGACTACATCACACATAACCTCATCAGAATACTTCCCAATAGCAAACACAAATAATACTTGCTTAGTAACCTTCACTTCACTACATTCATTCAACCATTGCAATTTATAAGGCCTAGTATGCTTAATACAATTCAGTTTCAATTTCTTCACAAGACTATCACTAGCTACATTAACACAACTACCTCGATTGATTATCATGCTACATACCTTGTGATGTGGACCAGCCCAGAAACACCAGCAAGGACCCATTACATGTATCAAATGGTCCAATGACTCGGTCCAAGAAAAAGGCATTGAAAGAGGCATTGAATGCATTGGTTTTGAACGTTTCAACCAAGTCAAAATTGAAAGGTCCATTAGAGTATCAAGAGGGGTCCAATACAACCTTATTTGGGCCATGAGGTGAGGACAACAAAGGAAACAAAAGAATCTTACTACAACTTGGAAACAACATGGGTGGCTACCTTTTCCTTTTGTTTCTAGGATTAAGGGGCTGCATGGAAGGCTATAAATAAGCCTTGAATCAATTCTGTAATATTTTATTTGCTTCTCTTCTTCTCATGGCAGAACATGGATTTAATATTAGGAGCTTTATTTTATTTTGTTAGCTACAAAGCCCAAGGCTTGTTTAGGCCTAATTAATACTTTGTTTTCAGGTAGGATCCAAAGCTTGTTTGGATTAAGTTATGGGCTTTTCAGTTTAGGTTTTTGGATCAGTTTTGAATGGACCTCATATAAGTCTACATAAGGGGTTCATGAGGGTTAATTTTTCAAGAAATATTAAAACTCATGGAAGCCAAAATTTCAGCAACCTTTGATGATTATTACTTCTGAATTTTTCAGTTTTAACGTGTAAGTGATTCTTCTTGCATTCTTCAGTTCTTGAACGAATTGAATCTGACTTATTGAAGATTAACTGGCTTCGTGGTGTCATTCTACTCAATCCAATAGTGTTGGTGCCTTGGCGTAGGTTTTCATTGTGTCACACTCCTATTAGACCTATTTCGGCTTTCTAGGATTAGATTTCAATCTTGATTGTGGGTTGCGTGACCACGTGATTACGAGGTTCGCATCAGTTGGTATCAGAGCTAGGCTCCAAAACAAGGTCATATCCTTTTGTTATTTTCGTTTTTTTAGTGTTCCTTTAAGTTTTTCAGTGTTTACTTCCATCTTCTTGTTCTTTGTGTCTGCGTTATACAACTATTGGTGAACTAAGTAAACCATCTCAGAATTAATTGAAACTTCATATTCAACTTTGGGCTTAGTCTAATGTCTTGAGGTTTTAATTCGAGGTTCAATTCTGCCACAAAAACACTATTCTTAGTGAAAAATAAGCAAACCACCTTATAATCAATTGAAACATCATATTTTGTGTATTGGGGATGAGATCGCACCATATATTAAATTTAGGCTTATTTTGATATCGGCTTCTAGAGGTTTTAATTGGAGGTTCAATTCTGTCGCAAGCTAATCATGGGTTTGGGTACCTAGACATAAGTGAACGACCTATAAATTGAGTTTTGTTCTTTGTTTAGTATTATAATACTTAAATATTTATTTCGAGATCGTTTGGTCTGGGTTTCAAAAGAAAGCAAGTTGTGTTTTAAAAGGCGTAGTGAGCTTATTAGAGTGAAAAGCCTTGATTTTTTTGTCTGATACACGAGAGGTGTGAGGATAAATTTTGTGCTACTAACCAAATTTTGCAGATTCAAAGAATGTCTGAAAACAACAAGTTAGCGACACAAAACGCTGACGTAGCTTTCCAATTGCGAGCCATAGGCCAGCAACTCGAGCTGTTGTCTAGGATGTACAAGGATCTAAAAGATGAGGTGAATTTGATAAAGCAACAGAATAGTGGGGCTGATCGCCGAGGAAATATGGTCCGTATAGCCGTAAGGAATGTCAGCTCTGATTTTGAAGAGTTTGTTGACGAAAACACAGATGCGGGTGAAGAGGACTATGATTTTGCATCTGTTGGCCAAGGGATCAGGTCTGGACCAAACAGGGCTAGGAGGAATGTGAATTTTCGTGGCATGGGGAATTATGAAGAAATGGATGGGGACTTGGACACCATTAAACTGAAAAATTCCTAACTTTCAAGTTAAAAATGATCCCGAGGTGTGTTTGGAGTGGGAGAAAAAGGAGGATTGGATTTTTGATTGCCATAGCTATTCTGAATAAAAGAAGGTGAAATGGGTGATAATTGAGTTTACGGAGTATGCATTGATTTGGTGGGATCACATTGTAATTAGTAGGAGGAGGAATGGGGAGCGACCCGTTCAGACTTGGGGGGAGATGAAAGTCTTAGTGAGGAGATGATTTGTGCGAAACCACTATTACAGAGACTTATATCTGAAGCTCCAAGATCTGAATCAAGGTTATAAGACAGTAGATGAATATCACAAAGAGATGGATATAGCAATGATTGGGGCCAATGTTGTTGAGGATAGAGAAGCCACTATGGCTAGATTTCTTAATGGGTTGAATCGGGACATTGCCAATGTGGTGGAACTCCAGCACTATGTGGAGCTAGAGGACATGGTTCACATGGCTACGAAGGTGGAGAGACAACTTAGAAAGGGACATGTTCGGCCAGCGTGTAATTTAGGTTTTTCATCATCTTGGAAGCCAAATCTAAAGAGAGAGGGTACTATCCGACTAAGGTCCTTTGTTCCTTTCAGAACCGAAACACCAACGGCTAAAGTTGATGTCCCCACTGGTGCCAAAGGTAAATCTGAAACTCAACCTAAACGTACTCGTGATGTTAAATGTTTCAGGTGTTAGGGACATGGATTGCTTTAGAGTGTCCAAACAAGAGAATCATGATGATTAGAGATAATGGTGATATGGAATCTGAAAGTGACAGATCTGATTGTGAAGGCATGCCACCATTAGAGGATAGTGATGGGGATGAGTTAGCATTACCGGTTGAGGAGTCCTTAGTTATAATGCAAACACTTCAGGTTCAGGTCAAAGAAGATGAAACTAATCAACAAAGAGAGAACATCTTCCACATGCGTTGTTATGTGCAAAGCAAGGTGTGTGGTTTAATTATAGATAGTGAAAGTTGTGTTAACGTTTGTAGTACCACCCTTGTTAGTAAACTGAAGTTGTGTACTGTTAAGCATGATATAGATTGCAATGGCTGAATGATAATGGTGAAGTGAAAGTGACTAAACAGGTTGTGGTTCGATTTTCGATTGGGAAATATGTTGATGAAGTTCTGTGCGACGTGGTACCAATGGAAGCAAGTCACATCTTGTTGGGGAGACCATGGCAATGTGATAGGAAGCCAATTCATGATGGGGTTAAAAATAGGTATACCATTGTAATAGATGGTAAAACCATCACTCTTTTTCCTCTTACACCTAAACAGGTGTATGATGATCAAATAAAGCTAAAAAGTGAGCATGAGGCGATGGGGAGAAAAAAAATCAAGGTGAGGAACAAGGGGAGAGAAGACGATTCAGCTAGAAGCCAAACCACTACAACCCATTCGGCCACCCATCCAAACACAAACAAATATTCAGCCAACACTCCAAACAAATCAGACCATTCGACCACTACTCAAAACACTCAAACCTAGCCGAGAGTGGATGTAAGACAAGAGGAGTGAAGAAAGTCAGGAAGGGTGATGAGAATTGTGTGGAAAAACTAAAGAAACAACCCAATTTTTATGGTAGAGACGGTGAGGTCAGATCTGTATTTTTCACTAACAAGCCAAAGATTTTACTTGTGTATAAGGAGGCTTACTTTAATAATAATGATCTTAATCATATTGTGCCTAGTGTTGCTATTTCTTTGTTGCAGGAGTTTGATGATGTGTTCCCCGAAGATACTCCTAGCGGATTACCACCATTGAGGGGGATAGAGCATCAGATTGATTTCGTACCCAGAGCTTCAATTCCTAACCAACCAGCCTATAGAAGCAATCCCGAGGAGACAAAGGAGCTTCAAAGGCAAGTTGATGAGCTGATGGAAAAGGGATACATTCGTGAGAGTATGAGCCTGTGTGTTGTACCCGTGCTCCTTGTGCCTAAGAAGGATGGAACATGGAGGATGTGTATTGATTGCTGAGCCATCAACAACATAACAGTAAAGTATAGACACCCCATTCCTAGGCTTGATGACATGTTAGATGAGTTACATGGATCCTGTATTTTCTCTAAAATTGACTTGAAAAGTGGGTACCATCAGATTAGGATGAAAGAAGGTGATGAGTGGAAAACATCATTTAAGACAAAGCAAGGTTTGTATGAATGGTTAGTAGTGCCGTTTGGACTTACAAATGCACCTAGTACGTT
>Ga0307517_10011043_pt1 | contig 12555 bp, 6 predicted proteins | sample 23_EM_MG_FD_194515 | JGI IMG/M metagenome (GOLD analysis project Ga0307517, IMG submission 194515) | Populus trichocarpa ectomycorrhiza microbial communities from riparian zone in the Pacific Northwest, United States - 23_EM | ecosystem: Host-associated > Plants > Roots > Unclassified | place...
AACCTGTGTAACATTCCTTCTCAATTCCAAACATTTGTGGCCTATAATGCAAGTGCCAATTAATCAAGTTTTTATGATTAATTAATGTATCACACAGTGAGTGGACTCTATCTAAATGCATTTACTTTAGGAAACTGCTCTAAACCATGTGACAAGCTCTGGACTAGCTGGAAACGGCTTTGGTGCCACACGAGAGATGAGCCTGAGGAAGCTTATTTGGGTAGTCACTCGCATTCACGTTCAAGTACAGCGATACAGCTGCTGGTATGTTATCTTCTTGTAGTCCAGAATTCTTCTTAAATAATGTTGCGAAGATAGACTGCACGACAGGACAAGAAAAATTTGCAAATACACTAACTTCTGAATTGTTTCACCATGTTCTATAGCTAATATATAGACGTTCTAAATTATATTCTTTACATTACTAACATTTGTGATTTGAACATACTGTTTCTGGACAATTCAATGTGACAGGGGAGACGTTGTTGAGATTGATACTTGGGTTGATGCAACAGGGAAGAATGGTATGCGCAGGGACTGGATAATTCGAGACTACAACACCCAAGAGATTATAACAAGAGCAACAAGGTTCTGCACTTCCATCTTAAAAGTGCGAGTGAATGATTTCTATCTATTGAGAGTAGTACTTTAACTCCTAATATTAATCATCTCAATGCAGCACATGGGTGATCATGAATAGAGAAACACGAAAGCTATCCAAAATCCCAGGTGAAGTCAGGGAAGAATTGCAACCATTCTACATAAACAGGCTAGCAATTCCCGCTGAACACAACGATATTGAAAAAATTGATAAGCTCACTGATGAAACAGCAGGCAGAATTCAATCCGGTTTAGCTGTAAGCGGAGATAACTAAGATTTGTAGCTTGTCTTTATTACCGATCTACTTTGTTTCCAAATAGTTTTGTTTATTAATTCCTGGAATCTTGTGTTCATGCAGCCAAGATGGAGTGACATGGATGCCAATCAACATGTAAACAATGTCAAATACATTGGATGGATTTTGGAGGTAATTAAGATTTAAAAAAAAATCCCTCACCACTCATAAATTCAACAGTTCAAGCACAATTTTCATTGAATGAGCAGCAACAAGATTACTATTTATTATAGTTTATTTTGATGTTATGTTCATAGAGCGTGCCAATGCATGTCCTGGAACATTACAACCTGACAAGCATGACCCTTGAGTATCGACGAGAGTGTCGGCAATCAAACCTGCTCGAATCTTTAACAAGCACGAGCGAAGATTCAAACAGCAATTCCAGTAATCGCAAAGCAGACATGGAACACACACATCTGCTGCGTATGCAAGCTGACAAGGCAGAGATAGTTCGTGCAAGAACAGAATGGAAATCTAAACTAAAGCACGAGTGATGCGATTTCATATATTTTCAACCACAGCTCATGCTCTATTTTGCTTTTTTGTTTTTCTATTTATTTTGCTTCCTTCTTTTGTATATTAACCGTTGTTGCTTTAAATGTTGTTACAAGCACATGTTATTGATTGTGCAATCATTTCCTGGTTTATATGCAGAGCATAAACTATAGAGTATCATCAAGCAAACTTTCATGTATCGAGACTATATTTATCTTTTCAGTCTAAGATGGTCTATTCATTTCAAGATTAGAAGGATTCTTGAGAATTTTTAATTCTTAATAATGCATGATGATTGAAATATTGGGTTTCTTAAAACACATACATACATACAGCACAAACATTAACTTTAAATTTTTTCATGAATTTCAAGAATTCTATTATATAAATTTAAAATTGTTTATGGTCGATGTAAAAATTACATGAAAATCAAATGTTCTTTTCAACTTTAAATATCTGTTTTAAGACATGAGTTATTACAAATTACAAGCCGTCAAAATATTCGGTTTCTAACAATAATCCTCACAAATTTATGTGTGAGGAAGCAAAGTTCTTGTTGGTGTGTCTATATATATAACTTGATGGGTATTTTGGGAGAGAAATTTCAGTAAGAGATTCTATCAAATCGCAAGTCTTTTGGTCTCATTTGTTTTTGCAGGAATTTGAGATTTGAATTGTGTAATGACCTGATTAATTTAAAATAACAGGGACAAAATTAAAAGACTTTTATTGAATTGAAAGGATTTAATTGCAAACAATAGGACTCAATTGAATGGAATTAAAAGTTTCTTAGCAGATTCAAGGTAGCCTTAACCTTCTAGGATTAACTAGATTGTTCTTAACATTTTTCATACCTCTCATGCCTGCAATTGTTATTGAAAACAGATTTCAAAGATCCTAGAGACTGAAGACCAAGTCTTTCCAAGCAAAACATTCACGTCTTCTCAAAATGACGGTGTTTCCTTGTCTTCAAAATGCCATTGTTTACTTGCCAAACATTTCCATCCCTTCCAGCAGCTGACTCCTCTTCTAGTTGCCTCCCAACATAATATGTTCGTTGTCCTAACAACAAAAACAACTGGCAGAGAATGGTTCATGCATCTTCATCAAATCTTCCCAGGTCCATTACAATCCCTCCTCTTAGAAAATCTTTCCCCCAAGGTGTAGGTAAGTATTCCTAAGCCATGATTCTTCGATACATACATCTTCTTTTTGTTGTCCTTACCATCGGACCAGAAGTTCCCTCTTGGTTTTGCGTTTAGAGACTCGTTCTCTCCGATCTAGCACCTATGTTGGCTCCAACTATACCTTCTTCCCTTCCAAACCAAAAAGCGGTAGCTTGGGTTCTGGCTGCTGGTCCTTGTCGGTTCATCTTTTCATAAGAGAAACTTGGAAGGTGTGGTGGATATATTTTGGCCTTGTCATGTAATTCTAAACGATAAGCCACCTTCCCTATCCTTGCTTGTATTTTCAATGGTCTGTGGTATTTATAAGCTAACTTCTTATTTTTCTTCGGATGCAAGCTCAATAAACAATAATGTTGGAGCTTAAGCTACACCCAATCTCCCTTTAATTCCAGTTCCTTCCTTCCCTTGTTTGCCTGTGCTTTCTACCTATTCTGGGCCTTGCGTAAACTTGATTTGATATTTTATATATAATGACATTGCCCGATCTCTTAAGTGCTCCTCGACTGCCTGATTTTGTGTTGATCCTGGGATGCCACTGGTTAAAATGGCATTAGAAGGAGATTCTACTGGCCTCTTTCCTTGAGTTTTAAGAAGTTAATCTATTTTGGGTGACATGTGTTATAATTGTTGAACTAGTTCTTCTAAAATCCGTTGTTGTTTTATGCTGGTGATTGCTAACTATGACCCATACACTAAAAAAAAATCCTTCCATAACAAGTTGGGATTATTTAACTATTATGTTTACATATGGACAAGGACGGGAGAAGTTGGGAAACATTCAAGTAACATGAGGTAGTCTAGGCCTCCTACCACGAACTAGATTGTTCTCAACAAATTTTCACACCTCCCCCTGCCTGCTGCATTTGTGCAATTTATAGACAAAACTAAGAATTTAAAATTTGCAACTTGAAGTTTGAAAACAGATTTCAAAAATCGTTGACTAACAAACCGAAAACCAAGTCACCCGAAGCAAAACGTTCACGTCTTCTTAAAATGTTGTCCTTTCCTTGTCTGCAAAATGCCATCGTTTCCTTAGCAAACGTTGTCGTCCATTTCAGCAACTAACTTCTCTTCTCGTAGCTTCCCAACAAAATATGTTTATTGTCCCAACAACGGGCAGGTAATGGTTCATTTTCATCGGATCTCTTATGAGAATTGTTTAAAACCTAAGAATTCAATTGAATTATATAGAGTTCCAAAGATTTGGTCGTCTCCTAACAATTGATGTCAATTAGTAATTTAGTATCAGCACGGTGTTACCAAAAAAAAAACACTAGCATGGTAAAATGGGTTAACCATCATTGGGCCATGTTTGGAATTGACAGGGATTGAAGTTTAAAGGCACGTCCACCATTGAATCACAAATAAGCCCATAGATTGGCATAGTTGCACCAAAATGAGGCAGACTTGTCATTATATGTAGGCCTAGTCTGAACTTAGAGAGCTTGGTTTGTGCCCCGGATATAGCTCCGACACTGGAGGTCCTCGTTAAGGTAAAACTGTCTGATCGCCTTCTTGTGAAGTAGACGTCCAATGAAAGAAGAAGAAATATCTCCATGGGAGGAGTACGTTCTTTAACCACTGTTTTCTTTTGTTTCCCTTGTCTTCCTTTATGCTTCCAAGGACCGCAAAAAAAAAATTTACGTGTATGTTTGATTTTGATGTGTATGTTTCAATTGACTCTCCACTAGCCAAAAATTACCTTAGTTTAATATATATCTGGATGGTACATAAAAATCGAAAGGATCTTGACTATAATATTTTTTTTAAAAAAAAATGGAAGTGTATGAGAAGGTTGAAATCTATGAGATGACAGTAATAAGATAATATCATTAGCATAATTATATATCATATGATGACCTCAATCTTAACATAGGCAAATTCTACACTATTGTGGTATATGGGCGCGCGATGTCAAGGGTAATTAAAGGAAGTCGTCATCTAGTTATTTGGTTCAGGATTACTAGAAAATTCAAGTATATTTGTCTTATCAGAAATTTCAAGGGTAAATGACTAATTATGGCTAGGGAAAATATTAGCACCCCTAACACTTTATTTGAAGTAAGATGCATTATGTGGTCTAAATGGTTTAAAGGTTTTGATGGATTACTAACTGGTGGTCTGTCTATGCCTTGGGATCAAGATTTATTCGTGTGAATAAATCTGGCATTTCAAATTTATTATAGGCTCATCCCAAATGAATTCTTATGGAAAAGATATATATAAGTTCCCTAACATAGTTCACCTATTTTGAGAGGTGAAAGGGTTTTTCACAGCTCGTATGTGTGATGAAAAATATTCTTAATTAAAATTGATGAATATTCAGAATAATTTTAAGAATTTTCTAGTCAATTCCTGATATTTAAATATTAGCTTACTTGTAGGTTTGGTATTTATATCAGAATATTAACTATTAATTCTCATAAATTAAAATTTTATGAGTTATTAAAATATTGGTTAAATTTTCATAAAAAAAAAAAAAGATTTTGTTATTTTGGTTATCACGGTTAGTAGACTCCAATTCTGAAGGGAGACAGGACATCATCAAACACAAGTATAAGCCTTCTTATTTATGTCAATGTCCTTCCAGTTTTCGGTGTTGCATTCTCACAGCCATGGAAAGGCATATACTCTATTATTAACTCTGATTCGGCAACTTCAACTATCTTAAAGAATGAGTGCTATTTCAAGGTTGGTAATGGGAAACCATTAAATTCTGAAGAATAAATAGCTACAAGCAGGGACTTTGCAATCTTGTTTTCCCACCGCTTTATGAAGTATCAGCATCCAAAACAGCGTCACTGCTGGGAATGAGGGACTTCAAGTTAGATTCTTAGCACTGGAACTTTAGATGGAATCAGAGATTTAAGATCTTCAGATCAGACACAACTTCAGCAGCTTGTTCTCCTATTAGATGGGGTCAGCTTTTACTCTAACATCGAATCTGTACAAGGAATTTTCTCGTACATAGGCGATTGCTTAATCTCAGTCAAACAGCTTGCGCTCACTACAATATTGGCATAAAGAATGTGAATCACCCTTTTCTTCATTGCTACGCATTTTGGCGTCTTTGGCAGCGTTTCATGAATTGGTTGGGCATTAGTTGGTGCATGGAAAAGTCTGTCAATCAAGTTGTTTTGCAATGGAGCGTTCTAGTAAAAGGCCAATTCCAACGACGAGCACTTACAAAGTCTTCTTATGGGATTTTGTGGAACACTTGGAGTGTAAGAAACAAACTGATTTTTTAAGACATCATGCCAGTTTGGAATACAATGTTTGAACTTGTTCTTCATCATTTGTCTCTCTGGTTGTTAAAGGCTATGGATGGAAATTTTTCATATATTGGGAATCATCTATTTAGAAGCTCAGATGGTATTTTATTATTGGAGCTTTTTTTCTAAAATAAAATCTCAAATCATGCTGTTTGGGTAGTTAAATGAGCTCACATAAATATATTATTACTTGTATTTGAGATAATCTAACATTAATATAATAAAGTTTTTCAATAATTATGAGAGAGACATGAACATTGGACGTTCATTTCAAGTACAAAAATACTTAAATTTAAAAAAAAAATGAAATTTTAATTTTATAATGCTGCACAAAAGTTTTTTTAATGTCTCATAATATTTGATAAAAAGCTTGGTTGAAGTATTTTAATTAATGTTTAATAGTTAGATTAAAAAATATTTTTTATTTAGAAATGTATTAAAATAATATTTTTTATTTTTAAAATTTATTTTAACAAAAACGTTTTCTTTTTCGGTGATGATAGCGTACAGTTGTAGGTTCTAGCTGCTGCTTTACAAGTACAAGAAGTGGATATGCGTACGTATAAGTATATAGAAAGCAGTAAATTGAACGGAATACGATGCATCGGTGCCCTAAAGACGGCAGACAAAATGTACGAAAATGGTAAAGTAGAGAGAGTGGAAGTGGGGGCAGTCACGTGGGTTCGGCCGTAAATACCAAATGGACCCACCACGTGGGGCCAATGTAGTACCAACACATCATCAAGTTCAGGTATCTGCCCTCCCTCTGTTTCACTAGAAAACAGATAGAGATATATAAAAGGTAATTGCGTAATATTTGAAGGAAAAAAAAAGAATCACTCAAATCTTGAAGGCAGGAAGGAATCCGGGAAATATTCCCGCATAGCTAGAAAGGAGAGACGCGAGAGTTTAAGTGCAGTAGGCTGCTACTGTTGTAGTTGGAACCTGGACAAGATTGCTAGTAATAGTATTATTATTCGATAATAACGGTGATGATTTTAAGTATTTTTTATTTAAAAATAAATTAAAATAATTTTTTAATTTTTTAAAAATTATTTTTAATATCAGTATATTAAAATAATATAAAAATATAAAAAAAATTATTTTAAATAAAAAAATTTAAATTTTTTAAAAAGATAATTTACACCATGTTTCCATACTAACTTTAATCTTCACACATTTAGGGTTTGAGGCTTGTAAATGGGGTGCTTATGTGGCGAGTGGGAGATACCATACCACAACCAAGTGCTTGGGGATCGGAGGGGATCGGAGAGATGATATCTCTTCTATTGTATCTATGAGTACTTTAATGTCTTAGTATAATTGTATTCTACATCTCAAAATAAGAAAAGTGATGGCTTATTTTTTTTTCTTTAGCTTAGATATATCAAGGGCTAAACCTATGAATATATAGATCTGATAAATCATCAGATTTATTATCTCTGGATTCAATTAGACGTCAAGCACAGACATGTGTAGGTCTAACGAATCACCAAATCTACTATTTAGAGATATTTTACTTTGATAAGTTAGATATATTTTATCTATAATCATATATATATTTTATACCAGAGATATTTTTCATCATTAATACTATCAGAGCGATATTATATCTTTAATCCTCCCCTAACCATAAAGAAACTCATATGTTATATATAGATCACGAATCCTTTAGCATTAAGGAATCCATTATCTACTATATATTTTATTTCTAATGTATTTGTATGTGAAATCATTATATTTTTTTCTCAAAAAAATCACTAACTTAATTATTGAAGAGTAATCAAATTCATGAAAGAGAATTTTTATTACAAGTATTAAACAACAACCACCTCAAAAGATAAAATAAATCAAATTTCTAGAATTAAAAAAGTCAATTAATTATCCAAGATATATACCAAGCAATTTGAGTATTTGGAAACTCATTAAAAAGAAAAGGGCTCAATAATTGTATCCTACTTACTAATCACATATGTGTGTGTATGGAGTTGGGTCCACAGGATTCAATCCGTATGTGTAATTTCCAGTTACGTACAAAGGGAAGGAAGACAGGGAACCGTGACGTAGATGTGATAAGCATGTATAAAGACAGTGCAGTTCCTTCCATACGCACTACCTGCACATTTCCACACGAAACTCTGCTACTGTTTAGATTAAACATATATAATTCTGTTTCAATTTGTAATTTTATATAAATAGATATGGAATCTAATTTCTCTTGAAAAAAATAAAAATAGATATAACAAACTAAAAAATTAATTATTTAATCTCTACGAATACTAAAAAAAATATCCCTTCTCAGAAAAAAAAAGAAAAAAGAAAGTGAACTTTAAAAATATACTGCATGCATTTGCGGCGTATACACATAATAACATAAAATCATCACCACTGCCCATAGGCAGTTAAAAAGAGCGGAAAAAATTAAAAAAGAGTGGTACAGAGAAATGTAGAAAAACTGCATAAAAATGCGAGCTTAAGCTGATCAGTGGCAGGACCGTTCACCACCACCACCACCCACCAGCACTGATTTTCTTCACTCACTCATAAGTGACTGACCGAAAAATGAGACCGTAGTGTGTTGTCGGCCGAATTTAGCACTGTATCAGGTAATAAATGCGATGTCTACATGGGGCAGGCTGTGGGAGAGTGCCTGAGCTTGGAGTATTGTTGCCTGGAGAGTAGGTGGCTAGATTAATGGCGGAACTTAAGCAATGAAGATGATTTAACAGCTAGCAAAAATGCTAGCATGCAAACAAAAGCTGGGAGTATCTGAGTTGAGTTAACCTCAAGCTGACATGAACCGCTCAGGTGGTTCCGGTTAACCAGTTGTTGAATCAGTTCGTTCAGGTGTTGGGCTGGTTTTTTTATTCTTATTTTATTTTTAAAGAATAAAATTACTTAAAGTCAGCTCTTTTTTTTTTCTTTCTATTTTTAGCCATGCGAGTAAAAAATTAGCTAGTGATTGGATGATTGGGTTAATCAGTTTTTATTTTTTAATAAAATTGGTTAAAGTCAATTTATTTCATATATTTACCCATATGAGTAAAATACTGTATCAGTGGTTTTGTCTGATTTACTCTCAAGGTATCTGTGGGTCATTATAGTTAAGATTTGATTACATAAAATCACATCAATCTTTTTATTTTAAAGGCTCCACAATAATTAAATCTATAATATTGGAGATTTCTTATGCTACTTCACTGTTTATATTTTTTCTAGCATTTTTTTTCAAACTTTTATTTCTTTTAATTGAGGCTTTGAATAACCTAATTAAATTAGTTTATAGGCCATGTCACGCTATGTCTCAAATACAAAAATTTATATTATAGAAAATTATTTAATATTATTATTAAATCCGACACGGGTCCATCTTAAAACTCTTAACCCATTTCATTGTCTAACTCAGATTTAAAATTAAATTGTGAATGAATTGTCTTGACATGATTGTTCGTCTTATTTGGTTAAAAAATAACCTATGACTAGTAAACAATTGTTATTAATACCCTCTCTCTTTTTTTTATATTTTTTAGTTTACATTAATTATTTATTTAAATTTAAATTAATTCTCTCTAGCTTTTTATTTTTTATTATTTTTTAAAGAGATTATTGCAATTTTTGCTTTTTTCTTTTATATTTTTTATTTGTATGATGTATTTAAACAAAAAATTGTTTGTTCTTGATAAGAAAAAATCACCTCTAAACAAATCATCAATTCAAAAGAAAAACAGGTGTTAAGTATTTGCATAATTATCTAAATAATATTGATATTCTTTTACAGTTGATCAATTTAACTATTTTTAAATTTATTTTATGAAGTATAAATAGCTTTTTCTCATTTTTTAATTAAAAAAAAGGTGTTTTTCAGGTATGTCTGGTCATTATATCAATTTTGATAATGAGGAATGCTAAGAACACTCGCAAGCATTGTTCCTTTAAACCAAGCTAATTGGTAACTATACCACCAAAATCGAAAAAGATTGAATTAATTAATTAATTCTTAAAATAAACATGAAATAAATTACTACAACGTTAAATTAAAATACGATTGCTGCCATTGTGTATATACGTCCATGGTCGGGATTATTGTAATAGAGAAATAGGATGGAGTTATAAACCTTGCATCATCAATAAGCTATAATTAAAAAATGGATTGCGATCATCTTATGTTCCTTTATCTCATATTCATTAAATCATAATCATTAAATTTAAATTGAATGGACATTAATGAGTACTGTATGATAAAAATTACAATAACTTAATTTATTATTATTTTATTTCTCTCGTCTAGCTAATCCAAATCAGTGAATCTGAAATTAAGGATAAGATCTCAATCATTACTGATAATGCTCCTTTAAAAACATAAGTGAATTCAAATCCAATAAAATTATAATTTTTTAAAAATTTATGTATATTAATCCATAGTTACAAAAGTGAAAATTCCAATAAACTATTGTGCTTGTAACTTATATTTCTAAGAGAGGAATAAAGAAATGTATTTGTGTTTGATATTGCGGTACAAAATATTTTTTAAAAGTGCTTCTAGCTTGAAAATATATTAAAATTATTTTTTTAGATTGTTTTTACATAAATACATCAAAATTATCGAAAAATATTAAAAACATAATTAATTTAATTTTTTAAAAACAAAAATATCCAAAAACAAAAGCTACCACTTACTCTCCATTTTAAGTGTACGTTGGAAAAAAAAAAAAAAAAAGGACAATTGAAGAAGGTCACCAAGTTTATCCAGCTTGCAAGAGACTTTTCATTGTTCACCAAGTGTTTGTTCTCTGTAAATAGATCATAGAGAGTGTAAGGCATAAGGTTTGGCCTATGGTATTGATCCAGGATCACCTAGGAACGAGGGTTGAGAAGTTTTCTTTCGATTTTCTTTGTTTTTCTTTTTTCTTAGTTATTTATTTGCTTTCACATGCTTCTGCGTTATTGCTCAACTTTAAAATAAACTTAGGGTTAGTTGGCATTGGGACTGCTTGTAATGTTATAATGTAAATATTCAAACGCACTTCTCGATTTAATTTGTATTTTGTACTATGAAATGGAGTGCAAATCTCTAAATTAATTCCTATCAGTACTTTTTAATGTAAACAATTTCATAATTAAGTTAAATCCACGAACTTCGATACAAACCTAACTTGAGGCATGTGAATGAGATGGATTGCTTGTATTCACAAAAGGAGCAAATTATATGAAAATCCTTGATTATTCAATTAAAAAGAAAAGCAATTGTAGCACAGTTTTTTTTATCAGAATATTATTAGTAGTACAGTACTTTGAAGACATTTTACAACGTTTTCGAGATTCCACCTAAGTTTTCTGTTCGTAATTCATTAATTTTGATTTTATTAATGTAGTACCTTACTCTTTGGAAACCGAAATTTAGTTGTCCAAGAACAATGAGTTGAAACCCGTCACCGAGTTTCTTAATGAAAATAATTGACCAAGTCGGCTAAACATCCATGCATATCGGAATTCTCCTCTGACGACTGCGGTGTCCATGCATGGAACAATAATAAAGCTGTCACTAGGGAATTTTGACCGAGAAAAGGAAAAAAGTTTAGCAACTCCAATTTGGCTTTGCAAGGATAACATTGAATCGATTGTCGATCAATGAAAAAGTTGATAAATTATTTTAATGTCAAAATAAAAGAGATTTTTAAAGTAAATGTCATCCACAACAAAAGATACTGCTAATTTCTTTTTTAATGTCAAAATAAAAGAGATTTTCTCTCCTTGAAATTAAGCTCGAGTAAAACTTGACTAATTCATCGAGACGTAATTTTATTGGAACCTGCAGGCTCAATTCCAAGGAGTGAAAGGAGGAGGACATTCATGGGAAGAGTTCTTTTAAACTCGAAGAAAAGGGCAAGAAAAAAGCCATGGAAAACGACGAGGAGATAATCAACATGTTATTTCGTGTTGACACAAATAAATGAATGAAAAGATGGAGACCATCTTTCTAGATTAATTTTTGTGTTGAAGGCTAACGACCACCAACGACTTAGGGCCGGTGAGCTGTTCCTATCACTGTGTATACGGGGAATATAGTGAGTAAATGTAAAGAAGCTTGGACAAGGACAATGTTGCTCAAGTGACTAATCCACTGCACCTAACCCTCCAACATCCGGTTCGATTTTCATTATTGAATTCATATAAAAGACTTCCGACATTTACTGTAGCAATTGATGCAATATATTGGATAAAAGTTAAGATTCTCAAATCTTAAAATTATTAAAAAATGAGTAGGAAAAACTCTTATATCTTGTAAAAATATCTATAATTTGATATAAAAAAAATAAGATATCAACAATCGACATAACTACAAGAATTCAAAGCTAAGTAGAAAAAGTAATTAAATCTAAAATCAATTAGGAAAATAATTAAAACAAAAAAAAACATATTTGGGATCTAATTTAAATTAAGGCGCCTTTTTGTAACACGACCGGTTATAATCAGCCATCTCCTATGAAAATGATTCTATAAAATCTAGTAATTATGCAACGGTCGAACATAAATTTATAATTATTTTTGTGTAGGCTATGTATTCAACACATTAGAGCTTTTTCGAGAGTTTTTCTTTACCTATCTAGTCCTAAACACATAGGCAACATGTCCCATGCCAGCAATCTAGTGATTATACGGATAAATCCATCGTGTGGTCCCTTGATTTTCAAGAATGGATTA
>Ga0307517_10011044_pt1 | contig 12555 bp, 7 predicted proteins | sample 23_EM_MG_FD_194515 | JGI IMG/M metagenome (GOLD analysis project Ga0307517, IMG submission 194515) | Populus trichocarpa ectomycorrhiza microbial communities from riparian zone in the Pacific Northwest, United States - 23_EM | ecosystem: Host-associated > Plants > Roots > Unclassified | place...
CTGGTTGATCACTTGACTCAACATGGATTTATTTATTTATTTTATTCATGAATTGCTCGGCATGGATGTTAATTAGTTAAAAGCTTCAGCAGATCGAGAATCAGTTCTACCAAAAAAGAACCCATTACCCCACGTTAGACCATGATCTCGAAAAGAAATGGGCGGTCTTCCTGGGGAAAAAGACTAACCAGGCAACAAACTAGCTACATTACTGCAAATGTAATTATAAATACGTGGAGCATGATCTAATTAAAATCTTATTATGTATATCACGTAAATTTAGAGAGCACGATTGAGTGGGAAAACAAACCTTATTTTACGTATATAATTAGTGCTGTAAAAAAACTAATTAAGAGATCTAGTGATAGTTAAGAGATCTAGTGTACTCCACGATACAGTTTAAGGTTTGGATTACATGTTAATAAGTCAATTTAGATAAAAAAAAAAGATATTATATCTTTTTTTAATTGAAATCATTTTTTTAAATATTTTTATTTCTAAAACTAAAACAATCTCTTTTTATAAAAATAAAAATTGTAATTAAGATGTCAAGTTATTAAAGCTTTTCTAAGTCAACTACATACTTAGCCAGTCCAAAAAAACTTTAATTAAAGTTCAGGTCATTATATCACCGGGTAAATCCATCGGATCAATCCACGGGGAGTTTCAAAATAGTATTTGGGAATGCATAGTATAATTAATTAGTGCCTCTTCCCATCCAAATATCTCATGTATAATATATGTGAAATGATTGGTATTTCATAGCATTACATTACACAACTAGTTCACACACACAAAGAGTTTCTCCAAAAACAAAAACAAAAAAAATTCATAATGTGAAGTCACGAAAAGAAAGGACGAAATAGAAAAGGCAATCAAATCTAAATTAGTACTTTGATTGGGTAATAACAGCACATGCCATCAATGGGGAAAAGAACCTAAAATCTTGAAATCGAGGCACGAAAAGAAAGGACGAAACAGAAAAGGCAATCAAATCTAAATTAGTACTTTGATTGGGTAAAATAATAGCACATGCCATCGATGAGGAAAAGAACCTAAAATCTTGAAATTTAATCACGAAAAGATTGGAACGAATTAAAATTTTTAGCTCAGAAAGATAAGGGTATGGACACAGATATAAAATTCAAAGCCTTCTACAATAACTTCCACGATCCCAACTACAACCACTCTAACCTTCCCATTAGTATTTTCTATATATTTACACACAACTGTTTGTTCTCTTCATCCCCATCTTCTTCTTTCCTCTCAGAAACCAATGGCGATTTCCTCAATCTCTTGGTGTTATCTTCTGCTCCTTCTCTTCGTAACAGGTAAAGCATTTGCTCTCAAATATCTCATGACATCTCTATGTTGGGACTAGAGTCTTGTTTTTTGAAGGAAAAAAATCATGTTGAAAGATCATATATATGCATGTATTTAGAGATTGTCAGTGATAAAAAAATCTTGGATTCTTGATTGATATTGTGGTTATTAGATTGCAGCTAAATTAATTAGCAAATTAAACCATTCCAAGTTGTAATTAACTAAGAGATGATTATATATATATGTATAAGTTGCCGTATTTACAAGAACTGATCTCCACATGTCTATGGCTGATTTCTTGCAGGCAACGTAGGTAATGCCACCGTGTTTACTCTCCAAAACCAGTGCAGCTACACCTTATGGCCAGGAACTCTCTCTGGGAATGGAGCTGCCACTCTTGGTGATGGTGGTTTTACGTTGGCACCTGGTGCCTCAATCCAGTTCCAGGCTCCACCCGGTTGGTCAGGCCGATTTTGGGCCAGAACTGGGTGCGTATTTGATGAATCAGGCAGTGGAAAGTGCGTAACTGGTGACTGTGGTGGCACTCTAAACTGTATTGGTGGTGGTGCTCCTCCCGTCAGTCTTGTGGAATTTACTATTGGGACAAACCCTAATGACAAGGACTTTTATGATGTTAGTCTCGTGGATGGCTACAATGTTGGCTTAGGCGTCAAGGCATTGGGTGGCTACGGTGATTGTCAATATGCGGGTTGTGTTTCGGATCTTAATGGGAACTGCCCCGCGGAGCTCCGAGTCGTGGATTCTGGCTCTACAGTTGCTTGCAAGAGTGCTTGCGCAGCCTTTAACGCCCCCGAGTTTTGCTGTACTGCCGATCATGCCACGCCACAGACTTGCTCGCCAACGCAATACTCGGTGATGTTCAAAAATGCTTGCCCGACAGCATATAGTTATGCTTATGATGATGCCTCAAGTACTTGTACTTGCACGGGTTCTGATTACTTGATCACATTTTGTCCGAGTGGTTCTGGATAATTTCCTGTCATGTTTCTTGGTAGATGATTATTTTATAAAGAATACAATCTTATTTATAGATCTATTTCTATGTGGGAATTCATACATTTGCAAGCAAGCAATTTTCTCAAGATTATCATATGACCATATTTAGCATTTTTCTTTCTTGTATTATTGGTTGTTATAATTAATTTGTTGATAATATTATGTGTTAGTATTATAGTTTTCTTAAATGTTCTAGAGGTTCCTTTGGCTCAAGGCTGGCTTCTCTGGTTGGAATGGAAGTGCTCAACACCATTCAATTAATAAAATTTTTTATTAAAATTTACTTGACTAGATCTTGACCGCGATGTTTGACAAGGTCAAATAAGTCATTGTTTAACCCATTAAATTATTTGTTATTAGCATAGTCAATATTCAAAACACCTTGAAAGAAAACCAACTCAAATGATCATTTGAAAGTTGAGTTCATTATTAGTGTTTAATAACTATGGTGAAAGCTGCTAAAAAGCCTGTAGGAGGCTAATCGGTTCTACTTAAAAAGCCTATAGTTCAAGCCATTAGCCCATGATTTCATAGTGAGCCACCAAAACCCAGCTAAACAAGAAGCATAAACGCACCCAAACCCATTTTTTTATAGTCAAAGAGAGACAGTCCCTGCTACAAAGCAAAAGAAAGAAGGGAACAAGCCACAAGAGTGCCTAGATAGTGCAAATAGACCGAAAACAAACTAAACAAGGATTAGCTATAGCATTTGAACAAGGAGGATTGAGAAGTCTAGTCCGAGTCCAAGGCTTGTGTACGGTTAGAGCTTGTATTGGCGGGCCACCGTACGTTCCTTTCTCTTCAAACGAATGAAGTATGATTTACGAACAAGCGTATCAGGGCAATCTTAAGAGAGCACAGACGGTTTTTCTTCTGCAGATTTGTTTAACCTCTTGGAATCACAAAGACCAATCACCAGACTGCCTAGTTGGATTCAATTTTAGAAGAATTTGCTACTGTGTAGTTTTTATACAAGAACAATAAAAAAAACAAGTAATTTCTACCTCACCACCAAAGCCACAAATACCACCTTAAGACTCTCCAGCAGTGGAAGCAAGAACCGAGTTTCTGAAGCATTTAGAATACAGGTGGAGCTTCAATGGTGAAGGTAGACGGGTCTACTGACAGTCAACAGACTGCATCATAAAACTTGCAGTTTCACAAATCAGAACCATATTGCTAGCCAAACGAACAGGGAATCCACCAAGTTCAGATCAAGAAAGCAGGTTACAGGCAGGCAACGTATAATTTGAGATATGGGTTCGATTGGCATAACCACCATTTTCATCTGACGCGTTAACTTTCAAAACCCTGTATCCGACTGAACATTAGGTGACACCTCGCAAAATTATAAAGAAAAAACTGGGGGGAAAAACAAAGTAGACAAGGCTTTTCTATAAAGGCCTTCGGCCAATCCTCTAATCACTCGTCAACAAAGCTTTTTACCTTCCTTTCTTTTTTTTTCTTTTTTGTTGTTTTCTTTCTACATACATTTCCAAATTTCTCTACAAGCGGCTTCATTTTCGAAAGCCAATGCCAATGCCACCCAATTTCTTTAAACGAGGGTGAAGCACAAGACCAAACCTACATCCAGGGCACGTGCTCTTCGTGCCACCTTTCCTACAATTGAGCCCTAGAAAAATTAAGAAAAAATCGAAGGGGAAATAAACTACAGCTGCCTATATTTTACAGACATTCCTCTGGACGAAGTATTACTTGAAAACAAACTACTCCGCAGACGACTAAACCATGATACTTTCATCTCACCAGAGCCCGTGCACTGACCCTCCCCTTCCCCCTCACTGCTAAAGAGGGTTTGGTCCGAGCAGTCAAGTGATGCTCCACAAGCTAAATTATAGGACTGACATGCTGAATGACATACCCGGAGCCTGTTGTCACCATCCATGTCACACTTTTGGATAGAGATCTGGTCATTCATGTGGACAAATTTTAGCCCATGCAATAAATCATCATCATGCATGACAAATATTTTATAAATTGATGGGAAGGAGATTGATGAAGAAAGAGGTGGGTGACTTACCCAGCAGGCTAGTCGCTTGGCAGCTGCATCACAGTAATTGCTGCCAAAGATATTAAATAATTTCCGAGCACCACCTGGGAACAATCGGTGATAGTTGGGCATGACAACAACTTCTTCTAGCTGCTGAAGTATGCTTGATTCACTGGGTGCACAGTGTTGGCTGTCACTCCCCAGTACATTTTTGCAAACTGAAAGACTGGACAGCAGAGTTGAGCTGTTCAGACATGTGTAGCCTGCATAGTCTGAGCAACGGAATTCACAAACTCCGTTGTCACAGACCCCACCATGTAGGCTGCATTGTTCATCACAAACAGCTGCATATCATAGCAAAGAGCAAAATTAGAAAGATAATAATTGGAAGGAACATTATCAGGCTTCTCCGAGAAAGATCACATCACCAGTAGAGCAGTCAATGCCAGTGTAACCATTTTCACATTGACAGATCCCATTTGAAAGGCACTTGCCCTGGCCATTGCAATTCCCTGGACAGGAGCCTGCAAAAGAATGAAAGAAATGCTTTATAGAATTGCAAAAATAGAAGTCAATGAAACCAAGATTCCAATCCACTGATTTCAAACTGGTATATTGAAACCTTTATAGGAGCTTACGTTTACTACAATCATGACCATGAAACCCTACAAAACAGTGACACTTTCCATCTACACAGTCTCCATTAAAATCACAAGAACTGGGGCACTGTCCAGGTACAGAAATGGAACCTGTGCTGCAGAGCTCATGGTAAGCAGGACAAATCAGCTCCCCTACAGGCAAGAACAAAACAACAGAAAATACAATGATGAATAGGCTTCACAATTCAATGTGATCAATCAGCTTAAAAACAAATAAATAACTACCGTTAAATCCAGGGAATTGAACTGGTCCTCCAGCTTCTGGACACGCTTTCCAAATACCATCCACAGCAACCTAAAAGGAGGGTCATCAGAATTACATTGAAAAACACACCGTGCTTTTTAGTAGCAGCACAAAAGTACCAATTATTTTCAAAATCCTAAAAATAGACATTCAAGTCTCGTTCAGACCATCCCCTTAGTAAACAACAGCGCCATGTAAGAGGCAAGAAGCTCGTGTTGTGCAATATGGTGCCTTATTCCATGTTCAAGAGGGAAATTAGATGGATAGGTATGTTCAATGGACATCCTACAGACTCACACACCTCCATAGTGAAAGTTTGCTAAACCCTGTGACTGAATTCCTCGACACAAATGTTATTTTCTGGAAAGTTTAGGAAAACTTAAAAGTTCATAGGTCATAAGAACAGAGATTGAATACTTGCAAATATCCAAATCATCACAAGTCGATAACAGCTTACACAATTGCACAAATTTCATTAATTCATCTTTTCAACCCTCTCAAAAACTCATAATTTGTTGAGAAAATTACAGTTTATATGTAAAGTTAGAAGCTCAGAAGCTTCCACAGACAACTGAACAGATCACACTAGCATCTATTAAACTACAGCATGGCATGCAGGAAAATATTAACTGTATCAGAGCTCTGATGCATACCTCAAGAGAGTTATTGACACATCTGTGCTGATAACAACCATTTCCTTGGGTCACTGAGCCCCGGACAAACCCAGAACGTACTAATGATGAGGTCATACACCTACATGCATTATTTTAAAACAGATGATCAGTATATTGTTGCTTAAACTCTTCAACTAGACCCTAGAAAAGGCTCTAATCTAAAATCTCACCTGGACCTACTTCCTCGCACTTCACCTAACATTCTATCTGGCTCTCTTGCACTGTTAGAGTCTGTACAGGATCCATCGGAGTATGCCACAAAATAAGTACAGTAGTCGGCCAGTGAGGACTGCCCGCCTGTGATGACCAATTAAAGAAAGTAAAACAAATTATCAAATTAAGGACCAATCCAACCTGCTTAAGGATATTGATTTATTGAAAAAATCACAGCCTCGTTCAAATGCATATATGTTGAAGCATGGCCAGCTGTTACAAGCAGCTTATGACACCCAAAGACTTGTGTAGAAATAATTGAGGGAAAAAAACATTATCTTGACAAGATTTTGAATCAAAGCAAAGTCTCCATAAGTTGAAGCCACTAAATGAGGATCTCAGATGAAATATGGAATAATGGGAGAAACATGTGGTTAAGGAGATGATCTCCTGGATCTCAACGATTAATCACAGACACGACATGAAATCTAGGCTTAGTTTGATGAGAGAATCTTGAAGGACAGACTGCCATTCCAATTTATATAGGAAAAAAAAAAAAAAACAGGGGTTAAAAATATTTGACCTCCAAAAAACATCAATTTACAATAACATATATAAGAGCAGGAAATTTTATAACTGCATATTCATAGACTAGCAGAGTTGGAACACGGAGCATAAATAAAGTGCTAGAAATAGCAAGCTCAAGAACAAACCTTTATTTGCCTGCGGGAAGTAGCGAGCCCACTGGGGGAGATCTCCACTGTAACTTACAATTGGGCAATAACCTTCTGCCTCCCTGTTGTATGTACAGCCTGACAACTGGGTAGTGTTGCAATGATATGCCCCCTTCCAGAGGTTGCAAGGGGAAGTAAGAAAATCAGTTCCTTGATTTCGACCCCAATCAAGATGATCTGCCATGCTATAGTTAGCTCGGTACCAACCACTATCCTCCAATAGAGCTAGTGTCATTTTTGAAACTACCGATCTTGTATCCACGGATCCTGTCATTATCTCGTTCATCAGAAGCCTCTTTTCCCAATGTGACCCTGCAGCCAAGTTCCCAGATAACTAACAATCACTAAATTGCTAAGAATTACCACATTTTTAGCTAGAATACGGCACGCGTCAGATAGTAACAACAGATTATTGCTCCTCAAACTGGTATAAACATTTTCCACATGTCATTCATTCAGTATTTCTGTTTCCCTAAAATAACATCCTGTCATTTACTGCAGATTGATTTTCAGAGATAGGTGTTGATGCAAGTGCTTCAAAGACAACCAAGATGTCTACAATCTATTTATAGCGAAATTAAATATAAAAAGTAAACACTGCTTGAAATTGAAAAGCATTCACAGAATATAAAAAGAATACCTGATGTGCCACGTCCTCCCCCATCTTCAAGCTCTAAACCTGTAAAATTTTCAGAGAATGCCTGCTAGAAGGAAAACTTATCAAACCTTTGTTGGCTTTTGGGTTGTGATAATCGGAAAGGAGAGTATTTTGACGATGCAAGCATATCCTTGGAAAACTGGTAAGCTGCACAGCACTTACCCCATAATGATGTCGTGAGTGCATGACAACACGGGGAAGAACTACACGTGTTACCATCCGGCCAAGCTTTTCATCCATGAGTTGTTCAGTGACCTGAAACGGCAACATGCAATGTGAGCTTACTGTAGATGTGAAATTCCCATGAAAGAACACAAATATACCACGAAATCTTTTCAAAATAACATTTTTATGGAAGAAAACATAAATAGTTCCCTTGCAAAGTTTTAAGAATTGATCCAGCAGTATATTTGCTATTTACCTTACTGCGCCTTCTCTTTCTGTCATCCCTGAAATGGGCAAAGGCATGAGGATCAAAACCAAGGACATGCATCACCTGGACAAGATTAAACATGATAATCAGTAAAGATAGATCATTCCACAGGTTGCCAATCTTGTTAATTTAATTACGAAATCACCTCATGAATGAGGGTAGCAGAAAGTAAAGTCTCTGCTTCAGCTGTCAAATGGCGAGGGGCAACATTCACATGTCCTGCAAAAGAAATGAACAGCTCAGAATATTTATCACGTGAACAGGGAGATATTGCTCAATGCAAAAAATTGCAGAACTAAGAAATTACCAGCAATTGCACGACCCCATTGATCACGTTCACATGCCACTGCCCATGCAAGAGTGTTGCCGGTGGTAGGTCTTGTAGTCACCAATAGAACCAAGTCCGCATCAGCAACACCCTCTGAACAATTTAAACAAATATGAAAGTTGCCTCAAAATTCAACAAGTGCCACAAAAGCCGGAACAGCAATCTGAGTAGATCACTAAGCAAAAGGGCAACTGAAATTATGATACCTTCAACATATCCATGTGGAAGTTGTACGCCTCCATCTTGCCCACATGCAGAATATCCACTCAACCGCAAGTTACCCTTGACAGGCTCAACAGCCAATGCTCCCCTAAACCAATCAGCTGTCTGCCCTAGAGCCTTCACGAAAATAAGTTCTTCAGCTTTATCAAGCTTTTTGGCTGATAGAAATGCAAATTACAGTTTCATGCCTCATGAAGTTTTAATAGTCATCTCAAAACATGCTTCACAGAGTAGACGTCTTGAATTAATTTTATAATGGCTAACCTTGCGAAGACGATGCCTTTTGTCCTCCCCGGAAATATCATCAACAGTGCAATTGTACCAGCAATCACCATAAATTGGAGGATCGCCATGGGGATTGCAAGGAGTGCCAGGAAGAGAAGCCACTGGAGGCTCCCCAAGCTGATAAGAAACAAAGAACAGACAATATTACTTCCACAGCTGAAAGTAGTGCACCTAACTGAGCTTACTAAATCAGATATGACACCCACCTTCACAATATCACCAACTTTCCGACAATCTCTATCAGGAGAGTGACCAACAGCGTCATAATTCAAAAATATCCTAATTGGTTTCTTTGCACCTTTTTGCTGTAACGATGATTCTGAGATTCCAAGCAAGGCCCTACCTTTGCCATTAAGGGGTTTAGAGTTACCGGACTGACCATAAACCTGGGGCGTAACAGAGTACACCTGGCGACCAGGTCGTTTCCTCTCTTCAATTATCTGGTCATGAATGCATGAATGTGATACAATATTTTCACTTCCCCTTTCTGCACTTTGCCCTTGCAATTGCTGGCCATGACTTTCAGCATTTATAGCTTGAAAGCATAACAATATCAACGCAATCTGTTTCAAAGTCAATAACAAGCACATATTATTGAAATTACTTATCAAACACAAACAAGTAAATCTGACAGGTATGAACATGAACAGAAAGCTTCCAATTTCAAACACAGATAGTAATAATATTAAAACGAGCAAATTTGCAACAAAAATTGGCCAAAACAAAAAATAAAAAGAATCAACAGATCTTGCAACTCCAAATTCAGAGTAACAATACCAGAACAAAGACCCAAGCTTTGAACTCCATGAGCTCAATTAAGCTTTAGCTCCAAACTAATAAAGCAGCTAATTATAATACTTTTTACTTGAAAATCCTCGAACCCTTAACCGACCCAGCTTATTCGTACAGGCTAAGTAATCCAAATTCTATAACGAAGCTTATGTCCAAAGAAAATCAGGTAACCGTGAACAGTTTCAGAAAAGTGTTTTCCACAAACAAAAGGGAAAACTAAGAAAGAAACAAAGAAAGCGACTGGAGGAAAAAAAACTCTAAACTAGAAAACAAAATCTTTGGCATCTGGCAATCACTTAAGGGTTACAGTTCAGTAATAAAACCCAGAAATTTCCTCTCTTTTCCCTCGAATTCTCAGTAAACAAACAAAGCCGGTGAACTAAAACCCTAAATCCCACATTTCACAGAAGAAAAGCAAACAAGAAGACAGCATTAATATTTACCAAAAAGAAAAGGAACAGCATACCTCGAAAACAATGAGTGTGAATCTGAACTTGGTGTCAACTCTAGTCACCGAACATGAACTAAACTTGTTTATAAAACCCTCCATGAAATGTCTAAAACTGTACAACAAAACAGTGTGGATTCCATCAAATCGCCGGCGATTTCCCGATCCGCCCGAAAAACCGCTGGCTAATCCGCATTTCAGCCGCCCAGACGATAAAAAGCAAATTTTGATAGAATCAAAGAGAAAATAAAATTTTATTCTGATTATAATTAAGTACTAAGATTTTGAATGGTCCATAGTAGTACGCGGGACAAAAGAAAGAAGAACAAGGAGTAGAGTAGAAGGGTGTTTGGTTTTTTTCCTTTTTATGGACTGATTCAAAAACGATGTGGTGGTGTTGAATGCAAGAGGAGGAGGAAGACCACTTGAACTGGCTTGAAATTGAAGCTTTGTACACAGAAGAGGAAAAACTGTGACAGTGAAAAGAGAGAGAGGGGACGAAGTAAAGGAGAAAAGGTAGAGAGAGAAAGAGATGCTTGAAAATCAAATGGATTAGGTAGGGGTGGGTATAGTTGATATAATAATATCGTTGTTTTTTCAATTTTTATATTCATTAATTACTAATTAAATTATTGTTATCGATCTGGTTTAAAGATTTATCCTAAAAAACAAGTGTGGGTTGTTTAATTATAAAAATAATGTGATGTTTGGCTGGTGTTCCCAGTTAGAAAGAATAAGTTTAGAAAAAATAAAAATATATTTACTAAAGATATAAATAAAGACAAAAAAAATATGTATTTGGCATAATTTTTAAGTAATTTTCTATAATAAAATGAATTGAGTTTTTTAATATTTTAACAAAAAAAAACTTGAGAATCCAACTTTAATCTTGAATTTTTCAAATCAGCTTCTCGAATCAAATTTAACTATCATCATACTAGAATTAATTATTTATAATATTAAATTCAATTATAATAATTAATTTAAATTAAATTAAATTAATTAATTAAATTTACATATCTAAAAAAATAAAATTTATTTTATTTTATTTTTTATATTACTCTTATTATTTTTATCTTTATCTTTTTTAAAAGTCTTTAAAAAAGAGATTGGTAGATAATTTATTTCTTTTAATGTAGTAAATGAGATAGGTTAGCCTTTCATTTATTTTTTTTATTTTTAAAATTTTAATTTAATTTAGAAAATTCCAAACATGTTATACGGGTATAGTAATTTTTTATTATTTTTTGGGGGCAGTGAGCTTTAAAAAGTTGTAAAATTCGTTAGCATTAAATATTGTGATGTTAAAAATATTTTATAATTAAAAATATATAAAAATAATATTTTTTATTTTTAATATCACCAAAATCAAAACCATAAAAAAATAGTGCTAGTAATTTTATTTTACTCGGTGGACGAGGCAACGGCGGCCCATGACCGCAACTGGGAGGGAATAGTGGTGAAAAAAAATATACTAGTAATAAACCTAACTACTCATGTTGTCGATTCTAGTGTTTATCCAGGAAGCGGCGTGTTGGCGTTGTGAATTGTAGTGGCGGTCCGGCGAGTATTTTTGAGTAGATTTTACGTTTTTAAATTTTATTTAAGCTGTCACGTATTCAAAAAGATATTGTGTTTTCAACCCCTCGATAATTAACACATTGGCGTTAATGATTGCATGGAAATTCTAGAGATTTTCTATTTATAGCATTTAACGTACACTTGCTATCAACAATCAATCCCTTGATTGGTTGAAGACACCATTGGCTTTTCCAGTACAACCTTCCTTTCATTTTCAAAAGAATAAGTAAATATAGGTTTTCATGGTCATTTTTAATTGATAATATTGCAAAATTAAATAAAATATTTCAAAGCAAATTAGTATTAATAAACCGTGCATGGCCTAGCATATCAATTCGGTAACTTGTTATGATATTAAATCTAACATGAAGTGTGCGCAAGCTGACTCGGACACCCATATTAAATTAAAAATATATATATATATATATATAACATCAGCCGGGTTTTATATTAAATTAAATGAGAGCTTGTATTGTCAAACTCGGTTAATTTAGCTAAAACAATCTAAATTAATTTATTTTCTAATTCAAGACAATGCAACCATCCTTTTAGTCCCGAAAGAATAAGCAAATACAAGTTTTCAAGGTCTTTGCTAATTGATAATGTTGCAAAATTAAACAATATATTTTTAAGCAAACTAGTATATATTATTAAACCGTGCCTGGCATGAGACAAAATTCAATATAAGCCGAGTTTTATATTAAAGTTTTAAACTATCAAACTCAATTAATCTAGTTAAAACACAAGCGAGATCCAATTTAATTTATTTTTTAATTCAAAACAGCACAACCCTCCTTTAAGTGTCTATAGAACAAGTAAACACAAGTTTTCAAGGTCTTTGTTAACTGATAAAATTGCAAACCTAAACAAAAAAATTTAAAGCAAATTAGTACTATTAAACTTAATCCAATAAATGAGTGTCATATTAAATTAGATGAGAGTTTATGCTATCAAACTAATTCAATCAAATTAAAATACAAGATAATTTAATTT
>Ga0307517_10011045_pt1 | contig 12555 bp, 11 predicted proteins | sample 23_EM_MG_FD_194515 | JGI IMG/M metagenome (GOLD analysis project Ga0307517, IMG submission 194515) | Populus trichocarpa ectomycorrhiza microbial communities from riparian zone in the Pacific Northwest, United States - 23_EM | ecosystem: Host-associated > Plants > Roots > Unclassified | place...
TTTAAAAAACCGAATATGAAAGTAAATTCGCACTAGCTCCAAGATCAAGTAAAGCTTTTTCAATTTTATGTTCTCCAATAAAGCATGAAATTGTAGGACAACCAGGGTCTTTATATTTCAAAGCATTATTGTTCTGAAAAATAGCACTTACTTGTTCGACTAAAAATGCTTTCTTTTTCACATTCAGTTTTCTCTTCACAGTGCACAGATCTTTAAAAAATTTAGCATAAGAAGGTACATGTTTAATAGCATCCTACAAAGGTATATTGATCCTTACATGTTTGAAAGTTTCAAGGATTTTAGAATTGTGATTAACTTTCCTTTGTTTGGTCATGGCATGAGAAAATGGAAGTACTTGTGAGAAGTCAGTCTTTTCTTTGCAATGTTCAGATTCAACCCTTCCTTACCCTCAAAGATTAACTCATCATCTTTCTCACAAGGTTCAAAAAAGGGTTTTTCAATAACCTTACCACTGCGGAGAGTAGTGACTGATTTGACTTGATCCATGTGTTGGCTTCCAGAGCTACTGGCACTTGAATTGTATTGCCCTTTGGGATTTTGCTGAGGTTGAGATGGAAACTTACCTTTCTCTTGAAAAGTGAGAGCAGATGTGAACTTTGCAATAGTATCTTTCAAATATGTCATAGTTTGAGCATTTTGAGTGTTGATTGTCTCTTGCTTTTCAATGAATGCATGCAGTGTTTCCTCAAGATTTCTTCTAGGAGGGGGAGCATAAGGAGGTACCAATCCATGAGAAATTTAAAAATTATGGTGTACTTGAAACGATGGCTGTGAAGTTTGTGCATTATTGTTACCACCCTTCCAAATGAAATTTGGGTGATTCTCCAACTAGGGTTATACGTTTGTGAGTATGGATTCTGATTTGGCCTTTGAAAACTGTTTAAAGCATTGGCTTGTTCATGGAGACATTCCTTGAAAGAAGGCAAAGTTGGACAATCATTGGTTGCATGTTCATTCGTTTCACATATTTGACACACAATGTCTTGAACAGATTTTAATTTACCACTCTTTTTAAATTCAAGTGCCTCGACTTTTTTAGCTAAAGATGCAAATTTGGCTTGGACGTCATGATCTTTCCTAAGGTTGTGCATACCTCCACTAAATATATGAGGTTGAGTTTTACCCGGTGCCTCATAAGCATAGTTATTAAACCCGGCTCGGGGATTGACCCGGTTAAGGGGCCGGGTCCTGGGTTTTATAGGTCAACTCGGGTCAACCCGAATCAACCCGGAAAATTTTTAAAAAAATATTAAAGTTTTAATATTTCATATGAAAAAATTTAAAAAAACATTCATATGAATATAGGCTATATATGTTATAAATAATAAAGTTTAAAAAAATATTTTAATTTTTTTATTTCACATTAAAAAAATAATGTTATTTTTTTAATTAAAAAGAAAAAAAATTTAAAAGAAGGGCACAGACAGCCCTAAATTTTCCCTATCTTTACCAGAAATAAAAACAAGTCGCTGCCCCCTTGCTTTGGATTTTTTTCTCCCAGAACCAGCAAAGCTTCCCTTTTCACTTGACCAAAGCAGCTGCCACAGAGACCCAGCCAAAACTTCCCTCATCCCTCTCTCAGTCATCCCCCTGCCCTTTTGGCCAAAACTAGAGAGCCCCTCCCTCTTTTTCCCAAGCCACCTATTGGCCAAACCAAGAGACCCATCTCTTCAGGATGAAGCAACAGCTCACCACAGAAATTTAACTAACATTAGCAAGAATCATTATCAATTGTGATTTGCTTGTTTTCTGCATTATTCTTATTTTCTAGTAGCATTAAAGGTCTGAAAATCAAACAACATAAACCATTCATTTATGTGTTTCTTTTCCAAGACTGGCCTCGCGCATGGCAACAAACTTCTCAACCAGCTTGTCTTTATCGGGCCAGCTTCCATGGACGACTGGAGCATTTGCAAACAACAGCTCATTATAGAGAAGATGAAGAAATAAGAAGAGAAGCCGAATGACAGAAACCACATTTGAAGAAAAAAAAACACCTAGTCTCGTCCAGGTTCTCCCTGGTCGCTCGGGTCATGGGTCGACCCGTCGGGTCTCCCAGGTTTTGCCGGGTTGTTGCAAAACATTGGTAAAATGTTTCTCCTAGTTTTTGAGTGAATGTGGTGATTTGTCTTTTGAAAGAGTTTGTTCTGTGAGACGGAAAAAACTTCTTTAAAAATTGTTGTTGCATTTCATCCCAAGCACAAATGGATCATAACCTAAGATTTTGTAGCCATGTTTAGCTTTATCTTTTAATGAAAAAGGAAAAAAGCTTTAATCTAATGGTGTTCATGCTACAATTTAAGTCATTATAAGTGTTACAAACTTCTTCAAGTTCTGTCAAATACAAGTATGGATTTTCTAGTTCTAAGCCATGAAAAGAAGGTAAAAGTTGAATAATGTCTGGCTTAAAATTGAAGTGAGATGCATCAGGAGGGAAAACTATACACGAGGGTGCACTTGTTCTTGTAGGATTCATGTGGTCTCTTAGTGTTCTAATTTGATTATTCTCATTATGAAGCGACTTTTAAATCTGGGACTCTTCATATAAGTTTTAGGCCTATGTCTTAGCTTTCCATATGTATAAACCAGACCTAAATCTAAGTTCTACAGCTCCAGTTATGATCCAATAACCGAATGGTGTTCCAGTTTGGATTGAACTAGCATCTCTTTTCTAAGCTTAACCATCTCTTTGTCTTCTCAATTTCAGTAGTTAAACTCATCAATTAATCCTTTGATTTATGTGATAGGCCTGCATTTAAGATGAACATTTATGATAAATTAAATGTATCTTATATTATTAGACATGTTATTATAAAACATGCTCTAGTTAAGGAGTTATTGATACTTCAAGTGCAAAATGATGATATAAAATCTTGATCAAAATGCACTTTTAAGTACTAATCAACCTCCATTTTAGATTTTATAAGATCAATCATGATTATTTCTACTTAACGCATTATCGATACCAATTTCACTAGTATCATCATCATCACCCCGTAGAAGTCGATGCAAGATGATCCCTTTACCCGAGATCCTAACATACACTAAATGTATGTTAGTCAATACATGGTGATCTCCTTACCTGGGATCCTACCATATACTAAATGTATGCTAGCCAATACATGGTGATCCTCTTAGCTGGGATCCTAACATACACTAAATGTATGCTAGCCAATATATGGTGATCCCCTTACCCGGGATCCCAATACATGGTGATCCCCTTACCCGTGATCCTAACATACACTAAATGTATGCTAGCCAATACATGCTTGATCCCCTTATCCGGGATCCTAACATACACTAAATGTATGTTAATCCAAACGTTGTGATCCCCTTACCCGGGATCCTAACATACACTAAATGTATGCTAGTTCACACCCCAAATCACACTTCTCATATTTCCTCTATCAGCGATAATTTCATCACTTGGCAATTCACACAACAACCTTTCACCTTGAATACACATATATTCAGTAATTCACATTTCACATCTGTAATATATTAAATCATGGAATTTAACTAGAAAGTATAGGTGTGATTCACCTACTTGCAATAGAAGCTTTACTTGTGCTCCCCTGCTGCTACTGTTGCATCACGCCTGTGGTCCCTCCTGCAAATCACAGGTTTATCTCATAAATTTTCCTCACTCAAGGATATGTTTTATAATAACCATATCAATAACCAATAAGTATTTCATTCAATCATTTCTTAATATTTTACGTTTTTCTTATTACCCCCATTAATATTGTCGTTCTTTGTCCAACCATAGTTATCATTCCTTTCTTTATATTTGAACTGTTTCTGTTTAAATCTCGAATTGTTACTGTCTAGACATTGCACTGTTATTCTCCGACCTCTTCTCAGATTTTTAACTAAATCTAGAGTTATAGAGCTTCGTTTCAAGCGAGATTGGTCTCGTTGGAAAGCTAAGACATGAGGTTACAAGTTCTCTGAAGGAAGGAGAACCCATTTCTGCCTCCAAGACAGTCACAATTGCTCATCAACAAACATTTGGACTGTTACTGTCTTGTTTTTGAACCAGCACTGTCTGACCTCTCCTCAAATTTTTAACTATATCTAGAGTTACAAAACTTTGTTTCAAGTGAGATTAGTCTCATTGGAAATATAAGACATGAGGCTACAAGTTCTCTAAAGAAAGTAGAACCCAGTTCTGTCTCCAAGATAGTCAAAATTGCTCATCAACGAACCAGACGTACTACCCTACAAGGTTTGTTATGACCCAGTCTCGGTTGGTGCCCATAGCTAGTTCTATAACTCCAAATTGAGCAAGACCAATTTCCTTAGTTAGTCAACATCCAAAACTACAATTTCTATAAAGGAACTTGATCCTAATTCCTCCATCCTCCTATCCGAAATCCCTCTGAAAGTCAAGAGACGAAACTGTCCAGATTCATCAACCTTTCCATTTACACACAACACATGAAGTTATTTAATTTAGCAACTAATTCTTTTTCCTCAATTCAAGTCTAAGAACTCTAATCTATAATTCAACATCCAGATATCAATTCATAATCGACTTTGAAATGACTCATAAGACCATGTTTAGAACACCTTACCCGGTACGAATCAAGGTTTCGATCTTCAACTCCTCCTTTTCTTTCTAATGACAGTCGGCCCTCCCCTCTTCTCTTTTTGTTAAAATTTTCTTGTTAATCCCTTGCCTACCAGTGTTTATTCTACCTATAACCCTTAATCTTGAATGGGTTCTTGAAATTTTGGTGTTTCTCTCTTGATTTGTAAAAATGGATACAAAAACTCCCTCTTTTCTTTCTTTACGATAGCTGTAGATTTTTTGTGAGAAGAAGAGTATTTATACTCTATAATTATTCTTATTTGCATTTAGGCCCCATTTTCTTTAAGTGTATTCTTTTTGCCCCCACATCTTTTTAGTTTAGTTTATTTTCTTTAATTTAATCTAGCCTTGATTTTTCTCGGATTTACACCATTAGCCGAAGCTAATCATTTGTCAGTCCTGATCATCCACTTAGGATGCCATTAGCCGAAGCTAATTATTTGTCAGTCACAGTCATCCACTTAGGATGCCATTAGCCAAAGCTAGTCATTAACCCATCAAATGTTCTAGAGGCAGTTTATATAATCACTATAACCAGATATTATGTCCTTTGTAATACACCAACAAACATTCCATAACAGTTTAGCATTGTATAATACAACTATAGACCCTTCATATTTTTCATCCAACCATTCATGATGGTTAATGTTCAATACAATCCAACAATAGATCCCTCGTAATACTCATACAAAAATCCATCACAAATACATTCAATAAAATACATCAGTAGAGCCCTCATAATACTCATACAAAAATTTGTCACGATTACATTCCATAAAATACAACAGTAGATTCTTCGTAATACTCATTCAACTATCTATCACCTTTACATTCAATAAAATACAACAGTAAGTCCTTCGTAATACTCATAGAACTATTTCTCACCTTTACACTCAATAAAATACAACAGTAGGTCCTTCGTAATACTCATACAACCTTTCATCAATAGCCCAAATTCATAATAGGCCAATTAACATCTCATAGTCGGTTTAATATTCATCGCAACACGATAATATATCCACCTCAAACAGGTCATTTCAGAGCATTAACATTTTCGTCATTGTTTCAACATTCATTAAGAACTCGATTGACATTTCATCGTCATTTCAACAATCATCCAAAATTCAATCAAACACTTCATCGTCGTTTCATCATTCAACAAGGATTTAATAATATATCATCATAAGTAAATCATTTCAAAACATAAAGATCATACAAGAAAAAGGTAGGAACCACCTACCTATTCCACCTGCGATTTTTCTTTGTCCTGACAATGGTCCGATCCCAGCCACACCACCTAAGACATCAATGCCACAAATCAGTATATTTGCATCCTTAAATCACATTCATCACCATACTTATTTCAAGAATCCATATGTTCACATTCAAGTGTTCCACATTTTACGCCATCATACAATGAAATTGTTGCAAGCATTTAAGTCATTTATGACCAGGGAGTCTATTGTAGAAAATCAACAGCGAAAACTGGTCCGCTATTGGCCGCACAATTCGACAGCGAAACTGATTCGCTGCAGCCCTTCAATTTCGACAGCAAATGCTACTTCGTTGCAACCACCACACTTTCAGCAGCGAATGCTAATTCATTGCAGGCAACTCAATTTCAGCAACAAGTCACAATTTCATTTCGGTCAATACATTTTCGGCAGTGAACGCTGATTCGCTGCAAAACAACTCAACTTCAACAGCGACTGCTAATTCGTTGCAACCAACACACTCTCGGCAGCGAAGGCTAATTTGCTGCAAACAACTAGATTTCATAAGAGAATCACAAATTCGCTACAGAACAACACTTTTGGCAGCAAACGTTGATTCGCTGTAGACAACTCAGTTTCGGCAGCGAACAAATTCATGGAAGACAACACACTTTCAGCCGCGAGCTCTGATTCGCTGCAGAGAACACCATTTCGGCTGCGAATGCTCATTCACCATAGACAACACAATTTCAGCAATGAATGCTAATTCGCTGCAGCTAACACTATTTCGGCAGTGAACGCTTCTTTGCTGTAGCCAACACATTTTCAGCAGCGAATGCTAATTTGCTGCACCCAACACACTTTCGGCAGCGAATGCTAGTTCGTTGCTGACAGCTCAATTTCGACAGTGAATCACAAATTCACTGCAGAACAGAATTCACTGCAAACAGCTCAATTTCGACAGGGAATCACGAATTCGCTGTAGAACATATATTTTTGGCAGCAAATGCTAATTCACTGCAGACACCTCAATTTCAGCAACGAATCATATATTCGCAGCAGAACACGCACTTTCGACAGCGAACACTAATTCACTACATATAACACAATTTTAAGCAACGAATGCTAATTCATTGTAGACACAATTTCGGCAGCGAACACAGATTCGCTGCAGACAATGCAATTTCAGCAGCGAATGCTGATTCGCTGCCGACAACGTAATTTTGGAAGCGAACATTGATTCGCTGCAAACAACATGATTCAACAACAAAAACTGATTCGCTACAGGTAATACCATTCAGCAGCGAAACCTCATTCACTGTAGACAACACAATTCGGGAGTGAAAATTCCTTCGCTGCACGCAACACCATTCAGTAGCGAAACCTAATCCGCTGTAGACTACACAATTCAACAGCAAAAATTCCTTCGCTGCAGATAACACATATTGGCAGCGAAACTCATTCGCTGAAGGCCACTTAATTCGGCAGTGAAACTAATTCGCTGCATACAACACAATTCGACAGCGAAACTGGTTTGCTGCAGGCAACATAAATCGGCATGGAAAATAATTCGTTGCAAACACTCTAAATTAGCAGCGAAACTAACTCGCTACAGAAAATACCCTTGGCAGTGAAACTAATTCGCTGTAGGTAACACAATTCGGCAACGAAAATTTCTTCGCTGCAGATAACACAAATTGGTAGCGAAACTAATTCTCTACAGACCACACAATTCGGTAGCAAACTAATTCACTGTAGACAACATAACTCTGCACATAACATCATCTTAACATATTATTATACAATTTCATCAAACACAAGCAGAAAGTTATGTCAATAACACCAACATAGTTCCAGTTTTGGTTTCAGTAGGGTCTAAGGTCCTAATGACTACACAATTTTGTACATAACCCTTTCTAACACAAGTTCTTCTATCATACATGCAAGAATCAAGATAATAATGCCATCATGCATTCTGTTTTGGTTCAAGTATGTCTTAAGAGTTCAACAAGATCATAATTTCTGTATTTCTTCATCTCATTCCACATTTCATTCAAGTTCATCAATCATTCATTAGAAGTCCAGACATTAACATCAATACAATTTCTGCCTCCAACTTGGCTGGTCCTTTTCTTAGGTTTACACCCTCAAAATCACTCATACTCATTTAGATTTCTTTGGTAAGAGTCTGCACATGAGTTCTTATATGCATCATTCCACTTAGATTTTCCATTTAATTATTTTTGAACTATGAATACATGAACACTAAATCTTCTACTTTGGGGTTTTCATGCCCTCCTTGTTTTGAAATCGTGAGGCAACAACCATCCAATGAAGAATACTCCTCTTACCTCACGCTTTTGATAGCTTTAGAGCAGGTTTTGGTGACATGGTTCTTTCCTCAATCTTAGTTTTTCCTTCTCTTCCATCTCTGTTGTATAGCGGGTCTATCACACTCCCTCTCTTCTCATAGTTTCAGTCATCAACGTAACTCCCTAGCTCTCTTCTTCTTCAAACACTTAAGGCATGAGACATGCAGCTGGTGTAAGTGGGTCTTCTTCTTAGAGAGGGTGGTTATTGTTGCAGTCACAACTGCTGGCCGGTTATGGGGAAGGGGTCTAGACTCCTTCTCCTTTCATAGCTTTGGCCACTTCTGTCTTTTCCTTGGTCACCCTTCTTCTTCAGCATTCAAAGGTGGTGCATGCAAATTTTTTGGGAGAGGAAGAAGGCAAGAGCATGAAGCTCGTTTTGGAAAAAAGTGCCTCTTTCTCTCTCTCTGCTGCATTTATACCCCTTTTAAATGCAAAGGAGGTGTTTGGATGTTGGATCAAGGCTGTCTTCATCCCCCTTTTGAGTTATCCTTGGGCTGGTTTCTATTCCCATTCTCCCCTAGGATAGGCCGATCCAACACTAATTTTTTATTAGGTTTTACAATGTCGCTGTCGATTCGGAAATCAACAGCCACAAACTATGTCACTACCGATTCAGAATAAATCGACAGCTAAACTGTGCCGCTGTCGATTTAGAAATCGGCAGCCAATAACTGTGCCGCTGTCAATTTAGAAATCGGCAATAAAACTACGTTGCTATCGATTCAGAAATCCGCAACCAAAAACTGTGTCGCTGCCGATTCAGAAATCAGCAACAAAAAACTGTGTCGTTGCCGATTCAGAAATCAACAGTAAAACTGTGTCGCTGCCGATTCAAAAATCGGCAGAAAACTGCATCGCTGCCAATTCAGAAATTGACAGCCAATTGTGTCGCTGCCGATTTCTAAAATTAGCAGCGATGGTGGAGTCATTTCGGCTTTACTTCTTTCTTTCTTTTTTGTGTTTACATTATTAATCTAGTTGCCCTGTACTGTGATAACAATGGAGTTATTGCATAAGCAAATGAACCAAGGTTTCATCAATGATCCAAACAAGTACTTGAGAAATTCCATTTGATTTGATAAATCAATGAAATGAAAGATGTAAAGATAGACGAGTACCCACCAAAGAGTATTTAGAAGATCCTCTTACTAAGTCATTATCCATGCAAAAACATTAATGCTACATGGAGTTATATGGTACTAGATACATGAGCTTGGGTTTTGTGCAAGTGGGAGACTGTTAGTTTAATATGCCTTGTAGTAAATTGGTTGGTTATGAATCTAGAGTAAAGATAAAGTCTATAGGACAAAAATGCTTTACAAAGAAAATTATAAAGTTGTTATAATTATAAGATTCCTATTGCATCAAAGTTGTTATAATTATGCTCTCTTAAATACTGAACAACAAGTACATATTATGTTTTTTTCATTTATGAAAGGAAGCAACTGTTCTCATAAGTCGAGGTATAAGGGATACTAGAACTAATATGTAGGTGCTTGTCATAAGACATGTGCGCTAAACTGACCTGCATGAGAATTCCATATGAAGAGATTACTTATATTTATGGAAAGGCTCACGTGATGGTTGTGCAAGTGATCTTTATACTTTAGATCACTAAGTTATCTTATATAGAGAATTTTATGCTTTGATCCTATTACATGTTATCTTAATCGAGGTAACGAAGGGGCAGATATTGAGTATAGCATGAACTATATGAAGGTACTTGAGTGATCAAGAGAGGATTCATCACCCTAAGTGAATTAGGAAAAATATCTCATATGTTCTCAAATAGTATTGATTGAGAAATCATTGGTCAAGGTGGAATGAGATTTGAAAAGAGTTTCAAATCTTATTCAAACAATCAATGACTATTATGTAAAGAACAAACATGATTTAACTTGGCAGACATACTTCGTGCTTCAATATTAAATCGGAACATTATTGATAAAAGGATATTAATTACACTGAGAAACTGATCACTGAAATGTTAAGTCAAACCACTAATGACTTTTCTAATATCTGGGAGATCATGACACATTACTAGACGACGCACCTAATCATCAAATATAAATTAATCAATTGTTGAATTGATATTAAATTAAATTATTTAATTCTATTTAATTAGAATTAGAATTTATATTTGGGCCAATATATTAGGAACCTAATGAGTCATGCACATTAAGAATCATTAGTCAGAAATTAAATTAAGATAATTTAATCAAGTATGACTTGATTAAAATATGTTTTAGAAATTAAAGACTAGAATATAATTAATATAAGGATTATATTTCTAAAACTAGAAAAATCAAGTAAGGACTTGATTGAGTTAATTTCTAAAAATTTTCTAGATTAATATATGGATATTATTCAGGGGGCAAATTGATATTTTTTCATTTATAGGGTTTTTCAATATGTCCCTACAAATAGTAAGTTATGCCTTTTCTTGTTAAATGATTGTCTGTTAGACAGAAAAACTATGTAAGTCACAAAATAAAGAGCACTCTAGGCATAGCAAAGAATTTATGAGATTTCTCACAAATAAGAATTTATGAGATTTCTCACTAGTGGTTCATGTGGATTACCATTGAGACCGGACATTTGGACGACTTGTGGTTTGCAACAACCAAACCTTTAAAGAATTATTCAAAGCAAAAAAAGATCAAATCTTTAGATAATAAATCCCTAAAAAATTATTGATCTATCTAATAGGATCTTAGGGACTTTCAAATAATTATGTTTTATTATTTCCATTGCGTATATAATATTCAGGAACCCAACACGCCCCTCCAACCAAAACCATGCAAAACCAATAGGATTTGGATATATTATACTATTTCATCCAAGTACCTATTAAACATCATAATTGATTTTAAATTTGTTTGATTAATTGGGATAATTGCCGGGTACTGAAAAATTGTCTTACCTAGTTTAGTCCGAGATGGATCACATTCGTATGGTAATTAAGTAGTTGTTAAGCTAAGAGTTAGGTCCAACAATCTAACTTCCAAGCATAGTTATAAAATTTGATTTGTGAGTCGATTTGGTCTAAGACCTTGATCACGAGTTAGAAGGTTAACTTGGGTCAACATAACCTTTGATTTTATTTATTTTTTGAAAACATTACCCAAATTATTCTATAGTTTAGTTAAAATTTTATTTGCCTATTGAGTTTTGAAAAATTATAATTTATATCCTAAACTTTGATGTGGGCATAATAGTTTATATCCTATACTTGACATGCCTAAAAAAGTCAATAAAAATTGTTTGATTATTTACAGGTTTGCTATTATTTTTTATTTAATGACAAGAGAGCCTTCGCTGCGTTACAATAATGAAAATGCCATAAAAATCCATACTTCACCTCCTCTCCAAATTTGAACCTACAACGTCCATCCAAATCCACACATTAACAATTCACAATATTAATTTTTTTTTAAAAAAAATACTAAAATCTAGTTTGGAGATCATGTTAAAAGTTAAAGGAAACAAGAAAAAGAAAAAAAAAAGTAAAGAAATAACAAGTATACAAGGAGGAAGATAATATACGCATTTTCGAGTTATCTTATGTAATAGCCAAATTTTATGCTTTCTAAATTAAAAAAAAAAAAAAATCATTCCGAGAACATTTGAGTTACAAAGACTTTTGAGTAACCTTTACATATTCAATTGGAACTCAGAGGAATAAGTAGCCTCAGTTTGAGTTGGCGAAGCATATGAGGTATAAGGTTATCTAACATGCAAAGACCAGTATGAACTTCATATATTGCCTCCTCAAATGCAGCAATCCAAAGCTCATATGTTGACAAATGAAGCTCATTAAAGGCAAACCTTCTACAAAGATGAGACTTCATGAAAAACAGTTTTCCGGTGAACTGAATGAACACTTCTTGATTCCTCTTTACTCTAAATTTTCATAACAAGAAGCTTCTGCCATTTTTTCACTCGTACTTTCAACCTTTCTAGCTTATAAAATTGTAACCTCTAAGATCCCAAAGCTATGGATATTAAGGCTTATTAGAAAGTTTTAATGTCTCTTTGTTTCAATAAAATTTTCGCTGAGGTGAGTATTTTATGTTCGATTTGATTTTTATTTAAAAAAACCAAATAAATTTGTTTTATATTCAAAATCGAACCAAATTAGAAACCAATTCAAACTAATCAATTTTAGTTTATCTTGGAACGGTTTATTTTATAAAAAATGGCAAAAAATATTTATTTTTTTATTGGATTTTTTGTGACTTTTTATGGGCTTTTAAAAGCCTTTTAATTGATATAAAAAAATTTATTCCAATTGCCTGAATTTTTTTTTGTTTTTTAATTGGATTTTTTTAATTATTTTTCAAGGAGCTAATCA
>Ga0307517_10011046_pt1 | contig 12554 bp, 3 predicted proteins | sample 23_EM_MG_FD_194515 | JGI IMG/M metagenome (GOLD analysis project Ga0307517, IMG submission 194515) | Populus trichocarpa ectomycorrhiza microbial communities from riparian zone in the Pacific Northwest, United States - 23_EM | ecosystem: Host-associated > Plants > Roots > Unclassified | place...
ATTAAAAGTTTGAACCGGGGCAATTCTATCTTTTTACTTTTTAAAAACACTATGTAAAGATTATATTTATCTTAAAAATAAAAATTATTAAACTTGTATCTAGGGGTTTTTTCATTTTTTCAAATTGTTTTTTTTTTTAAATGAGTTGACATGGGAGTAATTTGGTTTTTTAATTAATATAAATATTATTAAAAAAAAATTGGTGGTGCATGCATTGCAGTGCTAGCAAGCGGACAAAGTGTGTGACATCGTTCTACATCCAAAAGCAATCTTACAGAATGGTGTTAGAAGCATCTTGACGTCCTTTTTTCATTGGTGGCACGCGTGTATACAATGAGAAGGTGGTTAGGTTCCAATGAGCTTTTTCTCCTCCTTTTTCTTTTCTCTCTCTTCTCCTTGAAAAAAAATATAAAGGTTTCATTTAATTTGATTTTTTATTTTCAATTTGATTTTCATTCTTTTGATAACTGTTAGTTTTGTTTTTTAACCTTTTCTTGATTGATTGTTTTCTTCAATTTTGTCCCTATCATTTGATTTTATTTTATTTTTACATCAAATTTGGTCATTATCTTTTTTATTGTTTTTTTTTTGCATTTTTCTAATTGAATTTTATTTTCAATTTCATCCCTCGATATTTGATTTTAAATTATTTTTATATCAAATTTAATTCATATTCTTTTAATTATTTAAAAATTGAGCTTTATAGTTTTATTTAGTATATTTTCAACAAGATTACTCCAATATCATAACCAGTTTATAGATTTTACATGCTAAAATAAATATGCTCGAGTCAAGGGTTTTTTTTTTTGTCAATTATTTACTATTGCTTTATTTTTTTATTTGTATTATTTAAATTAGACAAGTTAGTATAAAATTCTTTTTTTTTTCCCGACCAAGTTAACAACCTGAGCATTGAAATTATTTTTAAACTTTTTAGAAATACTTGCATCACCTTATTACTTTTTTAACATTGAAAGCTAGGCCGTGTCAAAGCGCACGGAATAAAGTACACAACATGAACATTTGGCAAATAGCCGTCACCATGATTGGTTTCACTCAACTCAGACGCTGTTTTGCGACGTGCTCACTTGTTCAGTGAACGTTCAGTGAACTACTACTAATTAAGAAGCCTTGTGACCAGACTTCCAACCAAAAGACAAAGAATGACAAGTTCACAACACCATGTTCAGATTACAAGATCAAGTAGGCCAAGAACTACATAATTTTGAGTAATCAGATGAACCACCGTAAATGTTACATATATATACACAATTACTTTCTTTTTGCATTGTATACAGCTAATTAGTAGGAGGCGACAAACCACTTCCTGTCATGGGATATAAAGATACATGGAATAAAAGAGATACAAGACCACAAGTGGTTCAAAAAAATGCCAAACGTGAAGCCAAAACTAACTACTCAGTCCATGTTTATTACCTTCACCTCCACCCAATGGAAAAGGAAGAGTCGGGTGTCATGTTAGCATTTTAGAGTGAGTGGTCAAGTGAGATCAGTTCTACACATGTGTTGTCAGGCTGCTGGTAGTTGGCAAACGATTTAGTTGTAATGTATGTGTTCTCATGCTACAGTCCTTAACCTGTTCGTATATGTATAATCTTTCGTAAGCAGATGGAGAGGAAAATAATCCACTAATCCTAGAGTAGCCAGAAGAAACAACCGTTACCTGCACGATTGCTAAGGCGGATAAGAAACCTTTACATTGTTCAAGCATGCGTCTTTCCTTAGCAGTCACATTCAAAAGATCAGCCACCAACGAATTCATGTCCTCCACCTGTGAATGACAAATTTTTTTAGATGTGAAGTACATGCATCTCTAAAAAGTCCATGAAAGCGGCAACCAAATGATGTTGAGCAAATCTATTTGCATTGGTACATCTTTTTCATGCCCCTTTCCCTTGATTTATCAAGTTCAGAATAAATCAAGTTATTTCCAGCCATTAAGTGGAGAAGTTGACAGTGAACTCTCAATAAAATTGTTGGCATTGTTCTAGATACCACATGACCACGATGACACAGTAATGGTGCTATTGGGTTTCAGGAATGAGAGTTAATGTCATAGGAGATGAAGATGGAATGACTTCGCTAATGTCTCGATGCCAATTGCCAAACAATAAATTTCTGTTCCACTGACTTGAAAGGACAAGACTGATTTTATTTCAGGGAGAATGCGATTTTAGGTCTTAAAGGATAAAAAAAGAGAGAAAACAGGACCTGTCTTAGTGCCAGTACATTAAGTCAAACAGGACTTAGTGTACTTGCCAAACAATAGTAGTACACTGCACTTAAAAACAGGACCTGTCCACGGTCTTCCTAGTCAAACCAGGCAAACCATGAGCCAGACTGCGCATAATCCAGCAAACTCCCTCAAACCGGAGTCAAAACTGGGTGACCGAGCTAGTTAGCAAATCCTGACTCTTCATCAACATAGCACTAAAAACATCTTTTAATGCTTTATTGCTCATATATTAAGAAATTAGAAGACAAGCTAAATAACTTAAAGTTTGTGGTCGGAGCACTCTGCTATGTTTTAGAAGAATATTTGGCATGCTTGTCAGTTAAACAACCCCTTTCTTGAGTTCAAGATATTACATATAACTATGATTACAAGAATGAGTTACCTTTGATGATAGTGAGCATATTGAGGACGCCATTGCTTGCATCACGTCAACAGCTGAACCGACAACTTCCTTCAGATTCTGTACATCGGCCTGTAATATAGAAAAGTAAAGTTTGTTAACGTCGGTATTGCTAGTGTTGAGCTTGTAAAATGCTGCCTTTCATCTTAGATGATTAAAACTGAAGGCATGTACCACTGCTTTTCCAACAACTGGAAGGCGAAGGGTACTGGCCTTCAGAGCTTCAGTTGCTCCTTCAAGGGAACTTGAATGATCTCTATCAAGAAGAGACCATTCTTCTAAATGAGCAATCTGCATTCACCAAGTAAAATGAACTTAAGTGATGAAGATGAGAAAACCAGAATCAATAAATACTGGATGTACCAAAATAGAGTAAAATAACACTCATCTACTTCAACACAACCCTCATGACTAATCCCTGGGTGTTAGTAAATAATCATTCATCATGGCATTGGAGACCCTTGATATACAAGGCACATGACCAACTTACATTAAAAAGTTACTCCTGAAAAAATGATCGATAAACTAAAGGAAATCTAGATAAAGCTCTACAAGCATCTATAGTATACGCAAACATCAAGGCCTGTAAATGCTTCACCAGTTCATAGGAAATTTTTTAATCTCTCAAAATGATTTTAGAAACAATTTTATGGTCTTAATTATTTTTAGGTCAGGTTCCAAATAAAAGTAAACATTAGAAAAATGACTCTGGAAGGCATCTGGGGCACAGTTGGCTGGTAAGAGCAGGCAAACAGTATAGATACTCCAAAATCTGTATGCCACTAAGTTACATGAGAGAGAAATTGATCAGTCCAAATCCGACAGGTATAAATACCAAATGATATGCAACCTTTAAGGGCTAAATTGATCTCTCAGGTTTAACTTATCTACTAATTCTCAAGGTGTGAGTTTTCGAGTAAAGATATACTATACGCAGGAAAAAAGATGAAATGGCTGAAAAATTAGGTAACATGAGACAGAAAGGCAAAATGATGGGTTTTTATACCAGGTGCCAAAAATTAGAAATAAAAAGTTTTCACTATTCCCTGAATACCCCCAGTAAGATGAGACAAGTGTCTCATACTTGGTCATAGAATTCCGAATCTCTGTAGAATGAAGTTGTTGATTTCTAAACATTTCCAAGTTACTTCCAGTTTACATCACTATACAAATTGAAGTTCCCATTATGCATTGCCAGATCAAAACATCAAGATTTAAGCTTAGCATAAATTAATGAGGGCAAGAGATAATCCAGTGGTGAATACAGATAGTTTATAAGAAATATGAAGAGGTTCAATACTGTAACAAAAGTTAAGTGAATCTCTTAATCTTACTTGTCGCTTGAGGATAGAAGTTAGCTTCAGCTTTTGCCTCAGCAATATTAACTTGATTCTTCTGAGAGTGACAGAATGCCGTAGTTCTGAGATTGTTACCCATGCATTCCACAAATTTTTCTGGTAGAAAGAATAGCATTAAGAGTGTGAAATCAAAGTAATATGTCTGCTACACTTATCCTGAAATTTTGGCAACAAAGTAACTCATTTAAATAAATTGTTTCAGGATAGGGTATAGGGCTTAGAAGCCAGTAGAAACAGAAGTTTCTGTAGGCAGTACTGCAAGAACAAGCTCCTGAATCAAAGCAATGTCTCACAAGGTTAATGCAAACAAAAAATAGTCAATGAAACACAAACCTAGATGCAAAGTATGAAGTGGAGGGCGGGAATACAGTTATAAAATTATGAGGTGCATAGAAGTCCATTCATGCTGAATGCTGGTGATCCTATTTGGTTCCTGTTCCATTTTCCTGTTCTCTAAAATGTATTTCAGAAAACAAGACAGAAAAAACTGATGAAATTTTTCTTAATTGTAATTTTGTTTCTTCATGACCTCTCTTTAGTAGAGCTTTTGGAAACACATAAAACAACCTTTTTCCTGTTGTTAATTATGGAGCTTTTTTTGGAGAAACGGATTTTCAGAAAATTGTTTTCAACAGCTAGCCAAACAGGTTTTTCAGTCTGAAAAAGGGTTTGTCTCAAGAACAAAAAACAGATTCAGAAACACGAGCTAAACTTACCCTAAACTTTAGACTTTACTAGCTTGAGCCAAACATGCCAGGCAAGTATGGCTAGTACACAAACAGAAACAAGGTTAGACTCTAACTTTAGGATGCACTTTTCCATCCATATGCTTTCGGAGGAGAGGACACCACGTAAGGAGGAACAACCCTGAATTACTAAAAGAAGTTAAATGATAAGTCAGCCTTCTTTAATCTTGTACAAACATCAAAAACTGTTGCATCCCCAACATCACAAACTCTGAAACTATCCAGAATGGAAGTGTTCGCACCCACTCTCAATCCTGTACCACCTTCTAAACCTCAAAGGCAAGGAGACGAGAAGATAATCAGATACTGAAGCCTTCAAGCATTCCTATAACAGCATCAAGAAATAATTCTCAAAAGCAGGTCATTGACAACCATTAGCTTAATGAAAAGCAATTATAGAAGAAGGGATTTAAAAGTTTTTCCACTGCATTCAATGCCAAATCAAAGCATCTCTCATAACATCCAAATAACACAAGAGGTGAGAATGAAAAATATCCCAACCTCCAATATCCGTCCACTTCCCTTGTTTGAGTTTACAATCCATCTCCACTAACTTCCCTTTCCCATGTTCATAACACCAAAATTACAGAACTAAAAGCGCTTTGCTCAAAGAAGCAACTTCCTTATCCTATTTAAAATATCTATACTGACATTTACTGAAATGAAATCAGAACTTGTCTCGTATACCTCCTCAAACTGCCCTTTCCCACGTTCATAAGACCAAAATCGCTGATCTAAAGGTCCTTATTCAAAGTAGCAACTTCTTATCCTATTTAAAACATGTATACTCACTTTCACTAAAACAATATTTAAAATTGTTTTGTGTACTCCCTCCACTTTCCCCTTTTAGTACTCTTCCAACAGAAACATCCCTTTGAACCTTTACCAATCCCTTATGCACTCTTAATCTAATTGTGAAAACTGGATTATATTAAAAGGGAAGACTTGTATAGTCAACAATCTCTTTAGACAAATACAACTTCTGCCCTGCTAGTTCCCAATTTGTCTGCTCCACTGTTGCTTTTGATTCTAGCATGGACTTGAATGAGGAATCCAAATGCAATCCAAAGTAATGCATGGGCCCATATATAGGAATTGTTATTGATTACATATACAATGGCAAATGTTTCTTTAAGGTACTCATGGCATGCCTAAGCCCCAGAACTCCACTTAGGTTTTTGTGTAAGTGATGCAGATCGCCTAGGAATAAAAGGGAATGGAGTTTTGGCCATTCCTTTTATCTTAGAGAAAGTACTATGATGTGTAGAATACTGTCTTAGGCATGAAGATAATCATGTCGCCTTGCCTCTTGGGAATTTAAGATAGCATAAATCCTCAATTTAAGCACGAAGTCTGTCCTTGCCCATAGTTATGCAGCACACTTTTTAATAAAAAGCATGCCAAAGCCATCCAGAAAGTAAATCCCATCTCTAGCAAGTATTTAATCAAGTTTGTAAACTCGTTAATGCTATCCTTTTGATTGTGAACCACCTTAAGTCAAGGTCCTTATTCTTAACCTATTATCTCCACCAAATTCTCAAAAATACACACAGAAATTTACTTGGTTAGACTTATGGTTCATGCCCCATTGTTTGGACTCTGGAAGCCAATTTATTGAACACTGTCCTTAATTTTTCCACTCCATAGAGTACTTTTGATGCTAAAAGTCTAAACAATATACACCATTACAAAGCAAATAACATACAGAAGCTAGCACCCGGTGAAAGAAAATAATAGCATTTTCATCGAGCATTCACTTTCAGATTTGAAATGGACGTTATTTTCACGTTCACACACCAAAATGAATACATCAAATATTAGCAATGAAAAGCGAACATCAACTATTACCAATGAAAAGGTGCATCCACAGGATATAAACTAAGCTAAAAAAAGAGAACTGAAATGAATAAATTGAAAACAACATAATCTAGATATTTCAGTTTATCATACCTCTGCACTCAGTCTTTGCACCATGAAGGTAGCATCTGCCCTTGCATTTACAAATCGCCATTGCAAATAACGGTTATACAGAAGCCTCAACATGTGTGCATCAACAATTCTATCCTCCCCCATCTTCCCTCTCCTTAAATCAACAGAGAAACTAAGAATGGAAGGTGTACTGCTGCTCATTGGTCTCACCCTTGAAGGACTAGACATCCCTCTAGACGGAGATGAAAATGAAGATGTCCAAAGCTTACCAGGAGATGCAGGCCTTGTAGCTCCCCTAATAGGTGATGCTGCCATCATTCTTGGAGAAGCCAAAGGACCATCACTACTAAACCTTTTTGATTGAATAGCCTTTGGTGAAACACCCATTCTAGAACCGGGACTAGTAGATAAGGGTGAACCTGGATCCTGCAACCTCCTCATTCTGCTATTAGTTTCCTGCCAAAACCTTGCCGAAACAGCAATGCCACGAGCCCCGGTTTTCCATTTACCAATTTCTGTCACTCCAGACGTGCTACCAGAGGAGACACTATCACTATCAGAAGCAGTGAGATCACCAGTATAAGATGACTCATTAACTGAAATAGTATCTGGGTTTTGCTTAGCAATATTGCCTAAATCCAAACTCAACCTCCTACCCTCACCAACCATCATAGACTGCTGCAATGACTTAACCCCCATTAACCCAGATCCAACAACCCGCTTATCTCCACCACAACCAACAACAACACTACAATCCAAACTCCTAGACAACAGTTGATTCCGCTCCTTCAAATTCCCTTCCCTACTCCTCCCGGGCCACCTATGGTGATCCACAGGCCTAGAATTCTCACCCTGATCCCCCACAGGAGTAGCTCTCCTCTTCTCAGGAGTGGCTTTTCTGGCCACGTTATTTTGTGGTGGTGTCACAGACTTAGCTTTACTAATTGGAAGTGAAAAGGCCTCGCCTTGAAAAGAAACTGATAAACTCCTTGTTGAAGTAATCAACATCTTCGTCGCAGCTGACATTTCAGCATTGCCTTGTGGGTTTGGTGTTGTTTCCCTTGAAGAAGTAACAGGCCTCCTTCTATCAACAGATTGGGATCTTTTAGACCCAGAAAGAAAAGGACTTGCAGTTGTTGTTGATGGTGTGTGTGAAGTTCCAGAATTGGTAGACCTTGAAAGTAACGGAGAAGGAAGTCTCTTTGGAAATGAAGAGCTTGAAGATGAAGAACTTGAAGTGGTGGTGGTGGTCGTTGTCGTAGAAGTGGAAGGAGAGGGAGAGAGGTACCTAGAAGGGACTTGTTTGCCTCTGGGTTTTCTTGTTGCAATGTGTGTACTACCATTGTTTTGTTGTTGGTCTTTCCCTGAAGGTAAAAGTGGGGGTCTTGTTAGATTAGGGGTTTTGTCAGTTGAACTAGTAGCTGCTGCTGCTGCTGCTTGAGGAAAGGCAGCCACCATTCTGTGTGTGATGAATCTGGTTTACGAGTTTCTCACATTGCCTCTTGAAAAAGCTTAGGTTTTACGCTTCTCTCACATTAAAGACACAACATCGTGGTTTTCATGGTTAAATCCTGCAAAAAAAGTTGGGGAAAGTTAGGATTTTGAGCAAGAAATAGGTAACCCAAAATGGGTTACAGATGGATTTGTCTGCATTTTTACCTTGTACTTCTGTTCTGGGTTTGAGGGGGATCAGAGAGAGTAGGTGAGAGAGTTGAGATTTGCGAGAGGAGAATCACAGGTGGGCTTATGTGAGTTTGTGTGTTTTGGGTGTAGGTTTTGGTGAATCTTTGGAGAGAAGTAATGATAATTTAATTGTGTTTGCGCCATTTTTTAGTTCTGATAAAACTTTCAATTACGGTTAGAGCATGGTTTTCCTTCGGTTTTTCTACTCTACTCTACTCCACCCCTTCATTTTGTATAGAGCTCTGGTATTTGACTGAGAAGGTTGGTATTTGTTTTTTAATGGTGTCTCTGTCTCGCGCTACACCTACAGACCAGAGGAAACTCGTTATCCTTTGCTTCATTTTTCTTACTGATTAGGTATTTAGGATTGTGACGGTGATAACACACTTGAATGAATCAAGCATCTGTATAATAACATCATGCTTGTCATTTGTTAAGTACATTCATGATCATGCTCCCTGCCAAGCTATATAATTCAAGAGGGATTTAGTTTTTTTTTTTTTCAAAGGTAATTCGGTAAATGATGTTTTCAAGTATGCAGATTTATATCATTCTAGTTTGTGCGAGAAAATATATATGATTGCCGAGAAAACAAAAAAAGAAACTGGACACCGACAGTAATTGAACTCTTAATTGCTTTCAATTAATTTATTTTTGTAAAATGATTACGGGTGGTTTTCCATATTTACTCACAATTATAGTTCCCTGAAAAGGTAAGAGAATCAAAGCTGGGCTGCTGGGGTCATTTATTATAGATTTTTATCATCACATTACTTGATTTATGAATCTTTCCAATGATGCCCGTGAACCAGGTTCTTGGCCCAAAGGGGTCACTTGAATGAAAACAACGGTCAATTCAAAAAACAGAGAGCCTGAAGAAGACCCTCGTGTACCGTCAAATGAGCATGATTGAACAGTAGTCTTGATGAGAATTAGACAGTAGAGTTACGAATCTACCTGCTTCAGAACAAAGTCAAGTAGGATTCTGGAGCAACCCAATCTATCCAACCGATCCACAAGCAAGGAATTGTTTTGTTTTGTAACCTTGTGTTCATACGAATAATTGAAAAATTGGCGGAGCATCCTCCAACGTCCATGTTTTTGGCATTTTCCAAGCCACTCGTTAGGAAGTCACTTCTTTGCTGGTGGATTAGCAAAGAAGGCAGGGTATAAGTCAATAGGCTTTCAATATAGAGAACAAAAACCAATGATTTTGTAGCCTTTTATGGATATTCTTGAACAATAATCTCATAAAAAAGAAGAAGAAAAAAACAGTCAAGAACTTTTACATGTATATGGTGCAAGAAAAAAACCAGTAGAAGGTAAAAAAACAAAAACAAAAACAAAAAACAATTGTTTGTGGTGACAAACCTCCTAGGTCAATCAATAAATATACGAGGCTGCTGGAAGTGCAGAATTAACAAGATTAAAGAGCACACAGAGGTAGAGAAAGAGAGGGGTGGCTGAGCTAGACTGAGAGAGACAGCCTTGATGAAAAGAGCTCTCGAGCAGACAAGGAGGGAGTATGCTGGTGTCGTCAATATGAAAATGCTACTATATTGAAGAAAAGTTTAAAAAAGGCGACAAAAACGCCATGTGATTTTTGCAAGCTAAGCTACACAGCCCATTTGTTAGTTAATAATTTGTTTTTTTATGCTAATTAATGATGCAGTAAGATGCAACATCTCATTCCATCTTTCTCAACCTCTCTAAAAACCCTTGCTTTTAACGCTTTTTTAATCCTGTATTTCTTAGAATTAATTTCTCCCCTAATCCTGCTCAGATTACAGACCACTAGCCTTGCTTTCTTAGATCTAGGTTGTACTTAGTATTCCATTATTATAAATTTACTAACCTAGGAAAAGATGTCTTCAAGTATTCTTTTTTTTAAGTACTATTGTAGCTGTGATAAGATTATAATTTTTGCGTTTTTTTTTTAAAAAATGAAAACAAGTTTTTTTTTTCTTTATATACTTGGTATTTTTATCATTTTACATTTAACCTATGTATCACTAATTTTTTTTTCTTATATATATTTAGTTTTTTCTACATTTTTTGAGAAAATATTATTTTTACACTTTGAATATTTATCGTTCTACATTTGACGTATTTATATTATTTTTTGTTTTTATTTTTATTCTTTTATTTTTTTTCTTTGCACTTTTTTTTTTTGAAAACTTATTATAAGAAGATTATGAAAATGATGTTTCAATGTAACAACTGCAATTTTTTTTTATTCTTTTGTTATGTTAAAAATAGTTTAAAATCTTATATGTTTTTATTAACGAATATAATATTTACTATATTTTATTATATGTAATCATTAACTTTTTAATTCACGGTTATATTTTTTACTTGATATCAAAAAACACGTTAATAACACCTATACATTGATTCTTTTGCATTGGAGAAACTAACTATTAAAGTTGCATCAAGGCGAGTTGAATAGATACATTTAACATTTTATTGTTTATATTTATTGACACAAATAGTTCTTGATGTCTTTAATTAAATGCATGGATAGATTTTTTTTAATTTATAATTAGATTTTCTTTAAAAAAACATATTTGAAACAATAACTATTTAATTACTAACTGAAAAAGTTTCGGACAAGAGGCAGCTTAATTGCCTGAATTCAACAATTATGTATTGTTTCCAAACCATGAAACAATAAATTACATGTAAACAAATGAAGGTCAGCTTCCCTGGAAAATTCAGCAAAGTTTCCTTTTCCATTGAAGTTGTTTTCAATTTGGTGGTCGGTCCCTATGAACCCATATCTAGTTGACTTGTTGTGGCCAAAAAAAAGTGAAAGCAATTATAGTCAACTGTAAAAAGGGAATGGAGAGATGTAGGGTCGTATAAATTGATGCTTCTGGAGTACTTTTAATCCCCTTAATATATTTCTTAAAATAAATACTTTATTGGTAGACAATACTCGAGAGCACAAGAAAAGAAATATAAATTATTTAAAAAAGAATTAAATTTGGTGATAGGTAATGATTTAGAAAGGATAAGATTTAGATATCATGGTATTTTCAATTTTGATAGAAAAAAACAGGTTTATTCCATAATATTCCAAATAGAGGGCATCAAAGGTTACTGAATAAAGACATCTTCCAAAAATTAAAAAAAAAAAAAAAAAACCCAACCGAAGGTTTGGTCGAGTGGTTGTTCTGTCATCACCGGCTCTTACAAGCTACAAGGACGCCGATTAAACTATCATCACCCTTCACCGTGAACAAGCACAAGAATTGAACGGCGACCGCTAGAGGAGGAGGAGGCCAGCGGCTACGAGCAAAAATATAATTATATATATTTTTATTCCACAGGTGACTTCGACTGCACATGGCCACGTAATTATTTCTCTTGCCCTTTATGTTGGATCAATTTTATCTCTAAACATATCTTAAACTTTTCATATAGATAAGATTCTCAAGTTAACTCAAGGGATTAGACACATGATTTACTTAATAATCTAAAATCTTAATATATGTTCAAATATAAATTTATTATTGCTGGTAAATTGATATGAGAATCCCATATAAATATCATATTAAAAACTTAACTTAGTTTTAAGAATAAAAGTTGCTAGGGGTGCTCGAGAGTGTAGTGGTGATTGTTTTTTAAAGTGTTTTTTTGTTAAAAAAATATATTAAAATAATTCTTTTTTATATTTTAAAAAAATTATTTTTGACATCAGCTCATAAAACTTTATGATCCAAAAACATAAATTAAAAAAAAATCAAAATTTTATAAAATATCATTTGAAATGTAATTCCACACGGAGTCTAAATTAGAAAAATATATAGAAGAAAATACCCCCATTAAAAGTGGCTAGGGGTGCTCAGGAGTTTAGTGCGGTTGCTTTTTAAAGTGTTTTTTTACTAAAAAATATATTAAAATAATACTTTTTATATTTTTTTAAAAAATTATTTTTAATATCAGCAAATCAAAACAATTCGAAAACATAAATTTTTTTTAAAAAAAATCAAATTTTCATGAAACAACATTTGAAATGCAATTCCAGAAGACGTCTAAATTAGAGATAATTAGAAGAAAATACCCCCATTACATTGATACATTGATACATTGAGCCATCAAGTCTAGATTTATCTATTAAAAATCAACAAACAACTAAGAATCAGTGATGAACCCAGAAGTAAGGCAATTCAACATAT
>Ga0307517_10011047_pt1 | contig 12553 bp, 5 predicted proteins | sample 23_EM_MG_FD_194515 | JGI IMG/M metagenome (GOLD analysis project Ga0307517, IMG submission 194515) | Populus trichocarpa ectomycorrhiza microbial communities from riparian zone in the Pacific Northwest, United States - 23_EM | ecosystem: Host-associated > Plants > Roots > Unclassified | place...
TCCCATCTGTTGGTGGAACACCCACCGGATGCGATCGCGTCGTGAAAATTGTTGGCCGATAACTGGTGTGGCAGTTGCAGGGCCAATGGAGCATGAGATTCACGTTCAGTGTACGAGGTTCTGATAGAATTCTGTTGGTTTTTGGAGTTTTCCGGGCAGGGGAAATCCCTTCCTCTCATGTAACGTTCTCTGCACGATCCCTACGCGGACTTGTGATTATAACGTTTGTGTTAGAAAAGAGTGGGCATACCACCCACGGGATGGGTTGCGTTTTGACGAAGATGGCCCCCTTCATGTACCGCGGCCGTCGGGGCGATGATCACGCTAAATTTAAGCTCGCAGTGATGAAAGTTTGGAACGGATGGTCGCAAATTTCCCGCGGGGTTGTCCTTCTCGTCTGTGTGGGCGGGTTCAAACAATAGGCGAATGCAGAGTGGTTTGGGGGTGATTTTGTGTATGGCCAGGAGCCGCTCCATCGCAAACGGTAATACACCAGAAACGATGAGAAAGATTACTTCTTACATGTCGACTTATGCTTCTTCCAATCCTCTTTCTGACACCCAACAGAGCAATAGCTGCTGTTCTTGCAAGCCCCGCAAACGAGCAACTTCGGCTTCCCCGGACCACCACAGCGTGCACATCTATCGCGGCGTTCCTCGAACCCCTTGTCGAGCTCTCGCGCAATCGTTTCCGTGAAGCCGCCAACGCTCTCGACATATGGTACTCCAAAGATTGGGCCAAGGGCGATACGAGTGACGAACGGTGTCGCAGACTCCCACTTCTTTTCCTTCACAAACGCTTCACTGACGTCCTTTCCTTTGCCGCAACTGCACAAAGGGTCACTTTCGTGTTCCAACGACAGTGGAATCGACTTTTTGGCCAGGAATTCGCAATTCGGGCCGTGCTTCCACGTACGACACCTTTCGGCCAGAGCTGGTAAGAGTCGCTTCCAGGCTACGACCTCATCGCCCCACAACTCCACGTGAAGTAATTCGCCGATGACGGCCACCAACGTTTTCTCGACCTTCCTCACGCGGCCCTCATTGAGGGGGAGTACGTACGCGTCAGCGACGAGAGTGTTGGATGCGAGATCGAAGCGCAGCGTGGGGACGAAAATGACGGTATCGGTGTTCCCTTTGACATTGAGCCCAAAAACCCGTGATTGTTGCCGCTGTACCCCAGTTGCACCGACGAGGATTGCATGAATAGTCGCTTTGACATTCATGAGAGTGTCCGTACGAATATCCCGTTCCCTTAGAGCTCGCTCCCTGTCAGTCATAGTGAGTCCTAGATGCGGATCAATCCAATCCACGCGGGGTCGATTGGAGACGTCCAGGATAGGGAGGCGATCCAGCTGTAGATGGTGGAAGTTCCAGGGTGCTCCGACCTTGTCGGTGAGTGGGATCGGGAATCGATTGAGGGCGAAGCCATCCGGTTGAAGCGGCTCCGCGATCGGAACGACAACCTACACCATGTATTGTGAGGTAGAGTCAAGGATGCAGGGACATACGTAAATACCTCCACATACGATGACTTTCGGGCAATCCTGAGTTTCGAACGACTACCGATCACTGGGAGGGGGTAGACCAGGTGCTTTGTCGTCTGGCCAATCCTGACCTCCATGACACATGGGGACACTTGGCACGACAAGACCTCCGCGCCGCTCAAGAGGATGTCTTTGGTCGGAGCGTCTGTGATGTTGACCCGGGCAGTGAGGGTGGTGGCACGGCGGCTCTGGGGGTCAGTTGTCACGGAAACGCTGTCGTGTTGACGGTTACCAGTGGCAAAAATCTTGTCGAGCGACTCATCCAATCCTCGAGGTCCATCCGGGACAACGAACACTTGAGATCGATCCATCAGCGGAGCAGTGAAGATGCTAAGGTACATTCCCAGCTTTGGTATAAACATCATGCTTGTTTGGGGTGTCGAGTGGAGGCTGAGAGCGACGGACATGGTGTCCGGGTGTTCGATGTGTAACGCATACGACGGGACCGAAAATGAGACGATGAGAGGAGATGTTCCGGCCCAGGAGGATGGATCTGGCTCGAAGGTCACCTCGGGACGAGCATCCGTGCCGGAGGAAGCGACCTTCCCAAATCCAACCTTCAAGGAGGCAAAAATATTGTGTGTACTCGGACTGTGCAGGTTCCCATGCAAGACGGGGGTCCCCACTTGGTCAGGATCCGGGTCCGATAAAACTCGGAGTTTGCTGCGAGGGACCACCAGGATGACGGAAACCGTGGGGGGAACTCGAGTCCATCCCTGGAACCTTCCTTCTTTCGTCACAGGGGTGCGCATGAACTCTGCAGTATATACTCCCGCCAGATGCAGGTGGGTGCAGAGGTCTTGGAAGTTTGACATACCCATCATTAGGGTCCTGTCTGTTTCCAACCGGCGAAAGAGAGAAGCCATGGTGGAATCCCAATCGACGTTCACACGCCGTTTAACGATTGCAAGGAAAGCCGCGAACGTTTCCCGGATGTAATGCACTATCTCTTGCAGAGACTGTAGAGGATTAGATAGGCGAGACATCGTGTCATCAGATGCGAACACCTTGAGGTAGATGTCGAACAAGAGGTTGCCGAGGTTCTGGGGTTCGAAGGAGATGGGAATGTGAAATGGGTTGTGGGATTGCGACGTGATTATCGAGTCGCCGGTCGTTGGCCGTTTCCATGTAATCCGTTCGTGATACTGCTTGAATCCCATCTGAACCTTCGTCGCACGGATTTCCTCGGCGTTAGAGCGTGTGTTGAAGTTCGAGAGGTAGTTTATGGGAGCAAGGTCCAGGAGCAAACTCATCGTGGACACGTCGGCGCAAAATTGCACGGTAAGGCTCTTCGTCGCATCTTCTCCGGTGTACAGGAGAGCCTCGGTGAACAAGGTAGCGGACGGGTTGGGGGATAGGAGTGGGAGCGCGGAGACCAGGACATTTAGCAGCCCGACGTGGTCCATTATGTTGGAGGTCTCGATGACATTGAAGAACGTGGGAGCACCGCCGCTATGGCCGTAATCTCCACCATCAAGGACAAGAGGAGCTGTGTTCCACGGCGCGACGGTAAGATTCTGGGGCATTTTTCTAGTGCCAACATGGTGGACAAGAGCTCGGCAAAGAAAGAGGGCGTCACCGGCGAAGAGTCGGATGGTGAGATTTCCCGGTTTATCTTGAACAAATGTGCGGAAGTGCTTGGCCCAACTTGAAAATTGTGATTTCGCGCAGCCGACGAGCTCTGGCATCGTAGGGGTGTCTCGTTTGCTGTTCAAGAACGCGGGGGCCAGATGGAAGGGTGAAATTGGGGTTGTGCCGTAATGCAAGGCGAATCCTTCGCCAGTTAACGAGTAGACAAACGTTGGGTTGACGAGTGTTGCGGTGGAGACATCTCTCGGGTTGAGAGACGTAGTCCCAGTCTTCCAAAAATGCTGGAAAACTTGGCTGGAAGGTTCCGTGGATTTGAGAAAATATGGGCCTGTGGAGCGACATGGAAAATGACTGGATCCCTTGTGTTTGGTGGCCTTTGTGGTTCTGATACTGGACGAGACCATCTCCCTTAATCGTTTCTTCTTAGCGGACGAAAGTTGGGCCGCCTGGACATAAAGTTCCCAGTGGCGACGGAGCTCGAGGAGGGTGTTCGCGTTGCACATCCGGATGAACTTGGAGTACTTGGAATCGTTCCACGCCGTGATGGATTCGGAAACCTCGATGAGGGCCTTGCATTGCGCGATCAGGAAAGAGTGCGACTTTTCGTCGAGGAAGAAATGAAAGAATGAGTTCCAGATTTTCGAAAGTGCTTCGTCGGATGGTTCGCTGTCCATGACCATCGTCAAGAGGAGGGTGTTGCGGGCTAGTGGCCATGAGGGGAACCTTGTCAGCTGGACTCTTTTCGACCTGGGGCAAAGGATCTACCCAGGACTGCAGGTTCAACATCGCAGCAAGTGAAATCCAATGTTCTCTTGGCTGGAAATCGACCGGTAAACCAAATGTGCGAGAACCGAATTGGTAATACTCACTGCCATCCGCTTGGTTGTAGATAGTGAAAAGAATATTGCGGGGGTCTCCGCAGCCTAACAACAGAAGGTCCGCCGGTTCCTCAGGCGTAAGTGTGTCAGTTAGGACGACGGCTGAGGTGTTCCCGATGGGATAGAAGAAGTTTTTCGCGGGATACATGAGGGTATGCGCCATGGTCGGTGGTAGACTCAAAGTCTAGTGGACAGTCCGCCACACTTTTGAATGATGCCGTATATAAACGGGCGGCAATTGTGACCTTTTCGTCATCCCATGGGACTTGTCGGGTCAAGGCGAGATCCGGAGCCCGCCACAAGTGTAGTTTTCCCGCTCATCACGGCGAAAATCCTGCGAAACCAACTTCACTGACTTGGACTTGCATCGATCCGCAAAAACAGAATTCGCGAGCACTGTGAAGAAAGAAGTGGCTGAACTTCCGCCGATAGCGGATGAAATCAATCTTTCAGCCGTTAAGGGAGTGAAAGAGGGTGCGATTAGCTCGAGGCGCAAACCATCTGAAAAATTCAGTCCAATGGCCGAAATCCATCCACCTTTCCCACGATCGCAACAGCTCCCAATTTTGGCCTCAGTATCAGTGGTTGGTAGCCCCGGTGCTATACCGACTCTCACCAACTAGTATATTATCAGGTGCCGGAGCGGCCGCAGCACCTCCAAGGGTGGCAGCCCGTGCGATCTTGTGTAAGATCTCTCAAGACGTACGTGAGCAGCAAGAGCTTGCCACGAACGACCTCAAGGTGGGACGCGCAAATTTCTACTAATTTTGCTCCCGGTGACAATGCATATCGCCATGAGACAATGACATACGAACGCAGAACGGTTTGGAAAGTTTGGACCATGTTTGTGGGTGATTTTCCCGCATGGCTGGGGGGCTACTCCATCACAAATGTTTCTCTTGCAGTAACGGTAATACATCAGGAACGGTGAGGAAGGCTACTTCTTACATGTCGCTTTATGTTTCTTCCAATCCTCTTTCTGACACTCAGCCGAGCAATATTTGGTGGTCTTGCAACCCCCACAAACACGCAACCTTGGCTTCCCCGGACCATCACAGCGTGCACATCTATCGCGGCGTTCCTTGAACTCCTTGCCGAACCGCTGTACCACCGTGTCCATAAAGCCACCGACGTCCTCGACATATGGTACTCCAAAGATTGGGCCAAGGGCGATACGAGTAACGAACGGTGTCACAAACTCCCACTTCTTTTCCTTCATAAACGCTGCGCTGATGTCCTTCCCTTTACCACAACTGCACAAGGGGTCATTCCTGTATTCCAACGACAGTGGAATCGACTTTTTGACCAGGAATTCGCAGTTCGGACCGTGCTTCCACGTGCGACACCTTTCGGCCAGAACTGGCAGGAGTCGCTTCCAGGTTGCAACTTCGTCACCCCACAATTCCACACCGGGAAAGCCCCCGAGGGTCGCCACTAGCGCCCCCCAAACCTTTCTCAAGCGGTCTTGATTGAGGGGTAGTACATATGCGTCGGCAACGAGAGTGTTGGATGCGAGATCGAAGCGGAGGGTGGGGACGAAAATGACGGTATCAATGTCCCCTTTGACATTGAGCCCAAAAACTCGCGAGTGATGCTGCTGTACCCCGGTTGCACCGACGAGGATTGCATGAATGGTCGTTTTGACGTTCGCGAGAGTGTCCGTACGAATATCCCGTTCCCTTAGAGCTCGCTCCCTGTCAGTCATAGTGAGTCCTAGATGCGGATCAATCCAATTCACGCGGGGTCTATTGGAGACGTCCAGGATAGGGAGGCGATCCAGCTGTAGATGGTGGAAGTTCCAGGGTGCTCCAACCTTGTCGGTGAGTGGGATTGGGAATCGATTGAGGGCGAAGCCATCTGGTTGAAGCGGCTCCGCGATCGGAACGACAACCTACACCATGTATTGTGAGGTAGAGTCAAGGATGCAGGGACATACGTAAATACCTCCACATACGATGACTTTCGGGCAATCCTGAGTTTCGAACGACTACCGATCACTGGGAGGGGGTAGACCAGGTGCTTTGTGGTCTGGCCAATTCTAACCTCCATGACACATGGGGACACTTGGCACGACGAGACCTCCGCGCCGCTCGAGAGAATGTCTTTGGTCGGAGTGTCTGTGATGTTGACTCGGGCAGTGAGGGTGGTGGCACGGCGACTCTGGGGGTCGGTTGTCACGGAAATTGTGGCGTGTTGACGGTTATCAGCGGGGAAGATCTTGTCGAGTGACTCGTCGAATCCTCGGGGTTCGTCTGGGGCAACGAAGACTTGAGAGCGATCCATCAGTGGGGCAGTGAAGATGTTCAACAGCGGGCCCAGCTTCGGTACAAACGTCAAGCTAGTTTGTGGTGTCATGCGGAGGCTGAGAGCGACGGCCATTGTGTCCGGGTGGTCGACATGTAACGCATATAACGGGACTGGGAATGAGACGATGAGAGGAGATGTTCCGGCCCAGGAGGATAGATCTGACTCAAAGGCCACCTCGGGACGAGCGTCCGTGCCGGAGGAAACGACCTTCCCAAATCCCACTTTCAAGGAGGCGAAGGTAATGTATGTACTCGGACCGTACAAGTCCACATGCAAGGCAGGACTTCCTACTTGGTCAGGGTCCATGTCCGATAAAACTCGGAGCTTGTTGCGAGGGACCACCAGGATGACGGAAACCGTGGGGGGAACTCGAGTCCATTCCCGAAAAATTCCTTCCTTCGTGACAGGGGTGCGCATGGGCTCGATGGTATATACTCCCGCCAGATGCAGGTGGGTGCAGAGGTCTTGGAAGTTCGGCATGCCTAACACCGGGCACTTGTCTGCTTTCAACCGGTCAAAAAAAGAAGCCATGGTGGAGTCCCAGTCGACGTTCATACGCCGTTTAACGATTGCAAGGAAAGCCGCGAACGTTTCCCGGATGTAATGTACTTTCTCTGAGACTTTCAGAGGGTCGGATAGGTGAGACATGTTGTAGTCGGATGCGAACATCTTGAGGTGGATATCGAACAAAAGTTTGCCGAGGTTCTGGGGTTCGAAGGAGATGGGAATGTGAAATGGGTGATGGGGTTGTGACGTGATTATCGAGTCGCCACTCGTCGGCCGCTTCCATGTGATCCGCTCGTGATACTGTCCGATGTCCATCGGAGACTTTGTCGCAAGGATTTCCTCGACGTTGGAGCGTGTGTTGAAGTTCGAGAGGTAGTTTATGGGAGCAAGGTCCAGGAGCAAACTCATCGTGGACACGTCGGCGCAAAATTGCACGGTAAGGCTCTTCGTCGCATCACCTCCCCTGTGTTGGAGAACCTCTGTGAACAAGGTGGCGGATTGATTAGGAGATAGGAGCGGAAGCGCGGCAATGAGGACATTCAGCAGCCCGATGTGGTCCATTATGTTGGAGGTCTCGATGACATTGAAGAACGTGGGAGCACCGCCGCTATGGCCATAATCCCCGCCGTCAAGGGCAAGAGGAGCTGTGTTCCACGGCGCGACGGTAAGACTTTGGGGCACTTTCCCAATACCAATGTGATAGACAATGGCTTGGCAAAGAAAGAGGGCGTCGCCAGCGAAGAGTCGGATGGTGAGCTTTCCCGGTTTATCCTGGACAAACGTACGGAAGTGCTTGACCCAACTTGAAAATTGTGATTTCGCGCAGCCGACGAGCTCTGACATCGTGGGGATATCTCGTTTGCTGTTCAAGAACGCGGGGGCCAGATGGAAGGGTGAAATTGGAGTTGTATCGTAGTGCAAGGCGAATCCTTCGCCAGTTAAGGAGTAGACAAACGTTGGGTTGACAAGTGTCGTGGCGGAGACATCTCGCGGGTTGAGAGACGTAGTCCCAGTCTCCCAAAAATGCCGGAAAACCTGGCTAGCAGGTTCCACGGATTGGAGAAAATATGGGCCGGCAGAACGGCATGGAAAAAGGTTGGATCCCTTGTGTTTGGTGGCCTTTGTGGTTCTGATACTGGACGAGACCATCTCCTTCAATAATTTCTTCTTAGCGGACGAAAGTTGGGCCGCCTGGACATAAAGTTCCCAGTGGCGACGGAGCTCGAGGAGGGTGTTCGCGTTGCACATCCGGATGAACTTGGAGTACTTGGAATCGTTCCACGCCGTGATGGATTCGGAAACCTCGATGAGGGCCTTGCATTGCGCGATCAGGAAAGAGTGCGACTTTTCGTCGAGGAAGAAATGAAAGAATGAGTTCCAGATTTTCGAAAGTGCTTCGTCGGATGGTTCGCTGTCCATGACCATCGTCAAGAGGAGGGTGTTGCGGGCTAGTGGCCATGAGGGGAACCTTGTCAGCTGGACTCTTTTCGACCTGGGGCAAAGGATCTACCCAGGACTGCAGGTTCAACATCGCAGCAAGTGAAATCCAATGTTCTCTTGGCTGGAAATCGACCGGTAAACCAAATGTGCGAGAACCGAATTGGTAATACTCACTGCCATCCGCTTGGTTGTAGATAGTGAAAAGAATATTGCGGGGGTCTCCGCAGCCTAACAACAGAAGGTCCGCCGGTTCCTCAGGCGTAAGTGTGTCAGTTAGGACGACGGCTGAGGTGTTCCCGATGGGATAGAAGAAGTTTTTCGCGGGATACATGAGGGTATGCGCCATGGTCGGTGGTAGACTCAAAGTCTAGTGGACAGTCCGCCACACTTTTGAATGATGCCGTATATAAACGGGCGGCAATTGTGACCTTTTCGTCATCCCATGGGACTTGTCGGGTCAAGGCGAGATCCGGAGCCCGCCACAAGTGTAGTTTTCCCGCTCATCACGGCGAAAATCCTGCGAAACCAACTTCACTGACTTGGACTTGCATCGATCCGCAAAAACAGAATTCGCGAGCACTGTGAAGAAAGAAGTGGCTGAACTTCCGCCGATAGCGGATGAAATCAATCTTTCAGCCGTTAAGGGAGTGAAAGAGGGTGCGATTAGCTCGAGGCGCAAACCATCTGAAAAATTCAGTCCAATGGCCGAAATCCATCCACCTTTCCCACGATCGCAACAGCTCCCAATTTTGGCCTCAGTATCAGTGGTTGGTAGCCCCGGTGCTATACCGACTCTCACCAACTAGTATATTATCAGGTGCCGGAGCGGCCGCAGCACCTCCAAGGGTGGCAGCCCGTGCGATCTTGTGTAAGATCTCTCAAGACGTACGTGAGCAGCAAGAGCTTGCCACGAACGACCTCAAGGTGGGACGCGCAAATTTCTACTAATTTTGCTCCCGGTGACAATGCATATCGCCATGAGACAATGACATACGAACGCAGAACGGTTTGGAAAGTTTGGACCATGTTTGTGGGTGATTTTCCCGCATGGCTGGGGGGCTACTCCATCACAAATGTTTCTCTTGCAGTAACGGTAATACATCAGGAACGGTGAGGAAGGCTACTTCTTACATGTCGCTTTATGTTTCTTCCAATCCTCTTTCTGACACTCAGCCGAGCAATATTTGGTGGTCTTGCAACCCCCACAAACACGCAACCTTGGCTTCCCCGGACCATCACAGCGTGCACATCTATCGCGGCGTTCCTTGAACTCCTTGCCGAACCGCTGTACCACCGTGTCCATAAAGCCACCGACGTCCTCGACATATGGTACTCCAAAGATTGGGCCAAGGGCGATACGAGTAACGAACGGTGTCACAAACTCCCACTTCTTTTCCTTCATAAACGCTGCGCTGATGTCCTTCCCTTTACCACAACTGCACAAGGGGTCATTCCTGTATTCCAACGACAGTGGAATCGACTTTTTGACCAGGAATTCGCAGTTCGGACCGTGCTTCCACGTGCGACACCTTTCGGCCAGAACTGGCAGGAGTCGCTTCCAGGTTGCAACTTCGTCACCCCACAATTCCACACCGGGAAAGCCCCCGAGGGTCGCCACTAGCGCCCCCCAAACCTTTCTCAAGCGGTCTTGATTGAGGGGTAGTACATATGCGTCGGCAACGAGAGTGTTGGATGCGAGATCGAAGCGGAGGGTGGGGACGAAAATGACGGTATCAATGTCCCCTTTGACATTGAGCCCAAAAACTCGCGAGTGATGCTGCTGTACCCCGGTTGCACCGACGAGGATTGCATGAATGGTCGTTTTGACGTTCGCGAGAGTGTCCGTACGAATATCCCGTTCCCTTAGAGCTCGCTCCCTGTCAGTCATAGTGAGTCCTAGATGCGGATCAATCCAATTCACGCGGGGTCTATTGGAGACGTCCAGGATAGGGAGGCGATCCAGCTGTAGATGGTGGAAGTTCCAGGGTGCTCCAACCTTGTCGGTGAGTGGGATTGGGAATCGATTGAGGGCGAAGCCATCTGGTTGAAGCGGCTCCGCGATCGGAACGACAACCTACACCATGTATTGTGAGGTAGAGTCAAGGATGCAGGGACATACGTAAATACCTCCACATACGATGACTTTCGGGCAATCCTGAGTTTCGAACGACTACCGATCACTGGGAGGGGGTAGACCAGGTGCTTTGTGGTCTGGCCAATTCTAACCTCCATGACACATGGGGACACTTGGCACGACGAGACCTCCGCGCCGCTCGAGAGAATGTCTTTGGTCGGAGTGTCTGTGATGTTGACTCGGGCAGTGAGGGTGGTGGCACGGCGACTCTGGGGGTCGGTTGTCACGGAAATTGTGGCGTGTTGACGGTTATCAGCGGGGAAGATCTTGTCGAGTGACTCGTCGAATCCTCGGGGTTCGTCTGGGGCAACGAAGACTTGAGAGCGATCCATCAGTGGGGCAGTGAAGATGTTCAACAGCGGGCCCAGCTTCGGTACAAACGTCAAGCTAGTTTGTGGTGTCATGCGGAGGCTGAGAGCGACGGCCATTGTGTCCGGGTGGTCGACATGTAACGCATATAACGGGACTGGGAATGAGACGATGAGAGGAGATGTTCCGGCCCAGGAGGATAGATCTGACTCAAAGGCCACCTCGGGACGAGCGTCCGTGCCGGAGGAAACGACCTTCCCAAATCCCACTTTCAAGGAGGCGAAGGTAATGTATGTACTCGGACCGTACAAGTCCACATGCAAGGCAGGACTTCCTACTTGGTCAGGGTCCATGTCCGATAAAACTCGGAGCTTGTTGCGAGGGACCACCAGGATGACGGAAACCGTGGGGGGAACTCGAGTCCATTCCCGAAAAATTCCTTCCTTCGTGACAGGGGTGCGCATGGGCTCGATGGTATATACTCCCGCCAGATGCAGGTGGGTGCAGAGGTCTTGGAAGTTCGGCATGCCTAACACCGGGCACTTGTCTGCTTTCAACCGGTCAAAAAAAGAAGCCATGGTGGAGTCCCAGTCGACGTTCATACGCCGTTTAACGATTGCAAGGAAAGCCGCGAACGTTTCCCGGATGTAATGTACTTTCTCTGAGACTTTCAGAGGGTCGGATAGGTGAGACATGTTGTAGTCGGATGCGAACATCTTGAGGTGGATATCGAACAAAAGTTTGCCGAGGTTCTGGGGTTCGAAGGAGATGGGAATGTGAAATGGGTGATGGGGTTGTGACGTGATTATCGAGTCGCCACTCGTCGGCCGCTTCCATGTGATCCGCTCGTGATACTGTCCGATGTCCATCGGAGACTTTGTCGCAAGGATTTCCTCGACGTTGGAGCGTGTGTTGAAGTTCGAGAGGTAGTTTATGGGAGCAAGGTCCAGGAGCAAACTCATCGTGGACACGTCGGCGCAAAATTGCACGGTAAGGCTCTTCGTCGCATCACCTCCCCTGTGTTGGAGAACCTCTGTGAACAAGGTGGCGGATTGATTAGGAGATAGGAGCGGAAGCGCGGCAATGAGGACATTCAGCAGCCCGATGTGGTCCATTATGTTGGAGGTCTCGATGACATTGAAGAACGTGGGAGCACCGCCGCTATGGCCATAATCCCCGCCGTCAAGGGCAAGAGGAGCTGTGTTCCACGGCGCGACGGTAAGACTTTGGGGCACTTTCCCAATACCAATGTGATAGACAATGGCTTGGCAAAGAAAGAGGGCGTCGCCAGCGAAGAGTCGGATGGTGAGCTTTCCCGGTTTATCCTGGACAAACGTACGGAAGTGCTTGACCCAACTTGAAAATTGTGATTTCGCGCAGCCGACGAGCTCTGACATCGTGGGGATATCTCGTTTGCTGTTCAAGAACGCGGGGGCCAGATGGAAGGGTGAAATTGGAGTTGTATCGTAGTGCAAGGCGAATCCTTCGCCAGTTAAGGAGTAGACAAACGTTGGGTTGACAAGTGTCGTGGCGGAGACATCTCGCGGGTTGAGAGACGTAGTCCCAGTCTCCCAAAAATGCCGGAAAACCTGGCTAGCAGGTTCCACGGATTGGAGAAAATATGGGCCGGCAGAACGGCATGGAAAAAGGTTGGATCCCTTGTGTTTGGTGGCCTTTGTGGTTCTGATACTGGACGAGACCATCTCCTTCAATAATTTCTTCTTAGCGGACGAAAGTTGGGCCGCCTGGACATAAAGTTCCCAGTGGCGACGGAGCTCGAGGAGGGTGTTCGCGTTGCACATCCGGATGAACTTGGAGTACTTGGAATCGTTCCACGCCGTG
>Ga0307517_10011048_pt1 | contig 12553 bp, 9 predicted proteins | sample 23_EM_MG_FD_194515 | JGI IMG/M metagenome (GOLD analysis project Ga0307517, IMG submission 194515) | Populus trichocarpa ectomycorrhiza microbial communities from riparian zone in the Pacific Northwest, United States - 23_EM | ecosystem: Host-associated > Plants > Roots > Unclassified | place...
GAATATGATCTGTCATGTTACAAATCCCATCATTGATTTTAAATTCAATAATCTAGATTAAGTAAAAGAAATACAATAATGAGGAGTTAATAAGTCATCATTTTTTTTTATCTAGATTAAGTGAATTTTTTCAAGAAAGACATTGACTGGAATTCTCTTATATTGCTTAAATTTAATTAATTTAATTCAAATTGAATGGATAGATAACCTAACTCCTCATTATTTTATTTCTTTTACTTAATCTAGATTATTGAGTTTAAAATCAATGATGGTGTTTGTAACATGACTGATCATATTCTTAAAACAACACGAGAGGATCCAAAAACCCAATATATAATATATTAGATTAATCAATTAACTTTTTTCTTATCCGGAAGATGGAAATTAATGAATCATCATGAATAATAGCATGTACAAAAACATGCTGTGTCCTAATCATATGAAAAGCACCATTTCAAAACACCAAACTAACATCGTGTCACTTGGATTTATATATTCCCTCTTAGTTACCACTAGGAAGATTTCCTGCTTCGGTGTAGATGTTCTATATTGTTTTCCGACAGCCTACTTTAAACCCATGAAAATGGTGAATTTAGTCTCAAAATTTGATTAGGAAAATGAGTTACTTCACCTTTTCATAAAAAGAATAAGAAGAAGAAGAAGAAGCATGTAAAGCATTTTTGTTTAGGAAAATGATAGTCACACACACACTTCTAATACAGATTCCTTCTACGCAGCAAATGAGTATATTTTGATCCTAAACTTCTACAATCATGCTTAAAAAAATAAAAAATGTTACCATCTTGTTATTTTTGCCCATGCAATCTTCGAATAATTAAATAAATATAATTTGATTCTTAAGACTTAAAATATGTCTAATTACATCATTATTAATTCAAATGGAAAAAAAAATAATAGATTAGCATAGCCAACGAAGGATATACTATATCCGGATTTAAGCAAACAAAATAAATTTATTACTTTTACTCATGCACCTCAGTTCAATGAGAAAAGCCCAAGAGTGGGCCTGACGATCATATACCTCTCACTCGTGTATAACAATGGGCTGGATGGCCTCGGCTTCAAGCAGATCACCTACAAATTGGGAAGAAAAGGGCGATACGTCAACACTCAACAGACAACAAAATGGATCAAGCCTTGCCCCCAATTAGAACCTTTCATACCATCCTCGTTTCGCACACTAGCCATCTTCAAACCATGTGGCCCAAAGCATTGCAGGACATATGCGTTTGATTCTTTATAAATAGATACATGATGAAATGTAGAGACTTGAATTATTTTGACATTACTCGTCATTATGCATTTGAGATGTTTAAGTCTTTCATAAATAGATGCACGACTTGTCGTTGCAGGCAGAGGATTCTCTCTCTCTTCCAGTTACATCTGCCAGAAGCTCCCAGGTTTGTAATCAAGGACGACTAAGAATCCTTCAAAAACAGATGGCTACAGTGTTCGAAATTCATATTTTGGAAAATAAATAGAAACCTTCAAAAACAAATAGAGTGTCATCATAATTACAACAAATTTCAAGCGTTACTGATCCTTGTAGGAAAGTATACACGTCTTGATACTACAAAGCTTTGGAATCTCATAAGTAAAAAAAAACCTTGCTCTTTGTTTCTTTAGTGTTGTAACGGACAAGCCTAAAATCCTTTTCCCTAGGTTGTACAATAAAACCTCTATATAACTATGTTTTTCTTTTTTAACACAACTATGTTGAAAGAACAGAAGGCAAATCATCAAAACGGGCGTTAGATTGTTGCATACAGAAATTGTCAGTTCCCATTGGCCGCTTCCATAATTTCCTGACAGGTCAATCATTGAGTTAGACATGCGTCTTCTGTATCAATCAACGAGGAAAAGAAGTGTTAAGAAATCCACCTGACTTTCTTGCAGAAGTTTTTGAAGTTCAACTGTTATCTCAGAGAAGGATGGCCGCCTGTCAGGTACTGTTTCCCAGCATCTTTGCATCAAGTCTAACAGTTTTGGATGTGCACTGTGAGGGAGATCAGGACGCAGCCCCTGGAAAATATTCAAGTAAAATCAGTGAAACTATTGACTAAATTAGCTCGTCTCATGTCAACCCTAGAATGCTTTCAAAATGCAATCGAGAAAGCACCATCTATCTGGCACAAACACTGATCATGAAAATGTCTCAAGTTTGTAACCAAACTTCAAAATAACATGTCATAAACACTGAGAAGCAGCTTTCATCTTACTACTACAATTGAATGCAGCGAACCTGTTATCCAATGCAAAAGGATTTTAATGCCACACTCCTTCACAGAACACCAACACTTGCGGTTGCAGATACAAAGTAAAAATGCACACGACATATAACAAAACAAGGAGGCAAAGAAGACTATTGTGCCTTTCTGAATCCAATTCGAAGCCAAACTAGTCTAATAAATCACAATATAAACCATTACATAGAAATACAAACCTGTCTCACTCCCAGGGCAGCTTGTAGTGGAGTCATGCTATCATATGGAATCTAGCACAACAATAAAAATGTCACTTCAGGATTACTTCGCTAGTGATTTTCTTTCTTTTTCTTTTTTTTTTTTAATATTTGTAACAATGATTATTTTCATAAAAGCTCAAGTGCTGGGTTTGCTTTTAGGAAATACCTTTGCAGTTACTAGCTCCCACAATACAATGGCAAAGCTGAATATATCTGCTTTCTGATCATATGGCTGATGGTTGATGACCTTGAATCAAACAAATTATAATATAAGATAATTGGATGCAAGTTCAAAGAGACTAGAACACATGATGTTGCCCAGAAGTTGAAAGCTCAAAACGAACATGGCAAACACATACAAAATCCAGGTCCATTTCTTTTTCATCTTAAATGAGGATGAAACTATTGGATGTATATTTTCTCAATTCATCAAAGTTGAGTACAGCAGAGGAGCAAGAGTACAATAACTGAAAAGCTTAGAAAACAAACATCATCTTTCTTCCTCGAAGGGAAAAGGCTATCTATAATTATGGCTGTAAGATTATCAAGTCTGAATGCTCAACAATTCATCTAAAGAGAGATTATAACACAAGATCTCTACCAAAGAAACATGGATTGTGAGAGTTTTTTCTAGAAGGCAGCTGATCAATCAAGGAGTTGATTTGAATCATCACAAAGATCCTTAACTTGGGATAACAGAAAGCTAGTACCTCTTTATAGTAAAGAAGCAAGAAACACATAACTACACAGTGGAACTAAAAAAATCCAAACCTCAGGTGCCATCCATCTGTAGGTTCCCGTCTCTGCTGTCATTACTCCCCCTTGATTCTGGAACCGAGCAACCCCAAAATCTGCTACCTTAACAACCTTGAGGCAAAAATGACTATTAACTTAATTAAGATTTTTTTTAATGAATTTGCATAAGACTTCGTCAATCTATTCTGAACAATACAAGTTCAATACAGATATGAAATGGAAGGACAGCCTACCACATTCATAGTCAACCACATTGATGATTTATAACTCAAACAAGCCACTACTAAGCAAAAGAAAATACAAGAATGTTGGATCTTCATGCTCCATACATTAATTGAGTGACCCATGACATGGATCATTACATAAAAAGAGCTTATAACAGAAGCCACATACAGATTAAAAAAATTGCTTAAAAACTCGAAATCATTGAAAGGAGACATAAATGATGATAGAAAAGCCAGCTCATCAACCATGCAGCCAAACAGAAAGGAAGCATCAGAAAATGTGGAATATTTTTAAATAACTTATCAAGTTTATGAGGTCAGCAAATACAAATGTCACTTCAATCAATCAAAATAAAAACTCTTACATTTTGAGTATCCATGAGCAAATTTGCTGTCTTCAAATCTCTATGGATGATGTTGTTTTGATGCAAATACTCCATTCCTTTGCAAACATCAATCGCAAACTTCAGCAATTGAGGGAGCTTCAATACATTATGGTTCTTATGCAAGTAATCATAGAGACTTCCTCCATGCATAAACTCTGCAAGCAAGAACACCATATCCTTATAGAGGATTTCAATGAAACAGAAGACAGGCAAGCAAACAAGTACAGAATCAAATACATTTGAAATTAAATAAATTACAAAAAGGAAGCCAGGAACCAATTATACCTACTTGGAATTCATATTAACAAAATAAATATGAAAATGGAAATGGTAATTTTGTATGCCATATTAAAGCATTAACACAAGTACGAGCATGATTTTCAACTTTGGTAGATTAATGCAAAGAGAGATGGGTACAGAAGGCAATGTGTTAGATATTAACTTGATCAAAATGATGGTAAAACAAATCCTGGCCAAAACAACTTGGGGAAGTTAAAACCCTAGTACAAAATCTAAAATAATTTCACGGGAACACATAATACGACAGCAAGCCACAAAAGCAAATGCTCCATGATCCAATAAATCTTCATGATCATCAGCCACAAATAGTCATAAATTGATTTGCGTTGAGACTCACAATAAGCCCCAGAGGTTTCCATTCCAGTTTTTAATTTGAAAAACAAAATCAGGAGAGCGAAATTCTTATCAGTTACTGAACAGAGAGAGCCCCACAAAAAAGCACAACATTAAATAGAAGAGCAAAGCCTTAAGTTCTCTTTAGGGAAGTGCAGTCTGATCATTCTGATAAAATAAAACAGTGCAAAAAGAAAGAACAATGAAAAGAAAGATTTTGCTTCCTGTAGAGTTCTGTACCTGTAACTATGCACAAATGTGGAAATTTAGTGCATGCACCAACAAAACGAACAACATTTCTATGTTGGACTTCCCTGTATCAAGAAAAATGGACAAATTCAGGTACAAATGTAAAACTACTAAACAATAAAAATGCTTAGAATCATGGCAAAGTGGAGCAACCAGAATATTAACAGCTCAAATGGAATAGTGGAAAGGAAATCCATGCTCAATTAAGTGCCTGGACCTTCAGATTACAGAGCTAAATGACATCATTGCTAAACCAAAAAGGGAAGAGATTTCCACTCTGAAGAAAAGAGGAATTCTTTACTTCCATATGGATGTATAAATAAGGGCATGTCTTTGGACACCAAAGAGGATTGAATACCATCCCTCTTTTTCATGGTTTTCTGCAATACTTTTAAAATCATATAAAACGGTACGAATTAATAAAGAAAACATAACACAGGTTAATCAAATAAAAGTCTACTTCGTGGCTGCTTGAAGGACAGATTAATTCAGGTTAATCAAATGACAGATATTAGACAAAAAAAGGTGAGGGGTTTCCAAATCCCTGAATTGAACCAATGCTTTATAGTATAATTTGTTTTAATTCAAAAATAAATACAGCATTTTGAGGAGAAGGATATGAATAGCCCTTTGTATGAGAAAAAAGAATGCATACAATGAAAATAAAGTTTAAAAGAGACTAATGTAGACAAACACAATCTCAAACCCTTAACAAAGGATACGGAATTTTTAGGTTCCAAAAGCTAGCTATAGCAGATAATCAATTCTGGCAAAAATCTTCTCCCAAGGAAAAAAAATTGCCTTTTATGTTATAGAGTCAAACCAGTTAGTAGAAAGTACAGGTTTTTCCAGGAAATAGATATTTCAAGTGTCACTTAAGTCAAATCATACAGTCAAGCACATCACATAAAACCAAAAGTAATATCATTACCCAGATTCATTACAGTCTCAGATCATACTCTCAGGGATCCTTGCGCATATCAAGGCCAACATGACAGAGATACATGGGGAGTTCATGTGAGAGCAGACAGCTCATACAACAAAGTTCCAATAACTTTCACTTCCTCTATTAATAAAACTTGTTAAAAGAATCTCTGAAGAAGATAATTAGTGGCATGATTGAAATGTGAAGTCAAATGCTTAAACATTTTTGCATGATTAGTTTAGCATGAATCAATTTAAAGATGTAGGACGTGAACTTCATTTCAAACTATTCACCTTAGAATTGTCACTTCTTGAGCAAACTCTTCTTCTTGAGTGCCGTTTAATTGCTCAGATCTAAGAATTTTAATGGCAACATCTTCACCAAAGTAAACACCACGATACCTTCAGATTAACAGAAGTTGGCAGATGAGAACGATAATGGAGGACAGCCAAAAATGAAGTTGAAGAAAAGTAGCAAATTTGAAAAGCCCAACTCACAGATCTCCACAAGATCCAGATGCAATTCTTTCTCCTATCTTCAATAACCTTCTATCTATTTCCCAATCTCCAGATTTTGCTTGAGCTGCTACAGCTTTACCTACAGATGAATGACAATGTGAAGAACCGGACCACGACCCCTGTATTTCCAGAGAGAATAGTCAGAACATTTTATTCTTTGTTTAGTGAAAAAAAAAGAAGCCGAAAATAGGAGCCCATGCAAGAAGAGGGTCGAGCAAGTTTAAGACTTGGGAGAATCTAAAGAAGACAACAGTGATAAACATGTCCCGATCAAAAGCTTAAAGTCAAGAACAGGGGCAAGATCTCCTCAAAGTCAGGCATGGAGTGACAGAAAGGATTTAATTTTAAAAACTCCATTGACATGAATTTAGGTTGTTTTAATGTCTACAAGCAATGAAAAGAGAAGTACTAAACTAAGCTTCTCTAACCTCAATATGCATTAACCTTCAATATAGTAAATCAACAGAACTTCTAATTTATGAATTATTAGTGACAGCCAGCAACTTCATCCGACTGTCAGATTGCAGGTTATGGACTAAGACATTTAGTTCCGTCATAAATTAAAACTACATGCATCAGCAGTGGTAAGAAGTATATCAGAAGTCGGCATCCAAGAATTGAGAGGTGCCACATTTTCTTAAGAGGACACCACAAGGCTGAACAAACAAGGCCCAAAGGTAGTTGTTTATAAAGGATTGCCTGCTGGAACAATGCATTGATCATGCATCACAAAGCTCATCACAACATATGTTTTATCTCTTGAACAAAAATTAAGCGGAGACACACACAAACCACACCTGACACTGAAATTGACAGTATTCACAAGAAAGTGAATATGCTTCAAGCGATCTGAACAGTTCTGTGCAATTAAAAGATGAGATATATGCTGAATTAATATACAGAGGCTTCGTTGATGTATACACTATGGCGTGCAATGGGTGCTCAAATTGCTCCAAATTATTTGTAGTTGGGGAATGAAAAAGAAAATTGCACACAAAAGACAAACTCTTACCCAAAATATCCAGTCTTCTTCCAGAAGATAGAGCAGAGAACTATAAATTAAGCATCACGAATTGGAACTACCCCAGCTAGATGAGAAAAAATTTCTAAAATTCTGTTCACAGCCTATAACCCTTCGCAACTCTCATATGCTTTTCATTTTTATATGTCCTCCATTACCAGAGAGACAGCTAAATTCTCTTCCATGGTATGCATGGATTTCTTCTGCTAGGTATGACAGGTAAATTCAAAAGCAGCAAAAAAGGTGAAAATAGAATACACAATTCTCAGGATCCCTCTTCTTTTTTCTTTTTTTTCGTCTACTCTTTAAAAAGGTATAGTAAATCTAAAAAAAATGATGTGATAAATATAAAAATATATATTCTCTGATTCTTTCATTATTGACCAATACTTCTGCTGGACATCAGCGTGATTAAAGCAAAACAGTGACCCAAAAAACAAACAATAGGATTATACTGAGACACAAATTACCTCGCTTCTAGCAATTGCTTCTTCCATAGCCTTATACAAACCATCTGTATCCTGGCCACAACATTGCAAAGTCAGCAACATTTGGACTCAGCACAGAACCCTGTCATAAAGAGATATAATCACAATGCTCCTTAATATAATATGAGGTCACTGTCCGGGGATAAGCACAGTTTGTTTTGTTTAAGAAACAAATTTGCAAATTTTCTAAACAAAAAGGGAAACATAGTAGTTTTAAAGAAAATTCAAGCTTATTAATCATTTCATTTGAAATTCAGGTAAAAAGTACAGAACTCATCAGTGTGATTATTATGATGCAAGGCATGAGAGATTAATTTAAAGATGAGCAACAGGAGTAAACGAATAACTCCCATATCATTAAGATCCTTCAATAGTACTAATGAGTTATACTAAATCTCTTAGTACAAAAACAAAATATATTGGGAATATGAACACAAATCTTAATGAGTATCAAGTACCTCAATAGGCCACCCATCCACCACAAATACATCCAGAGAGTAGCAATCAGTAGTTGAAAACACATGAGCTTCACGGATGTTAAGCCCTATATCTGAAAGCAAAGCAGAAAGCTAAAAGAAAACATGTCATCAGAAGAAATTCACATTACTCATTTCAAACCACCAAACTTAACCAAGCCTTATTGTTTTATTGGTTCAACTGAGTTTAGCAGGGGTTTTACCTTGTAGTTAAGCACATATCTGAACATCATAAGCTTACAAAATTTATAAATTCCATTCTATTAATATGCTTTAGATTGGAAAATAAGACCTTAAGATGCATTACCAAAGCTCAATAAAATCTCGGAAGAGGTGTGTTGAGAACATCATAACTTAAGGGTCTACAGGTAAATCTAAGGAGTTATGGTCATGCTTTCCTTCCCAGTGAAGGATAATGGTGAATACCAACGGGCTGCAGATTTTGCTTGGCAAACTGCATCTAATAACAAGTACCAACAGGCTGCACAAGTGGAAGTCCTATCCATAGCATACACAGTGAATCCAAAAGCTGATGAATATAAAGCAAAGGGACCCATAACATTTTCAAAAGCTGCAATGGAAAATAAAACCATGGCAATGAAATGCTCTTTTCATTAAATTTGAACAACCCACGTCCAATTATGGTTAGTTTTTTAATACAGAAGCAGAAAAACAATGCAACTAACTTCAAGCCTGGTTTTACTCTTATGGAGAAATAAATACCAAAGGCAAACTTCAAGCTTGGTTTCTTTTCTTTTCCCCCTTATGCTGAGGTAATCTTACATCCACTCAAACACATTACAATGAATGCAATACAATTTAATAGGATTAAATTTGAACTCAACTTCTAAACATGTGAATGCCAAAAAATTGTGTCATTCATGTTAATGAAGGATTATGACCATGGAAACGGACTTGGTAAAACTCAAAAGATTAATAAAACATTCAACAAAAAAAAAGCATGAGTCTTCCCAAACAAACCTGACTAAGAAGCTTGGGCTTGTCTACAGTAGAAAATATTACTTCATGAATCGGGACATGTGAAACTTCTTGCCTGCATTAAGTTTCCAAGCAACCAACTTAATTCCAATATAGAAAAGCAATATAAAGAATATATTAGTGGTCAAACACACTTCATCTTTTTTATACGCATATAGGTATAATTTAAGCAAATCTCAATTTCATAAATATAGCAAACAGATCCATGACTGTACAACAAACCTGTCTTCCGTTTACAAATAGAACAGAGACATCTTATTTTAACTAATTTTAAAAAATGCATCCAAAGAAAAGGAGAGAAAATTAAGTTTATCATGATTAAAAGTATAAAACTTGTACTCCTTTTTAAAAACCTTGGAATGTTACGGTAAAGGATAAGATCAAAAAGAAAATAACAGCTATTTGAATTTGACATGCAATGTGGAATAACATAGAGCATTGCTGCCACTTCCATTTAGGCTTGTCATTTAAATTACATCGCTTGATAATGAGGGAAACATTCTAATTCCAACCCCAAAGAAGAACAAAGAAACCAAAACAGATACAAATATTGGCAATTACACTAAACATACAGAGTGAACCCCCTGCACTAAAAGCAAACTCTTGAAATTCCCCAGTTACAAAAAATTTTCCATTCATAACTAAGTTAAAAAATAATAATGCTTCACTCTTCATGATAAAAAAAAAAAAGTCACAAAAGAAACAATTCTTCATTGAGGAAGTACCTTCTGGATACATCCTCTGGATGATACTTCTCCTCCATGTCCTTGGAGCTCTTTCTAACATCCAAATTCAGATCCTCAAGCTTAGACAAAGGTTCACCTTCAATCGTACAATCCCTGATTCTACTTACCGAAATGGCATAAATAACAAATAAATAAAAATGCATTGACAAACCAACAATAAAGTACAATCATTACATTTACATGCTCACTAAATGAACAAAAATAAAGTTAAAAGCTCATTGCTATGCACATACAAATAAGATCTATATGGATGCAATACCTCTTTTGTGATGGCACAACTCCATCATCTATATCACACGCTGGCCTTGGGAAAGGAGTCATACTAATAAACTGTTGGTCGCCATTGCCCTCTGTTTTAGTGCAAAGGTTCTTCCCAGAAGCAAAAGGAGAAAATAAGCAGACAGAGCATAGAATGTAAGATGCGTTACTGAAACAAAATAGTAGGACAAAATCATAAGTGTACCGTCATTTTAAATATATCATAAGTTTCTTTAGTAGTTCAGAATCAATTTTAGGATTTGGTACTAGAAGGATGACCTTTAATATTTGCTACAAGATAAAGCATTCCAGCAAATAAATTCTAAAACTAAAAGTCAAACAGCCTGATTAACCTGTAGAGCACTGTGCGCAAGTGATCTATAGTCCAAATACTCATGTGTTTTGTTAACCCTAAACCACAAAGAACCCAAATGATAGCTAACAAAAAAAAGTCCAAGGATGCTGATGTATTAGTGTAAACTAGACAAGAGGCATTGAGGCGTAAAATAAATTTTATATGATATCAAAGGAAAAATATAACATCAGAGTGCTGTCTGTGGAATATAAAAATTCCATACTAGAAATATAGAGTCAAATTCATCGTTTTGAAACTATACGCATTAACAATATCGACCATAGAAACTAGAACCCGAAGTATCCCACAAAGCACGGTTGATCTCAATCCCTGTAAACCTAAGAAACTCGGTTAATCACTCTAGCACTCAATTTACCATATGACTGGTACAATGTCATTAATATTTTCAGCAATGTCAGTTATCTTAGGCTACCTTACCAATGTTTCATATCACGCTTCATTTTCAGATAATTCTCCTTCAGCAAAGTTCCGTAGAAATTGTAAAGCTTAGCTAACAAAGTGATTCAACAAATAAAAAGCATCAACAGCCAAAGCTAGTGGTACTAACCAAAAGAAGATGAAGAACAGGGCAGTACCTCTAAGAAACGGATATGGTAAACAGGACGTCTCGCTGGATCCTTCGCCATAGCGAGAAGTTTTCGATGTAGCAAAACATCTTCTATTCTATCCATGTTAACATCCAGTCCATAACTGAAAATAACAGTACCAAACAAGCAAAAATTAAGTTGTAGAAATAAATTAAAGATTCACACTCTATCGCAAATTAAAATAAAAATACAGAAAATCAAATATGATGTGAATAAAATTCAAAAAAAAAAAAACCTAGCAGGCAAGCGATTGAAGTGAGAGTCGAGGAGTTCGCGAAACAACTCAGGATTTGAAACAGCTTCTTCGTGACCACTCTCTATGAAGCGATTATACACGTCGCTCCGCACATCGTAGTTGCTAACACTACCAAAGCTTCTCGGCGGTGAAGAGCTCTCTCCAACTCCTTCCGTTAAATCCATTCGATTTTCTTCCTTTAGCTTGTCTTTTTTTTTTCTGTTTTTGCACTATAAGCAAACTTCCTCTGCTCCTACTGGTTCCATGGAGAGGGGAGATTTTTTGAGGAGAGAGGATAGGATCTTTGACGGATGGTAGAATCTGAAAGGACACACGAAATAGGGTTAGGTTTGGGGTTTTGAAGGTAAACCAAGGGCAATTTCGTCCTACGAGAAAGAAGCCGTAGCAGAAAACGGAGACTCAAATTCAACGCCTAGAAGAACTGAGCACTGAGCAGAGAGAGAGGGAAAGAAGTTCGGGTCAGGTTTTTTGCCTTTATTCATTTCTTCTCAGTGGTGGTACCATCAACTTTTCTATATATAAACTTCAAGGGAAGTGGATAAAGTTATGGAATTACTAGAATGCTCTTGACGATTTGCAGAATTTACGGGTTCTTAGCGCTGGTCCTTGTATTCGAGCAAATCGCAAAAATGCCATTGTCGTACCAAAAGGGGAGCTGGCGGGGCAGGGCTGGGCAGCAACAGGTGGTTGGAACACGCCATACGCGTTTTAAACAGGAAAGGTTATGGTAAAGTGACGGGTGGGTTAAATTAAATTCCTAAAATTGACTAAACGAAGAAGAATGGATGATTTTTCTTGCAATTTCGGAGGCAGAATTGTGGTGAGATTGGAATTGTCAAGACACGAAAGAAAGGGATGGCATTGGAATCATACGAGTGCTCCTGGATTTTGTGTAGGAAGACATTTGATCAACTATCTAGATATTTAAATATTGCTTACATCTAATCCCAGTTGATTTTTTTTTAATCCTAAACGGCATTTTGAAAAACAGTGCACTTACATGCCCGATAGTACATGTCACGTCCATGATGCAATTTGCATTCATTTTATAACGTGCCTTGTTTCCTTGTCACCGAATTGTCTCCCCTCCTACCCTCAACAATTTATAATTCAAATGATGTAATTCCGGCCATGGAATCCAAGCTTTTTCAAAAAGGAATATACCACACA